>Ga0206963_10229_pt2 | contig 17429 bp, 20 predicted proteins | sample Alteio_BWOrgHeat_28_FD_152958 | JGI IMG/M metagenome (GOLD analysis project Ga0206963, IMG submission 152958) | Enriched cells from forest soil in Barre Woods Harvard Forest LTER site, Petersham, Massachusetts, United States -... | ecosystem: Environmental > Terrestrial > Soil > Temperate forest >... | reverse complement strand
GAAAGACGCGAAGCTTATGGTTGGCTCTCACCACCGGCCTTCACCTCGGAATCTCTATTTTCCTCGGGCTTCAGCTTTTTGGGGCGATCATGTGTGTTTTATGTATTTCCCTTTTTGGACTCTCGGCGGAACCCCGGCCGGCAGTTCCAAAGTCCGTTGCGGACCGTGCCGAGAGCCAGAGCCTTGCCCCAGCGTAAACCCCGGAACCCAAGTAGTAAAAAGCGCGACACTGTCTGTTTACAAATTACGCAGCGTATCTCGATAGTCACAACTCGCGACTAGACTTAATGCGTTATTTGCCATATACACAGTCAGATTGACCTAAGTGTTTGAATTATAAGAGGTCAATTGCGTTCTCGCCATTGATGCAGAAGGGATGGGGGAGGGTATTTTCGTGGCCAACAGGAAAATCGAGGGGCCCTACTATAAAAGGGGCCCATATTCACATCGTGGATACGACCATGTTGAGCGTAGCAGGGGCGCATCCTCAAAGGGCCCAAACGATCGCATTAGGAATCATCAATGAGGACAAGCCCGAACGTTGTCAAAGATATTGTAGAAAATCATGAAACCCCTTTCTTCCTGTATGACTCAGAAGAAATTAGAAAAAGTGTTTCTGAACTCAGGGGAGCGCTCCACCATCAGGTCGATGTTTTTTACTCGTTCAAAGCAAATCCAAATATTTCCATTTGTGCTCTGATGCTCAGGGAAGGGGTTCATGCGGAGGTTTCCTCTTGGTGTGAACTGAAGTTGGCGGATCAGATCGGTTTTAAGGGCGTAAATATCATTTTTGTAGGTCCAGGCAAAACTGAAAGAGAGTTGGAACTGGCCGTTCGGCTGGGCGTCTTCGCCATCGTAGTAGAAAACTCTAGAGAAATAGAGCTGATTTCATCCGTCTGTGAAAAGTTGAATAAGAGAGCAAGAGTTGCTCTTCGTATAAATCCCCCGTTTCAGAACAAGTCTGCCCCTTTAAAAATGGGCGGTGTAGGCACTCAGTTTGGTCTTGATTTGAGTGTGATTCTAAAACACAAGGAGTGGTTCCAGAACACGTCTATCGATCTCATTGGGTTGCATATCTACAACGGAACACGAATTCTCGAAGCTCATAGTATTGTTGAAAATTGCAGTAAAATATTTTCGCTAGTGCGTGAAATTTGCGAACAGATTCCACTCGACCTTGAAATACTTGGTCTGGGGGGCGGATTTGGTGTGCCTTACTTCGAGAACGAAATCTCTCTCGATCTTTCAAGTTTGAACAGTGGAGTGCGGGACGAGCTTCTTGAGTTCAAGCGGGATTTTCCAGCAGCCCGATTGATTGCGGAGAGCGGAAGATTTCTAGTAGCCAGGTCAGGGTGCCTTTTTTTAAAGGTGCTTTATGTGAAGGAGTCTTACGGGAAGACTTTTGCTGTCACAGACGGGGGGATGAATTGCCACATGGCCGCTACCGGTGTCGGATCTTTTTTGAGAAGAAATTTTCCAATCACACGACTCCGTCCCGCTTTGGAAAATGAAAAGTTAGAGCCCTACACTCTCACTGGACCTCTTTGTACTCCGAGCGATCTTATCGGTCAGGATGTGCTACTTCCGAGCCTTGCGCCAGGAGACACCATTCAGGTTGGGATGTCTGGTGCTTGAATAGCCCGTATTTTCAAGGGTCCATTGGAGAAACCAGGCCAGCACCGCAGCCCCGCGCGTCCAAAATCCAACGAGCAGTAGGAGCAGACTAAAAAAATATATTCGCGTCACGAAGAAGATGACGGTCATTTCGCTAATCCCGTAGATTGCCAGGCGATCGGTGAGCCACCCCAACCTCGGCGTGTTTGGCTCACTTAAGTGGGCCGCTAGGCTGCCTTGGACAAGGCCACCATGGGAGAAAAAAACGGCCAGATCGTTGCGTAGCAGAAACGCCTGGATAATCAGCACCAGAGCCACTCCTATCCTAAGTATGGCCAATGGCCGCGCCGAGGCGGGATCCAACAAGAAGTGCTCTATCTGTTTTTTTAAATCATTCAGTCGGGAAGAAAATGCCTGTTTCATGAGAACCTCTATGGATTAGCGGTAACTCGCTGGGAGTCCCGGACAAACGTCAGATCGTAAAGGGGCAAAATCGCCGGCCGTTTCCCCTGCCGATATTCCTCCATAGAGACCGTAGCGAACTCCTCAAGGTGCACGATCACGGCGACGGCTTCGGGGTGACACCCGAAAACTGTGCCAGCCAACGAAGCCGAAAGCGACCGCTGAAATCGTTTTACATCCGCCTCACGCTTCCCCACCGAGAACTCGGCACCGAGCCCCATTCTCCGCACTTCCGCCTCATGATTGCGACTAATTGGCAAGGTGGCGGGGCTTTTTTTTCCACGGGAATCGACGATTTCAAATCTTGTCAGGACCTGGCTTCGCACCGAGCTGGTGAAAAACCCATAGTTGCTTCCCGCTCCTGTGGCCACCCCATAGAAGTGAACGATATGATCGAGCCATCGGGGCCACGTGGGGAGACAATATGCCGCAGCGACGACCACCACCCCCAAGTGAAAAAGGGAGAGCCCTACTATGAGCCTTTTATGTTTCATGCATCCATTTGTCCTGCCGCGGAGGATCGCGGGCTTCGCTCCGAATTGGGAGAAAGCCCCGCGCTCCGCCGCAACTACTGACTAGTCACCAAAAGTCAGCGTGGGTTTGGAACGGCGATGTCGTCGCTCCTGCGGGACCTACGACCCCGGACGGCCAGGTGATCGCAAAAGCGTTCGTCGCGGACAAAAGCCTCGCCCTTTTCCGCCACCAACTTGATGTCCTGAATCGACACCGCGCTGGATGCATTGGCTGTGGGGATCGCCGTCCACACCGCCCCTGCGATCAACATGCTGCTTATTAGAATGAGTTTCATTTTCAACCTCCCTGAAAGCGGAAAAGAAAAGCTGCAGGGAGCGATTTCCCCCGACACCCTCTTGCGTGACCCTCCGCTTAGATCATCACCTTACTCGAAGCCCTATAATATGTGGCGCAATTGTCAAACGCAGTGAGTCGAAAACAAGGTCGTGATTTGTTTGGAAACAGCATCGTGCTATTTATCATTTTGGAAAAACTTCTGTTGCCGACTACGTCTTTTTGTATCCAACGCCCCGAAGGGTCTCACGAAGAGCTTCCATAACTTAAGGGAAAAGGGTCTGAGATCTTTGGTCAAATTGAGATGGGTTGAGCTATCGCTTGAATGGTTTCCTCTTTATCAACCACTGCCCGGAGCGTGAATAAGCTGAAAAGGAGGTACCCGATCGTAAACGCCATGGTAACCCAGCAAATGGTCGCTGGATCTGCGAGGCCCATTGAAATCAAAAGTTGAGTTCCACCGAGAAGGATTCCGAATTCGACAAGGATCATGTTCCGGGTGACGAGTACATTCTTTTTTCGCGCACGGAGCGGTATGAGGAACACGTTGCCAAATTGTGCGATGAGGCAGGCCAGGTAAAAGATCGGAAGGAATGCCTCGTGGTCGATGGGCACCGAATATCCATAGAAGAAATTGAGGATGGAAACCGGAAATAGCGCGCCAATAGCGAGAAGACCCGCTGTTGGAAGAAGAGCTGTATAAAGCAGATAACCCCACCACGGGGGAGCCTTTCCAGGCTGATCTATTCCCTCAGAAAACGCATGTGAAGCATCTCGGATCGCTAGTTGTGCTCCCGCTTGAAATGGAAGACAAAAAATGTAGGAAACATGAAGTCCGAGCTGGTAGGTAATGAGAAAACCCTTCGTGGCAGTGATCATACCAAGCTGATAGGCATAAATCAGGGGTGTAATCGATAGAATGATTCCTAACCCGGCCTCCGCCCACCACACACTAAAAATCTCCCGAAACGGGAACGGCTTCCACCCATCCGCAGATGCTTTCACCGACAGAAAGGAAATGGTCGTCATGATTAGCATAAGAAGGGTGGTAGAACCGGCTATGACAAGAAGAGGAAGACGAATCGTCGTCATAAATGCCCCCGCCGTTTGGTGATAGAGCAGGGAAATCGCTGCGGCATCGAAAATCCAATTTCCGACGACAAGAACGCCCGCAAATAACATGCTTCGCTTCTGCTGTCCGGACGCAATCAGCATTCCATCAAGGCTTCCGTAGATGGCCTGCAAGACCATATTGACGAGCCCGAATAGGAAGTAAGTCGATGCCAAAGCGACATACGGGCCGGGATCGCGAAGTGATTGATAATCTGCCCGGACATTGGGAAGAATACCGCTGCAAAGAAAAGAACGACCGCCATCGAAAAGGCAAGGTGGCGCAACAGTACCGAACCCTGCCGTCCACTCGCCTCTTTCCGCCTCCAAAAGATAAGACAGCTCGTCGCAGTTGCGACTCCGATGGCCTGACCGAGGATAATAAAATTGTACTGAATATTGTGAACGAGAAGCGCATCACCACCCAAGTGATTTATGTAACGGTTGTCGATGATGTGGTACAGACGCTGGAGAATCTGCGAGATCGCAAGCGGCAACATGACCGCCACGTGGGCCCACACATTGTGCGGGGGACGAATCCAGTCGTTGAACGTCGTTGTGCGTCGGCTTCCGGTCGCGAAGGCACGGCCTACTATCGATAGTTTCACCTGGATATCCCGGCGTGAATATATTAGCCCCCCTTTTTGATGGAAATTAGGCGCAATGAGCGCAACGCAACCATCGCCCAAACGACACAGATGATCGCTCATGACGTGAGGAAACCGTATTTGACACTGAAGTTTGCGTTAAAAACCCTCAAGAGGGTGTCGGATCCGAATACCCTTAAAGTTCTTCAAGAAGAGGTCTTGTCGGACGTTGAGCGAGCCATGAGCTCCGTGGAAGCGATGCTCCAAGATATTGTCGAGCTGGATAACGAAAAGAAGCCGGCTATGAGACCAATATCCCCAACTAAAACGGTACGCGATGCCGGGAGCTCTATACTTAACCTGAATCCGGCTTCTTCGTTTTCAAAAACGAACAGGTTCGAGCACCGCCGAATGATTTCCGCTGAACCCGAACAACTCGCCCGAGTACTGCTGAACCTATTCGAAAATGCCTTGCAAGCACTCGGGGGGCAGGGAGAAATTCGCATTAGCACGAGTGAAGTCAAAGAAGGCATTGGGATGGTAGAGTTTTGCGTCAATAATTATGGGCCCATGGTTCCGAGCGACGAGCTCGAAAAGATATTCCTGCCGTTCAATACGAAGAAAGAGAAGGGCAGCGGGCTTGGGTTGGCCATAGCGAAGAAAATCGTCGAAGCGCACGGCGGCCGGACCTGGTGCACCTCGACGCCCAAAGACGGGACCAGTTTTTTCTTTACGATACCGGCAGCGTCAGAGCTCGATTGCAAATAAGGAGCAACTTGATGGATCGGAACTATTGGATCAAAAAATGGGAAACCGCGGATACTCGTTTTCACAAAGCTGAGACCAACCCAAACCTTCTTAAAGCACAGAAGCACATTTCCCCTGGCACGGTGTTTCTTCCCCTTTGCGGGAAGAGTTTAGATATGGATTGGTTGGAAAAGCAGAGGCACAAGGTGATTGGAGTCGAGCTGAGTCCGATCGCGTGCAAATCTTTCTTTGAGGAAACTGGGCGGTCCTACGACGTCTCCAAGAACGGGGAATTTACCGTTTTCTCGGGGGAAAATATTACTCTTTGGTGCGGTGACTTTTTTAAATTTGATGGCCAAGCGCTCAAGGGCGTCACTTCCGTATTCGATAGGGCGGCCTTAGTGGCACTTCCGTCCGAAAGCAGAACCCTATATGCGAAGCACATAGCCAATATATTAAAGGGCCTGGATTCGGTTCGCTTGATCCTTGTTACCATCGAATATGATCAGACTCTCGTGGAAGGCCCGCCCCACTCAGTTCCCGAGAGCGAAGTTAGGATCCTTTTCTCGGACTCATTTAGCGTGGAACTACTCGAGAGACACGAAGACGTTGATTTGAAAAATGGCCACCCGAAATTCAAAGGCTTGTCTGAGTTATCGGAGTGCATTTACCTCTTGGCTTCCCGGTAAAATCTCCTACTCTTGGTCAAGGGGCTGTTTTCGGATAGTGCGTCAACTGCGGCTGAGTAAGGCTTTCCAGCCCCCTTCGTCCTAGGTCTGAAAACCCTATTTGGCTGTTTGCGAAATAATGGGTAATTTCTAAACAAAAGAGTTTCCATAGCACATGTGCCGAGGTAGAGGGAAAGGTATGATACTTTATTTTTTCTTGTTGATGACGCTGTCAGGTCAGCTATTGGCTGGAACCAAATCTTATGAAGTTAAGCTGCAGGCTTATGAGGAAATAGCGTACGAAGGTTCAAGCATTTGCCGGATGCCCGGAACCGTGTACTCCACTTACTTTTCAGTCGAGTGTCCAGAATTCCCCGTTATAAGGGCTGCTTATATTTCTACAAAAGATGGGTATTGGGTGCGCATAAAGGACAGTGATTTAAAAATTTCTCCGGTTGGTTCCGGAACCAAGTTCGTAATCTACGGGGAACGTTTTACTATCCTAGGGGGGGAGGGGATAACATGGTGGTATCGGCGGTTGAATGAACGATGCCATGACACTTTCTTGACGCTTAAGATTATCGTCTCAGAAGACCACTAACCGATTTGGATGGAATCTGAAACGATGCTCTACGCCATTTTTCCGGTCAATGGGCAATATAACCGGAAGATTGGAAGCAACTTTTGGGTCATGTTAAACCAAATCGCCTCACTGCCGTTTTGGGGACGATCCCTAACGCGCAATGGTTTGCTAACATGATTTCCCATTCGTAAGATTGCCCATTGTCTGATCGAATGCCTCGGGACTTATTGAGGAGCTAGAAAGTGAAACTATTGTTACTATTTCTGTCTACTCTGCTGTCGGTTACAACCGTTTTTGGCTCATCGATGGCGGATAGTCAAAAAGCCATGAATTCGGTCTTAGCAGAACCATCGATTGCCAAGAAGGTTAACGAGACGGCTTATTGGTTTTATGGCATCGTACAGGAAGATCCTGAGGGTAAACCTATCGTATAGAGATGATTCCGGCTTCGCCCTGGCCTAATCCGGAGTGTTTTTAGGGAGGGAGGCGCGGCACTGACACCCTTCTCGAGTGCAAGAGCGCCTCGGGCAAACGGAACGTGTTCCGTCTAATAGCCCGGTGGCTTCGATGCGTTCGCGGCATACGTGTCTTCCGGAGTCCTATCGAAATCTGCACCCGAGGGATTTCGCCCCGCCATGCGATCCGTGAGCGGCGATAGTTGTACGGCGGGTCGATTACGCCCTGTGCCTCCCGAAAAATCGAAATTATTGAAATGATTTGAGTCTCGAAGTCGCGTTGACGACAGCCCAGAACGCGCGGCACTGTCCCACGATGCACAGATTTCTGTTCTTTCGGTTCCTTTTCTCCTTCTTCAAAGCTCGACACCAACTCGTTTGGGAGAATGCATTTCTGCGCTATCAGCTGCGGCTCCTGCGACAGAAACAGAAGCGAGTCATTGTCACTCCGCAAGAGCGAGGGGTTCTGCTCTGGTTTTGCCGGCGGTTTGCGAAGTGGCGAGATTTCCTGGTCGTCGTCCAACCCGAGACGCTCATTCAGTGGCATCGCCAAGGGTTCCGGCTGTTCTGGAGTTGGAAGAGTAGCGGGGGAAAGCGAGGGCGTCCGTTGATCTCTCCTCGCACGATCGAGCTCATACAGAAGATCTCGAAAGAGAATTTTCTATGGGGATCGCCGCGGATTCAAGGAGAACTATTGAAACTTGGGTTTCGAGTTTCGAAATCAACGGTTGAGAAGTACATGGTAAAGGGGAGAAAACCATCGACGCCATCGTGGAAAACCTTCTTACGAAATCATACGAAGGATGTGGTTGCGGTTGATTTCCTCACCGTGCCGACGCTGACCTTTCGATTGCTGTATGTCCTAATTGTTCTCTCTCTTGATCGCCGCAAGATCCTGCATTATGCGGTGACACCCATGGTTTCAGAAGCCTGGACAACGCAGCAGATACGAGAAGCATTCCCATTTCAAGATCCCCCCCGGTATGTGATTCACGATCGCGATCGGAACTTCTCCGGAATCGGAAGGCTAGGGTTTAAAGAGATTGTGACCGCCGCGCGATCGCCATGGCAGAACGGATACGTCGAACGGGTAATTGGGAGCATCAAGCGAGAGTGCTTGAATCACGTCATCATTCTTGGGCGGCGCCATCTTCATGGGGTACTGGCGAGTTACTGCCGGTACTACAACGAATCACGGACACATCTTTCATTGGAAAACGATTCCCCGTTCAGCAGACCCGTCGAAGCGCACGGAACGGTAACTGTCCGAAGTGAAGTCGGGGGCCTTCACCATCGATACGGGCGAAGTGCTGCGTGAATTTTCGGGAGTGACACCTCGAAAAAGAGGAAGAGTAAATTCCTCTACTTTAATTGAGGGCGGCTAGATAGCTTGTTTTTGGTGAGTAGCAAAACCGAGATTGCTCTCTTCTGAAGAGGAATCTTTTCTCTGTGAACTTTTGAGGTTTTCGATGGCTTTTACACTCAATTCTTCAAGATTCTTGCAACTCTTCTCTGATGCGTCCGCAACTTTAACTTTGATGCCACCATAGGCACGCTCATCGATATCGAGAAATTTTTCCAATTCTGGATCTTGTTCGGCCAATATTGCCGACAGTTCGCGAGTATGAGCATTAGGAGTTCTGAGTGAATCGTTATCTCGCCTATAGCTTGATTTGTCTTTGTAAAATCCGCCGGATTGGAAAAAACGGAAATTCATAGACCATCCGCTGGTACTGGCTCCTCCAATTTCATTGATTAAACTTAGCAGGAATTCTCCCTGATTGTAGCCGTAGGGGCTTTGATCGCTTGTGGATTTGTATTTCTCGAAAATCTTCTTAATGTCATCCCTCTCAGGGAAGAATTTCAAAACACTGTCACCAGAATACCATCGAGCGCATCGTAACATTCCAATGACAGCGTATTTTATTTTCTCATAGTTCGGAAGATCTCGAATCAAGCGAGCGATACGCCGAAAGTTAAGTTGCGCTACACGCCGCCCAAATTCAATATTATGGTGCCCTTTTGTTCTCTTTACATTGGTATAGTCTAACTCCATCTGAAAGGATTCCTTGAGATTGGTCAAATGCTGATATCTAGGATGCTTTAACGCATCAACAAAGAATGAAGTAAGCTGCTTTTCTTCCGTGGGGCTAAGGCTGTCATCCTTTTCTCCGTATGCACCTGGCCAAAATCGATAGTTTTCCCAGTTAGGTCGTGGATCTTTTTGATGGCATTTCAAGCATCGTTCAGGGTTTTTTTCCGAAATGTTTGCCACTTTATCCTTATCAAATTCCACTTTTCTAAATTCGAAAGAGTTAGTTTTTTCCCGGAATTGGATGATTTCCAAATTTGAATAGTCTTTGGCTTTCTCGGAATCTCCCGTGAAGGCCAAGATCAGTTTCGCATCATTTGAGAAGACAATTACTCGTGGGTTCTCCGGTGTCGCACCTTGGTTGCTTACACTATCTTTCATCAGCACGTAGTTTTTTTGAAACTCTTTGGGGAGTCTCGGTAGCAGTTGTTCTACGCTTCGAATGTCCGCTTTTTTGATGAGGGCGGATAGGTTCTCGAAATCAAATTTAGTTGCCTCCGCTGCGATAACAGGCCGAAAACATAAGGAAAGAAGGACTCCTACTAACTGGGCTCCAATGGACAAAAAACGCTTCATTGTCAACAACTCTTCCATAAAACGACATGCTGCGTTGGCTACATGCCTTAGGATAACAAACACAGCAAATTACATGCCATATTAATTGGATCATTTACCTGCAAGAATCTGGACTGGGAAATCCGCCACTACTTGCTCCGACCAACAGAGACTTAGGACTTTCGTGGGTTTCCTATAGTGGCTCTGCCCATCTGAGCCTCGAAGAAGCGTTCCACTCGGGTCTTTTGGCCGTCGATCCTCGAGAAGCCGTTGGTATACTCACAAAGGGTTGGCCCCGGCGCCTGCCGACTCTCATCGCTGAGCTTGCGATCGCAATATTTCATGGTCTTCTTCCATGAAGTTTTATAGCAAATTCACCTGAGATTATTTTTATTCGCAATTACCTGCAAAAGTTCTGGTGAGGTTTTTTATCTGTGGGCTGGTTCGCTCAAAATACAGTGCAGGTAAATATTCCTTTGGAAGGTCATCGTATTTATGGCGCACCGCTCAGGCCCGCTGGTAGGCTAAAGTATTTTCACCGGGAAGTGCTGTTCCGATCACGTTGAGTATTCAGGTGCCCACCCTCGCAGAGCAAACTGCTAGCATTTACTTGTCCTCGCGAGCATGGCTAGCCGCTGGCGAAGATCCTCGCGGCAACTCTTTCGGGGGGGGCGTGCTTTTCCAACGACTTAACGCTCTCGGCGGCCAATTCTTTGCAAAACTTCGCCATGAGGTCAGATTTTTCTCGCAAATCACCCGGAAGCCAAATTGGTTTAAGTTTCGCTAAAACACCATCTTCTGCTAACTCCTTCGGGCCTGCGCTATCAACCTCATTCGAGTGAAAGATTTCCCACATATTTACCGGCGAAAACTCGCTTCGTATCACTGTGAATAGCGAAGCTGTCGGAACTCCCATTCGCTCCGCGAGGTAAATTTGATTTACCGCGTGATCGACTTGCCAGTCTTGAAAATATCTTGTCGCGTACTCATCTCCAACGTCTCCGAATGCCTTTTTTCTCGCTGACGCCACAGACTCGTTGTATTTTTCGATGCCGGATTTTAAATTTGCTCGAATCTGGTCCTTAGAACGAGCAGCTGAACGCCACTTTTCCGGAAAGAAATTTTCGTAGTTTCCTCGACAGAGTTCGAGACCCGCGATGGCAAAAGCGAAAATTTCGGATTGGTTATTCTTACGGAAAAGAGCTTTGACCATGTTTCCGTGTTCGCGAATCAACAGGTTGTGAAACGAAGAAGTTGCAGAGAGATATTTATTGCCCGGCTCCAAAGTTCCGAATCCGGTGTGCTCGATAGGTTGATCAATGTTGAACTTCAAGTCCCTCTTGTCCTCACCCTCATCAGTTTCCAGGAAGGGAATCAACTGGGAGTACAAGGGATGGTGAGACTGAGATTTGCGAAAAGAAAGATACTCCCTCCACTCTTTTGAATCCTTGGGAACTTCTCGGTGCGAAGAGTCGTAGGTGAATCGCCAATAACCATATTCATCCCAAATGAAACGCAACGGATTCCCATGGCAGGCGCGACATTCAGCGGGATTTTTGCGATAAGTTGGTTTTTCGCTGGAGAAAACGATCTCGGCAGACTGTAGCTTCGAGCCACCTTTTTCGTCGACCGCGAGGATTTCAACCGAATCCCTGCCGTCATTTTCTTTCGGATTAGCAAACGCGAGAACTACGTCACTTTTGAAATAGTGCAAAGCGATATGATGCGCGGGCTGCTGTAAGAAGAGTTTTGCTGACTGCGACTTGCGTAAACAAGGTTATAATACCTCCGGCATTCGTCCGGAAGCATCGCAAGAAATTCCGAAGAATTTTTAGGCTGTTTCGTCTTGACCAAGTCCTCCAGTTTTCTGAGAGTCATGGATTCATCTGCCGCAGCAAGGTACGGAACAACGAGCAGCGACAGAAAATGTGCTAAGAATCTCATTCGTGTCTCCCAAGATCTTGCGGGGGATCTTTTCGCAGTCCACCCTTCACGGCATCATAGTTTGGCTGAGAAAGTTTGGCTTCCGCAGCTACGCTTTTCTTTTTGAGAACGGAGCAAAGTTCCAAATCGTTCTCTTCTCTTTTTCTGAAGCCGATTGCCCGCGCGTAGACTTGCGTCCAATGTTGATATTTTACGGGATCAAGCTTGTAGTAGGCTTTCAGATCGGGATCGGTTTTAAGGACACCTTCCAGAAAGACACCGGCGAACTGCTCTTGCCATTGCGCAGTTCGCCGCAAGTGAAGGCTGCCCTTGTTGAAGGGGAGATACCATGCCTCGTTATCGAATCCATGAATCAATGCCAGGAAGCGAAGCTTGGAGGCCGCTTTGGTTTGCCCCTCAGCATATTCATAAAAGGCTTCGTCAAACTTTTCCTCGGATAAGGATAGAGGGTCGGGCAGCTTCGCCCCCTTGAAATAATCTCGCGGATCAAGATCGTACTGCCTTCGACTACGCTCGACGACGTACTTTCTGTTAGCGAGCACAACCTGTTTGCGCACCTCATCGTAGCCAAGTCCCGTAGTCTCCTTTAGCCGCACTCCCCAATCTTTAGGGAAAAAATCTTCGTAGTTGGGACATCCGGCTAAGGCACCCAGTACGGCGTACTTCGACGCATCATATATGCCGCGATCCTTTAGCTCCTGGACGATGCGGCGATGGTTTAGATCTTGAAGCCGTTCAGTGAAAAAGAAAACCTGAGGAGAGCCACTCCGGTCGGTTCCTTCCAAGCTCTCGGTATTGGCTACTTCATAACTGCCATCTTTTTCCTTTGGAAGTTTATCCAACGTTTGTAACCCAACTAGGGAGCCGTGCCTGCCCGGATCTCGTTTGACGCGAGCAAGAAAGCTTCGGAAATACTCATCCTCCTTCGTTCCATTCTTAATGGTTCCATCATCACTGCCGTAAAAACCAGGCCACAAGGAATAAGTGTCCCAGTTGGGTCGAAAATTTGTGCGGTGACAGCGAACGCAGCTTGAAGGATTTTCCTGAAAGTGAGCTTCTGAAACAGAGGTTGGATCGGTTTTGGTTTTTATGAATTCCAGTAGCCGGGGTTTGAATTTTTGATCACCTTCAGACCACTCGATCATCTCAATGGTGTTTCCATTGGGATCGTTTTCTTTCCCAGATACAGCGAGTATCAATTTTGCATCCGGTCCGAAGAAAATAATGCGTGGGAATTGCGGGGAAGCGCCTTGAACACTTCGACTATCGAAAGCCAAGACGTGATATTTTCTATATTCTTCTGGTAACAGAGGAAGAAGATCCTCAACCCTTCCAATCTTGCAGGTTTCCACTATTTGTCTAACAATGGAGTAGGTAAGCTTACCTAAGAACGCTCGCGAACAGTCGATCTTAGTCGGCTCTGCTCTCGCGATAGACGGGGCTCCCAGGAAGAATAGAGCCAAAAAGAATATACGGGTACCCAGCTTCATCGCTCGCCTACAGTGCCAGTGCCATGCCACCCAAAAAAACAAGCCAAATCAATGTATTGTTGGCCCATCGATGATAACGCTAACAATTTTTGACACCTGCCTTTGAATGAATAGTAGACACATACATAGATGATGGGTCGGGAAATAGAAAACCTGTCGGTGGGATTTTCCGAGGCTCGCCTCATTTACGTGTGGTGAATGATACGGAAGTGCGAGTTCGAGATGTCTCTCCTAATAGAAGAAGCGTAGGCTTTTGCCGAAAACTGCAACGCTTGTCGGAGATCAGATTCCAAGATCGCGCAGATCTCTTGCAGCCCTTCAGGCGGGGTGATCACTGCTCCCAATCAAAACGTTCTCCCGTCAGTTCCTAAGTAAAGCGATAGGTTGATGACAATCCCTTCTTTACGCCCATGAGCGCCTATCGTCTCACGACATTGTAGAGGACGCTTGCGCCGAACACGGCCATACCCGTAAATACTGTAAGTCCTTTCATTAGGTGCCTCACGACGTCGGCGCAGCTCGCTCTCACGGCATGACCGCCTTATTCTCAAGCGGCTTCCGGTTTGCACATCTGGTTCTCCCGAAGGCATAACTACGTTGAACGTGCGCAGAGGTGTATGTGCGGTGGATGACTGTAAAACAAATAGCGGCACTCGTTAGTCAGTATTCTGATGGTTGCTGTCGGAACGGCGCACGGGAAAGACTCCAAATGAAGAGTAGGTACCATTTACTCTTGGGGTTCCTTCTCATAGGGACCAATGCGTTGGCAGAAGAACCTACGTTTGAAACGATCCAGCAATGGGTAAATCAGGGCGAGGTTCCCACGGTAGAGGCGTTTCTTGGGAAACTACCTTCATCCCTGCGATCGAACTTTACCCTTATGCGCGAGAGCAAGAGTTCACAGCAGGCCAGCGGATCCGCTCCCCGAGCAATTCTCTTTGGTGAAACGGGTAAGCTTCTGGTCGCTTTCAATGGAGATCCGGAGCAGAAAGGATACAACACCGTCGAGCTTATCCAGTTTCGCGAACCGGGTCGCTTCGAGTTCCGTGCGCTGCGCTTTCCCAAAGGGGGAAAGCCAGAGCTTTCGGGGGCAAACCCTGCTCGTTGTCTGGAATGTCATGGGGACCCGCCACGGCCACGGTGGGGCAATTACTTCACCTGGAAAGGAGCCTATGGGGAGGTGGACGATGCGTTGGTCACCGGTTCGGCCCCCTGGACCGACTTTCGCGGGTTTACGGAAAAACAAAAGGATCATCCGCGCTACCGAACTCTCATCCGATCGGGTGAAAAGGAAAACCCCTACGCTCCTTTCCATGAGTCCAGTGCGGAACGCCGGTTTAACTTTACTCCGCCAGATCCGGCGTTTCGCAACCTGAGCTTCATGCCCAATACTCGGTTCTCTATGCTACTCGCTCGCCTCGTATCGCAGGACATCAGTAGTCGACTTGTTGCTTCTCCCTATTTTTCCAAGTACCGGCATTGGCTTCTTTTCCGAGAAGCGTTTGGTTGCTACGAGAAACTCGTGGGGGAGAAGGCGTGGAATACCGTACAGGAAATGGAATCGCTTATCGCTGAGGATTTCGAGCGGGTGTTTCCGGGAGAAAAGATCCCGGACGTCTGGAAGAACGCCACGTACTACCGTGTCTATCGCCTTCTAGGCATCCCGACGGGTCAAGAGGAGCGGGAAAGCATCACCGGCCTGCGATACGAGGACGGCATCTCAGGCATGGGGCCGCTCGTATGGTGGCGTGTGGGGCGGGCGATGTCGGAGAAAGACGCGCAGCTCAAGACTCTTGTGGATCGCTACGAGACATCAGCCAAAACCTACTATGGAACTGAATATAACAAAACGAAGTTGGCTGCGCCGGAAGCGTTCGAACGACTCGACGCTCAAGGACGATTTCTCGACACCCGGCTAGCCTTCCTTACATTCCCCAAGGACCGATTCGAGAGTACTCAGAAAGAAGCCTGCGAGCTACTCGCCGATCGGATTAAGAGCGATCTCGAACAAGTTCGTCGTGCGAGCAAGCCTCATGCGGAGCCGATGCGCGGGGAACCGGCCCACCGCTAGAGAACCGGCCCAGAAAATTTTATAATGAGGTTTTGCATTGCGATTTCATGAGAATGAAAAAAATTGCATTGGAGGCCTTTCCGCAAGACACTAAGAAAAACGGAGGGGTGGCGGCAATCGATCTCAGAGCGGGTACCCCGAACACCAGTTTTGTTTCGGACATGACCAGGATGAATGCCGGTCCTTTGGGATGGGCCTATGAGGGGCTTAGCTGCAACGCGTCTCGTATTGCCAAAGAGCACATGATGAGCGTTGCGGGAACAATTCTCAAAAGCACCACTCGTTAACCGGTGGAACAGTTGGCCAGCCGGCGCGATTTGATTGCAAGCACTGCAAGCACCCCGAGTAGATTTCTATGGAAACTGGTGGATCAGAGTGGAGGTTGTGATCAAGCAAGTGGTTTTGGTTGTTTGGTTTTCTGATTTGCTTCAAATACTTGTGGGCGTGGGTACGAATCCGGCCACCCCGAAATTTTTGCCTGGCCGGCAAAAATTAGTAGATAGCATTAGAAATTAGTTGATAGCCAAGGTGCCTTCGGCTCATTAAAAAAGGGCAAAAATTTCCCTCTATGGACTAATGCAATCAACCAAAGCGGACTGTCGAAAAAGAGAAAGGGTCACTTCGAGGCACGCTCCCCCAACTCCATTGCCTTTCGAATCAGAAAAAAATATCAATCACAAATGCCTTTCTCTTTCGAAAAACTGGCCGTCTATCAAAAATCTTTAGCCTGGATCGATCGCTGCGAAAATCTAATTGAAGATTCGTCTAGGGAGATGACCCCAACCCAGAAAGATCAACTGTCTCGTGCGGCGATGTCGGCCGCACTTAACGTGGCGGAAGCCAATGGCCGGTGGCATAAAGCCGAGAAACGCAATTTTTTCTGGATAGCTCGTGGCTCGGTCTTTGAGTGTGCGGCTCTTTTGCAGATTCTAAAAATGAGAAATAAGATCACCCAAAAAGAATACGAGGAATTTTTCTCTCATTTGGAAGAAGTAGGAAAGATGCTGGCCGGGCTTATAAAATCGGTCGACAATCTGCCGGATTAACGTCTGGCCTCTTCGCATTTATTTTTACTGTCTTCCTCACCGAATCGATGTCTCCGTGAATACACAAATTAGGCTCTTCGGAAGCGGATTTTCCAGATGGCCGCCCCTGAGGTGTTTGCAGCCGCCCTCACCAGCTCAGATGCTGGCTTTTCCCGGCACCGTCCAAATTTTCGACAGGTGGGATCTCAGACTAGGGGCGTCTTCATTTTGGCTTTTGTTCGTCACTCCTCGCACTAAATAGTGGTGTGAGACTTGCTATGTAGTCCTTTAGGGGAATCAAGGGGACGCATGGGCATTTTTTCTACACAGCGATTGGTTTTTACTTCTTCGGCTTTGTTGGGTGGATTTTTCCATTCGACCTTGTTGATAGCGGCGCCTCCTTCTCGTGTGGCTAGGGAATTGAATGCGCACATACCCGGCGTGTTTAATGGACGCCCGATCGACACCTTCTTCAACCCTTTCAAAGATTCGGTGGTGGGCCTTGTCATAGCCAGTTGATGAGCAATGCAGCGGCTATATGATTTACACCCTATGTCGCAGACTCTCTCGCCAGCGTCCAAAATCGTTTCGGGAATGAAATAGAGGGTGTGAGGGTACGTGGATGCATGATGGCAGGGAATTTTGTGCCCACTGATCATCTTTGCGGCGCTATTGACGCCAGCGATGAGTTCCTTAAGTTCCCCCAACTCTCTGCGATTCAAATGAGTGATCCATTTGCTCTGCCCGTGACGAAAACGTGCCATCACCTCTCCAGAGGGGAGTACTTCCAGTCGATGAGGTTCCCCGATCTTTTTAAATTCGTCGTGATATTCCAAAGCTGCCACAATCTCCTTTTCGCCTGCTAAGTACCAAGCTGGATAGCAAAGGAGCTCTTCAGCCGCCCACGCATTTCCTTGCAGAAGGTTAAACGTGCACGAAACCACGAGAAATATCAGTCTCATCTTTTTCTCCATTAATTAGCGGTTCCGACACAAAGAACTCGGTCCAGTCCATATCCTGGTGATCTGACTTGGAATACCCAAACTGAATAAAACCTCCTTCGGGCAAAGGGTCTATCTGGCTCCATTTACCATTGGGATCGAGAAAACCTATTTTCTGATTATCGTAAAATAACCCTGCGGGGGTCGTATTCCGATTAATATTGGCGATGACTTTTTTTCTAGTGAATTTTTTCCCGCTCTCGCAGACAAAATTTCTC
>Ga0206963_10216_pt1 | contig 17438 bp, 16 predicted proteins | sample Alteio_BWOrgHeat_28_FD_152958 | JGI IMG/M metagenome (GOLD analysis project Ga0206963, IMG submission 152958) | Enriched cells from forest soil in Barre Woods Harvard Forest LTER site, Petersham, Massachusetts, United States -... | ecosystem: Environmental > Terrestrial > Soil > Temperate forest >... | reverse complement strand
CTCTGGGACAATCTCATCAACAAAAAATATTACATCACCGGTGGCATCGGCAGCGGCGAAACTTCCGAAGGCTTCGGCGCGAATTTCTCCCTGCGCAACGAGTCCTACTGCGAAGCGTGTTCGAGCTGCGGTGAGATCTTTTTCCAATGGAAGATGAACCTCGCCTACCACGACGCCAAATACGCCGACCTCTACGAGGAAACCATGTACAACGCCTTGCTTGGCTCTACCGACCTCGACGGCAAAAATTTCTACTACGACAACCCGCTCGCCGAGACCAAGCCGCGTTACCCTTGGCATCAATGCCCGTGCTGCGTCGGCAACATCCCGCGTACGTTGCTGATGATCCCCACCTGGACCTACGCGAAGAGCGATGACGGCATCTACGTCAACCTGTTCATCGGCAGCACCATCAATGTCGAGCGCGTCGCCGGCACGGATGTCCAGATGGTGCAAAAAACGGATTATCCCTGGAGCGGCAATGTCTCCATCACCGTCAATCCCAAGACCGCCAAGAAACTGACCATCTACGTGCGCGTCCCCGATCGCACCACCAGCGAACTCTACACTCCCGCGCCGGTGGTCAGCGGCATCAAATCACTCATGGTGAACGGCAAAAAAATCTCGCCGAAGATTGAAAACGGCTACGCCGCCATCACCCGCGAATGGAAGGCCGGCGATACCATCGACCTCGCGTTGCCGATGGAGATTCAGGTCGTGAAGGCCGATGAACACATCAAGGCCGATCGCGGCCACCTCGCTTTGCGCTACGGCCCGTTGTTGTATAACGTCGAAACCGCCGACCAACCAAACCTCAATCTGGCCCCCGACCTCGCTTCGCTGAAGACCGAATGGCGTGCCGATCTGCTGGGCGGTATCATGACCATCAAGGGCAAATGGTCGGATGGCAGTCCGCTGCTGGCCATCCCCAATTACGCCCGCGAAAATCGCGGTGGTGATAAATCACTCGTCTGGTTGCAGGACAACTGACCTCATTCCTGCTTCAAGAAGGATTGCATTTTAGCGGCGTTAAACGCAGATTTGTGGGGCGACCTAAAAATCGCCCCGTCGTATTCAGCCGTATACCGTTAAAAAGATCATGAACTTGCTCTGGTTTCTTATCATCGGACTCATCGCCGGTTTTCTGGCGGGTGCCGTCGTCAAAGGCCACGGTTTTGGCCTCATCGGCAACCTCATCATCGGCGTCATCGGCGCGTTGCTGGGCGGATTCATTTTTGGACTTCTCGGCATCGGCGCAAACAATCTGATGGGCCAGTTGATCTGTGCCTTCGTCGGTGCCGTTGTTTTGCTCTGGCTGCTCGGTTTCGTGGGCCGCAAACGTTGATTCTCATTCTATGCAAAAATTATCCGGCCTCATCTGTTTGATCATCGGGGGTATGCTTGTTTACTGGGGCTACAATATGTCACAGGCCATCGGTTCACGGGTGACCAACCTCATCAGCGGTTCACCCGGCGACAAGCCCATGCTGCTATATATCGCCGGTGCCATCCTGCTGACCTTCGGTCTCGGCCAGATGGTTTGGAAGGGGAAATGACCCGGGGGCCGCTTGGATGGGACAGGGTTGCGGTTGCTATAAATCCCCCCGCCTGCTAGTTTTTACCCACCAAGAGATATGAGCATGCGCCTAGACGTCAAAAAAACCTACAAGCTCTACATCGGCGGCAAATTTCCGCGCAGCGAAAGCGGACGCTACCTGCCCGCCAAATCCGCCAAGGGCGAGCACCTCGATAATTTTGCCCACGCCTCCCGCAAAGACTTTCGCGAAGCCGTCGTTGCCGCCCGCGCCGCCTTTGGCGGTTGGAGCAAGGCCACCGCCTACAATCGCGGCCAGATCCTCTATCGCGCCGCCGAGATGCTCCAAAATCGCGCCGCCGAACTGGTCACCGAGATCGCCCGCTCCACCGGCGTCAGCGCGGCGAAGGCAAAACGTGAAGTCACGGTCGCCATTGATCGCCTCGTCCATTTCGCCGGCTGGACGGACAAGTACCCGCAGGTCTTTGGTAGCGTCAACCCCGTCGCCTCGTCCCATTTCAATTTCACCACGCCCGAACCCCAGGGCGTCGTCATCGTGCTCGCGCCGGACGAACCGTCCTTGCTCGCTCTCGTCACGCTGATCGCTCCGGTCATCCTGAGTGGCAATGCTGCCATCGTCATCCCCTCGGAAAAATTCCCGCTGCCTGCCGCGACGTTTGCTGAAATCCTCGCGACCAGCGACCTGCCCGGCGGCGTGGTCAACATCCTCACCGGCAAACGCGCCGAACTCGTTCCCCACATCGCCACCCACATGGACGTGAATGCCATCGTCGACGGAGCAGGGGATGCCGACACCTCCACCAAGCTCCAGGGCGGCGTCGCGACCAATCTCAAACGTTACGCCAGCCACACTTCTGACGACTGGTTCTCCACGAAAGCCGAAGACCCGTATTGGATTCTCGACACCGTCGAATTCAAGACCGCCTGGCATCCTATTGGAATCTGATCCGGTAGCAGCCGACGTAAGGAGGCTCTAATTAGTTTGTTTTTAGGATGAAGTGGGAGTGTCGTCGAAGCCATCGACATACTGTTTGCGTTATGGTCTTTCCCTATTCATGACCCTTCCCGAAAATAATTTCAGAATTATTTCGGTTCTAGTCCCTCGGCGGCAGCCTATGGATGAAACATGAATGAACGGCAGTCAGATTTCGAGTGGTTGCAGCGCTTCGCCCGGGCTGGCGATCAAAACGCCTTCCGCGACCTCGTCCGTCGCCACGTAGACCTCGTTCTGGCCACGGCCTTGCACAAGGTCGGTGACACCGGCGGCGCGGAGGAGATCTCCCAAAACGTCTTTGGCGTGCTGGCACGCAAGGCTTGGCAGTTCGCCCCGGACGACTCGCTCCCCGCCTGGCTCTACAAGACCACCCTGCTCGAATCCAAGTCATGGTTGCGCGGCGAACTCCGCCGCCGCCGCCGTGAAGAGGCTGCCGTCGCCCTGGGAACCACGATGAAAACTCCCGATGACCAGCCTGCTTTCAATGCCCTCGTGCCGTTGCTTGATGATGCGCTGATTTCCTTGCGGGAAAAAGACCGCACCGTGCTCTTGATGCGCTTCTACGAAAAGCAGTCGCTGCGCGATGTCGGTGCGGCCTTGAACGTGGGCGAGGATGCCGCCCAGAAGCGTGTGCAGACGGCCTTGGAAAAGCTCTCTGAATTCTTCCAGCGGCGCGGTTACAAGACCGCCACCGTGGCCGCCGCTGCTGCCGCGCTGCAACATACGGCCACCTCTGCTTCCGCCGCGACAGTTTCCACCATCGCCGCCGCCGCCTTGAAGACCGCCCCGCCAGCCTTGGCGGGACTCGGCGCACTGCTGACCCGGTTGGCCACCTTGACCCGCGTCCAGACCGCCGCCGTTTGCCTCGTCGTCACCACCGCCCCGGTGTTGTGGCAATGGCATGACCAACGGCAGGCCGCCGCCACGCTGGCGCAGGGCAAGGCCGTCTATCTGGTGGCGCAGGACGAATACAATTCATTGCAGACGGAAGTAGATCAATTGCATGGCAAAGCCTCGGGACTGGATTCCTCGCTGTCCGGGGCCATGACCACTGCGGCGCAACGGCAGGAACTCGCGCGGAAGTTCGAGGCTTGGAAAATCCGCATCCGCGCCCAATTGATGGCGGCCGATTACCAATGGCCCGATGACTCGCCATTCGTCCGGATTCCTAAAAAGATTTTGCCCCGGCTCAATGTTTACGCCGCCATCCGGCAGCCCGGCGAGATCCGCCAGGAGGCGCGCGAGCTGCTCGGCCTGACGCCCGCGGAACGCGAGACTGCCGAGTCCGCCTTGCAAAAATATTTCACCGATCTGGACAGCTTGATGTCGTCCAAGCTCTACGAAACGAATCGTGCCGGCCTAAGTTACGTTCCGAAAGACGCCCTCGCCAGCCGCGCCTATGACCTCCCTGCACTCGGGCCGGGCGGTAAGCAATATTCCGATGCGTTGTTGTCGGCGTTCAAGTCCGATGTCGGCGACGAACGCTGGCAATTGTTTTCGCAAGAGCTGGAATCATCTGGCACGGATTCGCTGCGGCGCATTCTGAGTCTCGATGCCACCGACCGCGGGCAGGAACTCGCCGTCTGGGTTCAGGAGAAGAACGGTGCGCTCATGGCCGGTTATGCCTGGGGCGACCAAAGTTCGTCATTCAGTTCCGATGGTCTCGCTCTGAAACTCTTTTTGCCGGATGCAAAATTATCCTCCGGCCAACCATCGCTTGCGGAGCTCATGGACCTCCGCCAATTACCCGCCACGCTGTCCGGCCCGGCCTTGGAATGGATTCGCCAGCAGGCCGCCACACGGTTGAACGAGAAAGGTGATCTATGAAACGTGTCTTGCTGGCCATCTTCCTTCTGGCCGTTGGCGCCGTCGTCTTCGGCACCTTGCGCCATGCCACTGCGGCGATCCGCCGCGACATCTCCATCCAGTCCGCCGCGTCCGCCCAACAATCTGCCGGGCTGATACGCCTGCGTTCCGAGCAACAACAACTGTCCGATCATGTGCAGCAAACCGGTCAACTGTTGTCATCGCAACCCTCGGTGCCCGCACTGGGCCGGCTAGCGCAAAAGATCCTTTCCGGTGCCTCGCTCCAAAATCTTACCGCCGCCGAGACAGAACAGCTTCTCGCCGAACTGGGCTTCAATTGGAACACTACCGGTGATTACCTCATCATCAGTAAAAAATCGTTATCCGGTATTTCCTTCGACGGTATGAAGGGCGTCAAGTTGAGCGATGCCGCCATCGCCACGCTGGCCATCACGCCCTCGGAACGGTCTGCCATCGAGACGATGACCCGGCAACTCGGCGATACCCGCGCCGCCTGGGCCAAGGAGCATGTCCAGCGCACCGAACCCAGCGGTGACATCGTTGCTCAATACTCCCTGCCTGCCTACACCGACCTCGCCCAAAGCCAGCTCGCCATTTTCACAAATGGGATTGTCAGCGCCCTCGGTGCTCAACGGGCGCAATGGCTGCAAGATCATTCGGACCGTTGGATGGAAGATACCGGTCTCCGCGCCGGCCCGGACTTTTCAAAAGTTCCCCCCGAACTCCTCGCCAACCTGCCGCCCGACGCGGTGCAGCCGAAACCGACCACGCTGAAACTCATCCGCTATCAATCCGGAGACGATTGGTACATCAATTGTCAACTGGAGCAGGCCGGAGGCAACATGACTTGCGGCATCTCCCCGTGGCAACCGTTTCCCGAAGCCTTCAAATCCCTCTTTCCCGGCGGCTGGAAAGAACTGGCCGAACGCGAAGGTTTTGAGCTTCCCAAGAACTTCAAGAAAAACTAGGCCAGCCCTGTGATTTCACGGATGTTGAGGTAAGCCTTCAACGCCCAAAATTCGTAATCAACTCTCGGCCAATCGCCTTGAGAGGGCCAGAAATTAACCCAATCTTCACCACATTCTGGCAGAAGCCTTGCCCCGGTCTGGACGGCGAGGCGTCTCATTTTTTCGTTCAGCCTGAACGCGATCGTGTCCATTCCTGTTGCAAAACCAAAGATTATCTTTTGGGTCGAGACCGTCAGGTAGCCGTAATTGGCGGGTTCAAAAATCTGCACATCTCCGCACGGCTTCATCGCTCGGATCAATGTCTCGGCAATGTCTGAATGGCAGGATAATCCCTTGATGTGATTAAATACTACGCGGTTCGCTTCAAGTGTTGGATCAAAAGGAAATGGTTTGGCAGTTTCCATTTCACTATTTTAACTCACGGTTTCAGTCAGCGCCTTCCCGCCGTTCACGAGGAACAACACCGCCATCCGCACCGCCAGCCCGTTCGTCACCTGTTCCAAGATCACCGACCGCCCGCAATCCGCGATCTCGCTGTCGATCTCCACGCCGCGGTTGATCGGCCCCGGATGCATGATCAGCGCGTCCGGCTTCGTCTTCGCCAGTCGCGCCTTGTTGAGACCGAAAAGCTGCGTGTATTCGCCGATGCTCGGGAACATCGTCTTGCGCTGGCGTTCGTGCTGGATGCGCAGCAGGTTGATGATGTCCGCGTCGCGGATGGCTTCATCCACATCATGCGTCACGCGACAGCCCATCTTCTCAAACGTCTTCGGCACCAGCGTGGATGGTCCGCAGAGCGTCACGTTCGCGCCGAGCTTCGTGAGCGCCCAGATGTCCGAACGCGCCACGCGGCTGTAAAGGATGTCGCCCAAAATCGTCACGTTCAGCCCCGCGATCCGCCCCTTCTTCTCGCGGATCGTGAACGTATCCAGCAACGCCTGCGTCGGATGCTCATGCGCTCCGTCACCCGCGTTGATGACATGCGCATCCACCACCCGCGTCAGGAAATGCGGCGCGCCGCTCGCACTGTGGCGGATGATGATGAAATCCGCATTCAGCGCTTCGAGGGTCAGCGCGGTGTCCTTCAGCGTCTCACCCTTTTTGAACGACGATGCCTCCGCCGAAAAATTCACCACATCCGCCGAAAGCCGTTGCGCCGCCAGCTCGAAGCTGATGCGGGTGCGCGTGGATGGCTCCACGAACAGGTTCACCACCGTCTTGCCGCGCAACGCCGGCACCTTCTTGATGGCGCGCTCGCCCACCGCCTTGAAGCTCCGCGCCGTGTCCAGCACGGTGGTGATCTCCTCCGCCGTGAGCGACTCGATGTCGAGCAGATGTTTTTTGGTCCAGCTCATTTCTTTTTTAAGATCACTTCATCTCGCGCCGCGCCCGCCTCCGTCATCGATAGCGCGATCTCTTCATCTAGCGACGTCGGCACATTCTTGCCCACAAAATCCGCCTTGATTGGCAGGTCGCGATGCCCGCGATCCACCAGCACCGCGAGTTGGATCTTTTTCGGACGGCCAAAATCATTCAACGCATCCAGCGCCGCGCGCGTCGTCCGGCCGCTGAAAAGCACATCGTCCACCAGCACCACCGTCTTGTGATTCACGTCAAAGGTCATGACCGTCGGATGGACTTTCGGCGCGGCGCGATGGTCCAGATCATCGCGATGCATGGAGACGTCGAGGCTGCCGGTCGGCACCGGATGCTTCCAGATTTCGGAAAGGATTTTGCCCAGCCGTTGCGCCAGCGGCACGCCGCCGGTGGGGATGCCCACCAGCACCACGTCCGCACTATGCTCATTGCGCTCCGCGATCTCATGCGCGATGCGTGTCAGCGCGCGCTGGATGGCCGTGGCATCAAGGATGACGACGGATTCAGGCATAAAAAATCGCGAACCACTCCCGCCACTGTGCGGAGTCGATTCGCGTGCTGCGTTTCGTTTTCATTTATCCTTCGCCGCCTCGCTGGGCCGCGTTAAAGGAACGAGATTGTGTTTGTTTAATTCGCCTGGGACTGCCGGTTCTTACGCCAGCTCGAACGGTGCCGGATGATCCAGTCGGTCAGCGCCTGCTCGAAACCGATGTCCCGGCCGGCCTTCTCCGACTCGATCCACTTATGACGCAGGATCTCCTCCCGCTCTGCCTGGAACTCGCGATAAAGCGATGAGTTCTTCAGCAAATCGTTCGCCGTCGATGAATCTTTTGCAGCGTTCGACATAAGTGAATCAATTATGTCACCTAAGTTAAATCCAAGTTACATTTCTTGCAACGGAAATGTTAATCCTGCTTGTAGCATGAAATGGCCACATGACTTTCCTGGTTTCCATGCTCATTCCCGCGCCGTCTGCACCGGCACCGGCGACAACGGACACTGCTTGTTCGTCTCGTTGAAATAATTCGCCGACCACTCGTTTTGGAACAGGATCACCGGGTTCTTCCCGATGTCATACGCCATCTTCGCCCCGGTCGGCAGCGACAACGCATCCAGGTCTTCCTCCTTGATGTCCGTTGGCAGCCAGCGCACCACGCTCCACGGTGCCGCTTCCAGCCGCGATTCCGCGCCGTACTCGCTCTCCAACCGGAACTGCACCACTTCAAACTGCAACGGTCCGACCGCCGCCAGCAACGGCGTCTTCACCGATGAATTGCGCAGATACAATGCCTGGATGACGCCCTCCTGCAAAAGCTGGTCCAAGCCCTGGCGAAATTGTTTGTACTTCCCCGTGTTCGGATTGTGCAGGTAGCTGAACGCTTCCGGCGTGAACCGCGGGATTTCCTTGTACACGATCTTCGGGTCCGTCGTCAGCGTGTCGCCGATGCCGAAACCGTCATGCCCGACCAGCCCGATGACATCGCCCGGGTACGCCTCATCCACCGTCTCGCGCTCGTTGCCGAACAACTTGTGCGAGCTCGACAGCCGCACTTTCTTCTCCGACCGCGAATGATGCACCGTCATGTCGCGCTCAAATTTTCCCGAGCACACGCGGATGAAGGCGATGCGGTCGCGATGCCGCGGATCCATGTTCGCCTGGATCTTGAAGATGAACCCCGAGAACGCCGGGTTCTCCGGCGCGATCTCCACGCCCGCCATCACGCGCGATTTCGGGGCAGGAGAATGTTTCAGGAAACCATCCAGCAAAAGCTGCACGCCGAAGTTGTTCACACCGCTGCCAAAAAAGACCGGCGTCGTCTTGCCCGCCAGCACCGCCGCCTCGTCGAACGCCTCACCCGCCATCTCCAGCATCTCCAGTTCCTCCACCGTCTTGGCGAAATCCGCCTCGCTCAATTTCCCGCGCACCTCCGGGTCATGCAATCCGCCCACCGCCACCGGCGCGCGATACTTCCCGCCCACCACGCGCTCAAACGTATGCATGGTCTTCGTCTGCCGGTCGTAGATGCCTTGAAAATCCGCGCCGTTGCCGATCGGCCAGTTCACCGGAAACGCGCCGATGCCCAGCACCTTTTCTAGTTCATCCAGCAACGCCAGCGGCTCCTTCATCGGCCGGTCGCACTTGTTCATGAACGTGAAGATCGGCACCCCGCGCTGGCGGCACACCTCGAACAACTTCCGCGTCTGCGGCTCGATGCCCTTCGCCGAATCGATCACCATCACCACCGAATCCACCGCCGTCAGCACGCGGTACGTGTCCTCGGAAAAATCTTTGTGACCCGGCGTATCCAGCAGATTGATGCGATAGCCGTCGTAGTCGAATTGCAGCACCGTCGAGCTGATCGAGATGCCGCGCTTCTTTTCCAGCTCCATCCAGTCGGACGTCGTCGCCCGCTGGTTCTTGCGCGCCGTCACCGAGCCCGCCAGTTGCACCGCGCCACCATAAAGTAGCAACTTTTCCGTCAACGTAGTTTTACCTGCGTCCGGATGCGAGATGATGGCGAACGTCCGCCGCCGCGAAATTTCTTTGGAAATGCTCACAATCGAGCCGTGGAAAATATCAGAGAACCCCGCCGGAACAAGCCGGGAAAGCAACCGATCATTTTCATAGGATTCATCTTTTCATTTCAAAACCCCAATGCGATTTTCATTCGGGAATCCCAACGGGATTCAATCATTCAGCCCAGGGTTGCGAGGCACGAGCTACCCTGGGTGACATTTCTCCTAGGCATCAACTCTGAAAGAGTTGAATCAAATAGCATCCCCAAAAAACGAGATTTGCCCGCCCCTCGCCACTGGTTGCTCATCACTAAAAATGGCTTTAAATGGGTTTGTTTTGCACTTTTTAAAATCCAAAAAATTCATATAAAACATTGTTTAAGAGCTATTTAACATCGGTTTTAAGATGGGTTTGTTTTGTCAATTTCACTATGTAGGAGACGACGTCGGGAGACTCTAACTTACCCCGACGCATACCCACCCCGCGCCCCGGGGTGGGGACGGCTCGTCCCCACAATATCTCACCAACCCGCCACCCCCTCACAGCCGCCCACGCCCGCTCCTCCGATTCACGATGCACCGATCCAACCATGTAACGACTCACCCATTCACTTATTTTCATCCCGACATCGTATCTCGGAAGGTTGGACAAAGGCTGTCTAACCTGTGTTTAACGATCCTTGAGAAGGTGGGGTGAGTGAGAACGCCAATAAAATTTAAGCCGGTTAAATTCTATCGACCGGTCTAATTCTTCTCCGCGAACCGCTTGATGCACTCCGCAAAATTTGGCGCATATGTATCGAGCGTATTCTCCTCGTGATTGTAAAAGAAAACCGGGTAATCCTCGCCCTTGGCGGAAACATCGAAAACAAAACAATCGCCACTGTCGATGGCGGCAAACATCACGCCGCCCACTTTCGCATCGTCACCCTCCAGATAAGGAACCTTGCCACGGCGGTAATTCTTAAAATCCAGTTCTGTCGGCGGCAGCACGGTCGTCGTTGAACCCTCCATCCCATTGACATCGGCGAAAGTTTTTGTGCCGATCACGGCGATGAACTCCTTATAATCCGCGGGCAAAACCAGCTTCTGTTTCTTCTCAATGGCGGCAAATTCAACAGCTTTGCTTTTCTTGGCGGCATTCTTCTTCAAGAACTGTCTGAACCATTTCTGCGCAGCACCGGAGGTTTTAGGCGCGGACTTGGCCGCATTCACCAGCCCATGCTCTGCCAAAAGTTGAAGCTTCTCTTCGATCCACTCTTCATCCATGGCCGAAGGTTTCAGGTCTTGAAAATGCAGCAGCCGGACCAGTTGCCCTTTCACTTTCGCGCGCTTCAACAACTGCTCCAATCGCAGGGAAAAATACAATTCGCGATGCGGGTCCCGCCGGGTCCATCGCTCGGCATGGGTGGGCGGCTCCACATCCCGGTAGGACCAGGCCAGCGGCGGTGCGCCGCTTTTGCTCCGATGCCGGTTCGTTTCCTCCAGGTCATCTTCGATGGTCGTGCGGGCGAACCATTCTTCGGCTTTGAAGACATCCACCTCGGCGGAATCAAACCCCTTCATCACTTCCCAGACCGGCCCCATGAGCGGCCCACGCACCTTCGGCTGGCGGCACTTGGGGCAGAAGGGGGCTTCCGCCTTTGGCATCGCTGTTTTTAGCAAGGTGTTCGGCACGGCCAACCACCACGGCGTGGTCTTCTTGCTTTTGAATTCAGCCGTGGGGATGAACATGCAGGCCTCAGGCACTGCCAGTTCCAGAATTTTTTTGACCCGTTCGCGCACCAAAAAATTTCCCGTTCGGGCTGGTGCAGTTTCCGCTGGCGCGACAAACCCTTTGGTCAGCAGATAAGGTTTGGGGATAAAATCAAGATCGGGCAGGGTGCAGTGCGGGCATTCGGCCGGCAGCGGGTTTGCATCGACGCGCCGGTCGCCGACATGATCCATCCGGTCATCCGGCCCCGTCATCATCACACAACTGGTTTTGATTGTAGGTTTGCTCATGGAGTTAGAAGTGAGAATAGTTGCTTGCCTTCCGTTGCTTCAAGTTCCAAAAAGCGGTTGCCAACCCATTTGCCGTCAGTCTGGTCGCTGGTATTGCCAAGGACGCTGTGAACATTTTTCCCTCTCCTGGCTTGTCGCGCCGTAGCTTGGCGAAGGCAGAGGCAAAGGGCAGGAGGTGAGGACGGACAATTCACTAACTTATTTCTCCAACACCCACTCGCATTTTAATTCTCGTCGCTATCCTGGCGTCTTTGCCCCTCCGCGCCTCTGCGTTAAAAACTTCAGGTCTTTCGCCGCCGCTTCACGACCCAAAAAACTTCTGTATTTCCTTCACCACCTCCACCAGCCGGTCCACTTCCGCCTTGGTGTTGTAAAAATAAAAACTCGCCCGCGCCGTCGATTCTACGCCCAGCTTGTGCATCAACGGCTGCGTGCAATGATGCCCGCCGCGCAACGCCACGCCCGCCTGGTCCGCCAGCGTCACCACGTCATGCGCATGCACGCCGTTCAGCAGAAAACTCACCAGCCCCGCGCGATTCTGCTTCGGCCCGAAGATGCGGATGTCCTTCAGCCCCGCCAGTTGTGCGTAGGCATAATTCGCCAGTTCCTGGTCATGCTTCCAGATGTTCTCGCGCCCGATCGCATCCAGATAATCCATCGCCGCATGCAACCCGATCGGCCCGGAGATATCCGGCGTCCCCGCCTCAAAGCGATGCGGCGCCGTCTTGAACTCCGTCTTCTGGTAACCCACGGACAAGATCATCTCGCCACCGCCTTGATACGGCGGCATGGCCTCCAAGACCTGCTGCCGGCCCCACAAAACGCCGATGCCCGTCGGCCCGCAGATCTTATGGCCCGAGAACGCAAAAAAATCGCACCCTATCGCCTGCACATCCACCGGCAGATGCCCCGCGCTCTGCGCGCCATCCACCAGCGTCGTGATACCCAGCTTGCGCGCCTTCGCGCACAGTTCCGCCACCGGGTTCACCGTCCCCATCGAATTGGAGATATGCACCAGCGAAAGTAATTTCACCTGCGACGTCAGCAACGAATCCAGCTTGGAAAGATCCAAAACACCCTCGTCACCCGTCACCGGGATATACGCGACCTTCGCGCCCGTCTTCTGCGCCAGCATCTGCCACGGCACGATGTTGCTGTGATGCTCCACTTCCGTGAGCAAGATCACATCACCCGCCTTGATGTTTTTCGCGCCCCAAGTCGCGGCCACCAGGTTGATCCCCTCCGTCGTCCCGCGCGTAAAAATGATTTCATCCGCGCTCTTCGCATTGATGAACTTCGCCGACCGCGTCCGCGCCGCCTCAAACGCATTCGTCGCGCGATTGCTCAGCTCATGGATGCCGCGATGCACATTCGCATTGTCATGCTCGTAATAATGCACCAACGCCTGGATCACCGACCGCGGCTTCTGCGACGTCGCCGCATTATCAAAATAAACCAACGGCTTGCCATGAACCTTCTGATCCAAGATCGGAAAGTCCGCCCGCAACTTAGCCCAGTCAATAGTGGCACTCATGAAAATATGATTTTGTAGCAGCCGAGGTAACGAGGCTCAAATTGAGTTCACGGCAAACAATTGAAACGATCGCAATTGGCCATCCTCCATCCTCTATTCTCCATCCTCGTCCGTTAGAGCAGCCCCAATTGCAATTTGGCCGCCTCCGTCATCATCCCCTGGTTCCACGGCGGGTCCCACACCAGCTCCACATTCGCCTCATCGATCGGCTCCAGCGAGATCAGCTTGTTCTGCACATCCTGCGCTAGCACCGGCCCCATACCGCAGCCCGGCGCCGTCAAAGTCATCTTCACATCCGCCTTGAAATTGCTCTCGCCGATCGGCGTCAGATGACAGTCATAGATCAAACCGAGGTCCACGATGTTCACCGGGATTTCCGGGTCATAGCACGTCTTGAGCGATTCCCAGACCTTCTTCTCCAGCTCCTCCTGTGTCAACGGCCCCGTCGGCGCCGCGGCGGGGGTGGATGCCACCTTTTCAATCCCCAGCGCATCGCAATCCTTGGACTCGATACGGAACATGTTGCCGTTCACGATCACCGTGTACGTCCCGCCTAGCGACTGCGTGATATGCGCCGTCTCGCCCTTTTGCAACGTCACCTTCGTGCCGATGGGAACCACGGACGCCTCGACGTCGCGGGTCAAAATCTTTTGTTCAGGACTCATAATAAAAATATTCTCGCTGTTATTCCGGTTGAAATCAAATCACGTCTGCTCATTCTCCGTGCTCACCGGCGCCTTTTCACCCTTCAACGCCCCGATCAACGCATGCCACGACAGAATCGCGCACTTCACCCGCGCCGGATATTTATGCACGCCCGCGAACACCGCCAGCTTGCCCAAGTCCGTTTTCACTTGGCCCGTCGTCATCATCTCTCGCACCTGGTCAAACGTTTTTTCCGCCTCAGCCTTGGTCTTGCCCTTCACATAATCCGTCAGCAACGACGCCGACGCCTTCGAGATGCAACAACCCGACCCCACAAAACTCGCATCCTTGATGGTCTCGCCATCCAGCGTGAGAAATAATTTCAGGTTGTCACCGCACAGCGGGTTATATCCTTGGGCCGAGCACGTCGCCGTCGGCATCTCATGGAAATTCCGCGGCTTCTTGCAATGGTCCAAAATGACCTGCTGATAAAGGTCGTTGATATCGTCGAACACAATTCAAACTCGGTTTCAGGCAGAATTCTCAGAATTTAAAGACGATCTTAACCAGCTTTGGCCGGCAATTAATTCTGTAAAATTCTGTTAATTCTGTCTCATTTCCCCAACAGATGCGGATTCGCTTCCAGCCGATCCCACACCAGCTTGTCGATCACCTCGCGCGCCGGCTCACACTTGATGCGCTCGATGATCTCGCCCGCAAAGGCATGGACCAACATGCGCTTGGCTGTCGCCGTGTCAAGTCCGCGGGAGCGGAGATAGAAAACCGACTCATCATTCAACTGCCCGATCGTCGCGCCATGCGTGCATTTCACGTCATCCGCGTAGATCTCCAACTGCGGCTTGGTATCCGCCGTCGCATCGTCGGACAGCAACAGATTCTTGTTCGTCTGCTTCGCATCCGTCTTCTGCGCGATCTGGCGCACCAAGATGCGCCCGTGAAAAACGCCCTTCGACTTGTCGTCCAGGATGCCGTTGAAATATTCATGGCTCGCGCAACGCGGCTGCGCATGCTCCACGATCATGTGATGGTCGGCCAGTTGCTCATCCTTCGTCAGGTACAGCCCGTTCAAGATGCACTCCAGGCCTTCGCCCGCCAGCTTGGTGCGGATGTTATTGCGCGAAAGCTTCGCGCCCAGCGCGAACGAATGGACGCTCACATTGCTCGTCCGGCCAAATTCACCCGCGATCGTCGCGATGTGATACGCGCTCGTCGCCTCATCCTGCAATTTCACGTGCTCCACCGCCGCGTTATCGCCCGCGAGGATTTCCGTCACTGCGTTCGTGAAATACGCCACGTTGCCCGTGCTCACATAGCTTTCCACCACCGTCAACTTGCTGTTCGCCTCCGCGATGATCAAGTTGCGCGGCAAAATCGTCTCGCCATTCTGCTTCGCGGAAGAGATGTAAATCAGTTGTACCGGCTCGGCAACTTCGACGCCCTTCGGCACAAACACAAATGCGCCATCCGAGAAAAAGGCCTGGTTCAAAGCCGCAAAAGAATTATCCGCCGTGTTCGCATACTTGCCCAGGTGCTTTTCGATGAGCGCCGCATCTTTCGCCAGCGCCGCCGCGAGGCTATCGATCCGCACCCCGCCGCTGACCGGCTTGATGCTCGAAAGTTTCGCGCAGAAAAATCCGTTCACAAACACCAGCCGGTGTCCGGGCAGTTGCGTGAAGACCGATTCCGTGAGGACCTTGCTCTCCGCGCCGTTCACCGCCGCCTGTCCCGCCAGCGAGAAATTCAGCTTCGCGATCGGCGCCACGTTGGTGAAGCGCCAGTCTTCATTTTGCAGTGTGGGAAATCCCTGGTCCGCAAAGCTCGCGGCACCCGCCTTGCGGAGCGGGGCCAGCCATTGCGGTTGCGCCGCCGGCGCCTGCATCTGGGAAAAGGTTGAGACCACTAAATCCGTACCGTTATTTGCTTTCGTCGTCATTTTTAGAATAGTTCTAAATCAAAATCAGACCGATACTCTCCCATTTCTCCGTCCAATGTGCAATTTAAAACCACCAGCTGAACTATATGGTTGGCGAAGCAGCCGGCCTCCGGACAATCGACGGCCAACTATCTGGCTCCCTCTCCTCAACGAGGAGAGGGCCGGGGAGAGGAGGCCAATGAATTCAAATACCAAGCGCATGCATCCGCGCAAACATCGACATTGGGCGTTGAATGTTGAGCGTTGAATGTTTCTTCCGCCCTCCCGCTTGACCTTTTCCCCCTGAACATCCAATCTTCCGTCCCGTCGGAGGCATCACCCGGAAGGATTTTTCCCTAATCTATGAAAAACAGTGGCGCATCAGAATTGGTCTCACCCATCCAGGATTTCCTCAAAGAACTCCACCACAAATGCGCCTCCAACCACGATGGCGAAGTCGCCACCTACATCCCTGAACTGTCCAAGGCCGACCCCGACTGGTTCGGCATCTGCCTCGTCACCGCCAACGGCGCCGTCTATGAGATCGGCGATACCGACCAGGAATTTACCATCCAATCCATCTCCAAGCCTTTCGTCTACGGCCTCGCATTGGAAGATAATGGCCGCGTCGCCACGCTCGAAAGGGTGGGGGTGGAACCCACCGGCGACGCTTTTAATTCCATCAGCCTCGACCCTGGCACCGGCCGGCCGCGCAACCCCATGATCAATGCCGGGGCCATCGCCACCGCCGGGTTGATCGCCGGCAAGACGCCCGTTTCCCGCTTCAAGCGCATCCTTGAAACCTTCTCGCTCTATGCCGGTCGCCCGTTGAAAGTGGATCACACCGTTTACCAGTCCGAGAGCGAAACCGGCCATCGCAACCGCGCCATCGGCCACATGCTCCGCAATTTCGACAAGCTCACCGGCGACCCCACGCAGACCACCGAGATCTATTTCCAGCAATGCTCCATCTCCGTCACCTGCCGCGACCTCGGCATCATGGCCGCCACCCTCGCTAATTTTGGCGTGAACCCGCTCACCGGCAAACAAGCCCTGCGCGGCGAATACGTCGAAAGTGTCCTCAGTGTCATGGGCACGTGTGGCATGTATGATTACGCGGGCGAATGGCTGTATCACGTTGGCATCCCCGCCAAGAGCGGCGTCGCCGGCGGCGTGCTGGCCGTCCTCCCCGGCCAGATCGGCATCGGCGTTTTTTCACCGCGCCTCGATGCTCACGGCAATAGCGTGCGCGGCATCCAGGTCTGCAAGGAACTCTCCCGCCACCTTGACCTCCATCTATTCAACCGCCCCGTCGTGGGCAAGTCCACCATCCGCCTGCAATTCACCGGAGCTGATTTCAATTCCAGCCACGTCCGCACGCCGGAGGAAAGCGCGACTCTCCGCGAGCTCGCCAAGTCCGTCAAAGTCTATCAATTGCAGGGCCACCTTTCCTTCGCCACCACCGAACCCGTCATCCGCGATGTCCTCGCCCACGCCGACGACACCGCCTATCTCATCCTCGACCTCAAGCGCGTCCTCAGCCTCAACGAAAGCGCCGGCCACCTCCTGCACTCCCTCGTCAGCCGCCTGGCCGGTGCGGAAAAGACGGTTCTGTTCACGCATTGCGACCATCTGCCGCTCCTCCGCCGCATGATGAAGAAAAAACTCGCCGGCAAATACGCCGAACTCTTCACCGTGTTCGACAACAACGACCTCGCGCTCGAATGGTGCGAAGAACGTTTGCTGGAGAACACCGAGTTCGCCCGTCCCTCCAGTTTCCGCGCCAAGCCCGCCGACTATCTGCTCTTCAAAAATTTTACCGAAGACGAGTTGGACATCATCCAGCCCTTGCTGCAATCGCGTTCCTTCAAGCGCGGCCAAGCCATCATCAGCGCCGGCGACGATGCCCACCAAATGTTTTTCCTCTCTCGCGGCAGCGTCAGCGTCTTCCTGCCCGGCGATGAACGTCACCGCCTCGCCACCTTTTCCCCCGGCATGTCCTTCGGCGAGATGGCATTCCTCGATGGCGCGCGCCGTTCCGCCGATATCGTTGCCGATACCGAGGTGGACTGCCATCTGTTGAC
>Ga0206963_10233_pt1 | contig 17494 bp, 12 predicted proteins | sample Alteio_BWOrgHeat_28_FD_152958 | JGI IMG/M metagenome (GOLD analysis project Ga0206963, IMG submission 152958) | Enriched cells from forest soil in Barre Woods Harvard Forest LTER site, Petersham, Massachusetts, United States -... | ecosystem: Environmental > Terrestrial > Soil > Temperate forest >... | reverse complement strand
GCTCACCGAAAAAGACTGGGACTTCTGGATCACCAACGGCTATGTCATCATAAAAAACGCGGTGCCAAAAGAACAGGTTAAAAAATTGGCGGACTACCTCTGGGAATATGAAGGCAAAGACCCCGAAGACATAGATACCTGGTATCGGAAACCCAATGTCGACATGCAGATGAAGGAACTGGTCAACACCGGCATGGTGGAGATCTACAATCACCAGTTTATGTGGGACAACCGGCAATACCCAACCGTCCACCAGGCTTTTGCGGATATCTGGGGAACCGAAAAACTTTGGGTCACCATCGACCGCGCCAACCTGAATTTCCCCCTGCGCCCGGGCTTCGAATACAAAGGATTTATCCACTGGGACTATGATCCGGAAACAAAACCTCAAAATGTTCAGGGCGTCCTGGCACTTGCCGACCAGACCGATGAAACCATGGGTGGCTTTCAATGTATCCCCGAACTGTTCAGAACCTATGACACCTGGAAACTGACCCAACCCGAAACCAGGGACCATTTCAAACCCGATACCACCGGCTTTACCCTCGTCAAAGTAAAACTGGAAGCCGGCGATCTCCTGATCTTCAACAGCCTCCAACCCCACGGGATCCGGCCAAATACCAGCGGCAATAAAGTCCGTATCGCCCAGTATATCTCCATGATGCCGGCCCAGGAAAATGACGAACCCCTCCGGCAATGGCGGATCAATAGCTGGCAAAGCAGGGACGCCATGGAAGGCTATGCCTTTCCGGGTGACCCCGAAAAACGCGAAAAAAGAAACCCCGTCGCAAAACTCTCACCCCTGGGAGAAAAATTGCTCGGCCTCACCACATGGTAGCCCTGTCCACCCCCGGCACCAGGTTTTCACGAAATTCTACCCCATTTTCACTAAATTCATCACATGAACCAATACGATGCAATCGTCATCGGCTCCGGCATCAGCGGCGGCTGGGCCGCAAAAGAGCTCTGCGAACAAGGCCTCACCACCCTCCTGCTGGAGCGCGGCCGACCCGTAGAACATCTCAAGGACTATCCCACCGCCACAAAAAACCCCTGGGACTTTCCCCACCGCGGCGCCAAAACCCTCACTACCCTCACCGACAACCCGATCGTCAGCCGCTGCTACGCCTTTGGTGAAGCCACCCAACATTTTTTTGTCCACGATAAATTCCACCCCTATATCCAGGAGAAACCCTTCGACTGGATACGCGGCTACCAGGTAGGCGGCAAATCCCTGCTTTGGGCCCGCCAGACTCAGCGCTGGAGCCAATTCGAATTTAACGGCCCCGCCCGTGACGGCTTCGCCACCCCCTGGCCGATTGGCTACGCCGACCTCGCGCCCTGGTACAGCCATGTCGAACGCTTCGCCGGCATCAGCGGCAACAAAGACGGTCTCGTCAACCTCCCCGACGGCGAATTCCTCCCGCCCTGGGAGATGAACTGCGTCGAACAGCATATCCGTGACGGTATCCATACCCGTTACCCCGACCGGCCCGTGATCATCGGCCGCTGCGCCCACCTGACGAAACCCCAGCCCATCCATCTCGAACAGGGCCGCGGCCAGTGCCAGGCCAGGGACCTCTGCGAACGCGGCTGCCCCTTCGGCGGCTACTTCAGCTCCAACTCGTCCACCATCCCCTGGGCCGCCCGGACGGGCAAACTGACCCTCCAACCCTTTAGCGTCGTCCATTCCATCATTTATGACGAGGCCAAAGGAAAAGCCACCGGCGTGCTCGTCATCGACGCCCAAACAAAAAAGACAACCGAATATTACGCCCGCATCATCTTTGTCAATGCGGCCTGCCTCAATACCAACCTCCTCCTCCTGAACTCCCGCTCCCATCGGTTCCCGCAGGGACTTGGCAACGACAGCGGGATCCTTGGGCACTATATCGCCTTTCATAATTACCGGGGCTCCCTCAACGCTGAATTCGATGGCTACCCCGATCGCTACTACTATGGCCGGCGACCCACCGAGGTCTTCATCCCGGCCTTCCGCAATGTCTTCCACAACGAAGGGCTCGACTTCCAGCGGGGCTATATGAGCTATTATTCCGCTTCCCGCGCCGGATGGCAGCAGGGCGACTGGAAACCCGGCATCGGCCGCGATTACAAAGACTCCATTACCGAGCCCGGCCCCTGGTACGTGTCCATGGGCATGCAGGGCGAGACCATCCCGAAATTCGAGAACCACGTCCGCCTCAGCCCCGACCAAAAAGACCAATGGGGCATCCCCCAACTGATCACCTCCGTTGGCTACGACGACAACGACGCAAAAATGGCCGCCGATTTTCTCGCCCGGGGCGCCGAAATGCTGGAAGCAGGCGGCTGCAGAAATATCTCCGGCGGCGACAACCACCAGCACCCGGGCCTCGACATCCACGAAATGGGGGGCTGCCGGATGGGCCGGGATCCAAAGACCTCATTATTAAATGAATGGAACCAACTCCACACCTGCAAAAATGTCTTTGTCACCGATGGCGCCTGTATGACCTCCACCGGAAATCAAAACCCTTCACTCACCTTTATGGCCCTGACAGCCCGCGCCGCCACCCACGCTGTCGAAGAGCTGAAAAAACAAAATCTCTGATCAACATATGAGAATCCTCCTCCCCCGCAGCCTGGCCCTCCTCATAGCCCTCCTAATAGCCCTCACCCAAACGGCAGCCGCCCAGACTCAACCCGCCTCCGGCCCCTACGGCAACAATCCCGCCGCAGGCCATTATCTTAATACCCGCGGGTTCAAATTATATTACGAAACCTATGGCCAGGGCGCACCACTGTTGCTGTTTCACGGCAACGGGGCATCCATCGCCAGCATGGGAAACCAGATCCCCTATTTCTCCCGCTATTACCGGGTGATTGCCATCGACAGCCGGGCACACGGCAATTCAAAAAATCCATCGGATTCCCTGACCTTTGAAATGATCGTCGATGATTTTAACGCGCTGCTCGATTCCCTCCACCTCGACAGCTGTTATGTGATCGGATGGAGTGACGGCGGGATCGACGCCTTATTACTAGCCATCCGCCATCCCGATAAAGTAAAAAAAAAAATGGCCTTCACCGGCGCCAACCTCTGGGCCGACACAACCGGCCTTACACCCTTTGTCTATAACCTGATAAAGGCGGAGAATGCCAATCTGCGAAAGAAACCCCCAACCCCCCAGCTCAAAAATCAGCTCCAGATATCCGACCTCGACATGTTCCAACCAAATATAACCCTGGGCCAACTGCACCAGATCCATTGCCCGACCCTGGTCATCGGCGGCGACCACGACGTCATTCCCGTCACCCACACCGTACTGATCGCACAGAACATCCCGCAGTCCTACCTGTGGATCGTCCCCAACTCGGGCCACTCCGTCCCCGTATTCAAAAAGGACGCCTTCAACACGCAGATCTACGATTTCTTCACCCATCCCTACCGCAAGATCGAAGGCCCCGCCACCTTTCAATAGCCGCGCCGCTCCTTCATGTGCAAAACCCACTCTTCGAAGTTGTATATACAACCTCCACAAAAATCAAAAAGAGTATATTCCCGCGCCCGCAAACAGCTTAAATTTACAATATGAAAACAACCCTCCTCCTTCCGCTTTTGTTCTTCTGTAAACTAGGCTTCTCACAACAGGACACGATAGTAAAGTTTTTGAACCCCACCCCGCCCAAAGGCTATTCCCAGGCAGTCGCTGTCGACCTGGGTAACTCCAAAATGATTATTATTTCAGGCCAGGTTGCCTTTGATAAACAAGGCCAACTGGTGGGGACAGGCGATTTTAGCCAGCAGGCCACACAGGTTTTCTCCAATATCAGGAGCATTATAGAATCAGCCGGCGGAACAATGGACAATTTAGTCCGGATCGGCATTTATCTGACCGATATGTCAAAAATCCAGCTCCTGCGAACAGTCAGGGATAAATTCATCAACCCCAAAAACCCGCCAGCCAGCACACTCGTGCAGGTCGACAAACTATTCAGGGGCGACGTCCTGCTTGAAATCGAAGCAACCGCCATCATCCCCAAAAAATAGGCATCCCCGTTACCACCGGCATCCCTACCCACTACCACCGGCATCCCTACCCGTTACCATTCTTAACAATCGGACAACGCTTATTTAACGTTTCATAAACGCAAAACCTGCAAAGGTTTTCGCATCTTGCCTCCATCACCAAACCTATACCCCGAAGCACACCACTTCCGTCCATTATACCGCCGACCCACCCGCCAGCCCGCGGGCCCACCGGCCCATACACGATAACTTCCCATCGATACCCGTCAGAAAAAAACGACATCGTAAAACACCATTTATGAATAAATCTCTATTCCCTATCGCCGTTGCTTTCCTACTATGCGCTGCCACCACCCGGGCACAGGATCATCAACCCCATGAAACATCCCCCCAAAACCCATCCCCCCATGAAGCTTCACCCGACGTATTTACGGATAATTTTAACATCGGCTTCGGCTTTGGCCAGGACTATGGCGGCCTTGGTGCTAACCTCACCGTCTACCCGCAAAAGAATATCGGCCTCTTTGTGGGCGGCGGCTATGCCCTGGCTGGCTTTGGCTACAATGCCGGCATCAAACTGCGCGCACTGCCCAACAATGGGGCTTCCAAAGTCCGCCCCTTCCTCGAAGCCATGTATGGATACAATGCCGCCGTTGCCGTAACCAACAACACGCAGTACAACAAACTGTTCTATGGCCCCACTATCGGCGCTGGCCTTGACATCGGACGGCTGGTAAAAAACAGAGGGTATCTCTCCCTGGCCATCCTCATCCCGATCCGCAGCCCGGACGTAGACAATTACATCAATTCGCTGCAAACCAACTATGGCGTATCCTTTAATAACAACCTCTTACCCATCTCCTTCTCGATCGGGTACAAAGTCGCTATCGACTAGTTAGCCTTATACCTTCCCTGGGATGGAGCCGAGACCCGCGTCAAAGCTCCTCCCGGGTTTTTAAAACCCCCGGCTCGCCGCCCTGAAAGCGTGCCAATCACCGGATCAGGATCACTACCCCCTTTTTCATTAGGATCCTACCGGTATACGTGGCTCCCTCCGCCTCCCATACATAGCCGCCCGCCGGCTGCCGCCCGCCCGGGATAGTGCCATCCCAACCCTCTCCCATACGCGTTGTACTGTACACCATCTCGCCTGAACGGCTGTAGACGCGGAAGAAATGCAGGGAACTGATCCCTACCGTGATCGGCCGGAAGATACGGTTCATGCTCCTCCCCGGCGTAAAAGCATTGGGCAGGAAGATATCCGGCCCGGTGGTAAAGACGGTTACTTTGATGCTGGCTTCCCCGCTGCAACCAAGCGAATCGGTCGCTGTAACGAAATACCGGATGGAGTCCACACCCGCCAATAACACAGCTATGGGGTCCGTGATCGCAGGGTTGTTCAGTCCAACCGTCGGAGACCAAAAGAACCCGTCGCCCGGGCCATCGGAGGAAATGGCGTTTAATTGCAGGGGCTGGCCCACGACAACCGAAGTATCATTACCCGCAGTCACCATAGGCAGAGACTGGATGAAGACCGTCTGATAGGCCGAATCCGCGCAGCCGTTCGTCGTCGTGTACTTGTACAACAGACTGTCCGTACCCGCGCCCGCCAACCGGGGGTTAAGAACGCCTCCCGGCGTGATCCCCCTGCCGGAGAAGACAAAGAAACCCGGCAGCCCCGTAAGCTCTCCCGCTTCGATGATGTTCACCAGCGTATCATAGCCGCACAATGCAGGTATGGTAGCGAATTGCACATGCGGGCTCGGTTCTAGGGTGACAGGCTGATCAGCCGCATTTTGGCAGGTGAGACCCGAAGCTGACACCATCCGGATGGTATAGGTGGCAGTCCCCTTGGTAACGGGGTTCGGGAACTGGTGCCCATATAATTTTCCCGGATAAGGCATGCTGTCGGTGTAGGATACGCCTGCCGAGTCTCCCCAATAGATCTGCACGGCAACGATGGAACCAAAATCCACCGTGCTGAGGTTACTGATCTCGACAGGCTGGTTGCTGCACAGACCGGCCGGGTCGATGACATCGAACACGGCCTTCGGTTCCGACCCGTTCACTGTAAAGATTTTCAGCGCGCTGTCCGTACAACCCTCACTGTTGGTCACCGTCAGGCTCATGTTGTAGTTGGCCGCAGCGCTATAGCGATGTGCCGGATTTTGCAGGTTGGAGTTGTCCGGGTTGCCGGGCGGCGAAGCATTGGGATCCCCGAAATTCCAGTTGTAGGCGAAAGGAAGCGTCTCGGCATCCCCCGTATAGCTGCTGTCATAGAACTGACCAACGGCATCGTTCAGGCAGATTTTTGGCGTAGTGAAATTGACGATTGGATTGGGGTATAGTTTGATGGTCACACTGTCTACCGATGAACAGCCGGGATTATTGCTGAAAGAGGTCCTGACATAATAGGTATGCAGTGACGAGCTGCCGGAAGCGTTAGACAGATGCAACAATGGGGCCGATGATGAGGTATCGTTCAACCCTGTCGGAGGCGACCAGGCATAGGCATAGGTGGGGTTGGGCGGTCCGCCCAGCCGAACCGTGTCATAAGGACAAAAGCTCATGCTGCTGCCGGCATAAGAAGGCGGCATCTGCGTGTAAATGATCACGTTCTTGATCGAGTGATCGTCGGTATATCCGCCCGTACTGGCCGTAAAACCCATATAGCCGGTAAAATTGAACTGGTTTGGCTGATAGGTGCTCAGGTATAGGGTGTCATTGACATACACGGAGATATTACCGGTATCATATACTATTTTGGCCCGGTTGTAAGCCGGTCCCCGGATGAAAGATAGCTTCCCGTCCGAGTTGTCCCTGGTAGGCTCGTTCACGCATTCCCCGTAGACAATATTTCCCCCCACATTCTCGTCATAGCCGATGCCCCATCGGATTTCGATCTTTGGCATTTCCTGGTGAACGGTGAGCGTATCGTAAGGGATGCAATTGTTCCAGGTATCAAAGCAGACCTTCAATCCATTGGCGGCGTCCGGGATACCCAACCCGCCCCCGTTGACATAGCCGGACGGCGGCACATCCAGGAAACAGAAGGCAAGACCGTCCGCACCGGTGCCGTCATACATCCGGAAGTCGAATTCCGCGATCCATTTCTGGCACATGGAAAGATTGATCGGCTGGTTGTAGAAGGCGGCACCGCTGTTGGATTGGAAGGCCTTGCAGATCAGCAATTCCGAATCGGCACTTCCAATGATGTTCGTAACCTGGGCATTCCCCACCAGGTTCCACCCGGTCGTATTCAGGGGAGTTCCGCTCAGTTGAGCAAATACATAGTTCTGGCAAACGGCCTCTTTATTGGCCCCGAGAGTCAGATACAAACAAAGCAAGCATATACAATATCGGTTCCTCAATGCAAATAGCGTTGGTTCGGGGTTCAGTCCCCCCCAAAAGATACTCCAATTTTTCGGAAAACACTAACAGCCTCGCCGCCGCGCCCGCCGCACCATCTCACCCCCCGCCCGCCTACTGCGGTAACGGCTTCCAGGTCAACACCTCATACAAAGTATCCGTATTCCCATACGCATTTACATAAGCATAGTTCAGCGTAAACGTCCTCGCCGAAGGATCATATACACAAGGCCCGTTGTTAAATAAGGATATCTTTCCCCTCGCCCCCTGGTTGGGATCGGAAGTCACGGCGACCGTATCGGATACCGGGTCGACCGTCAGGTCCATCGCTATCCCATAATCGATATAGGTGACGTCATCACCGGCCTGACCGATCACCGTATTCGTACCCACATAACCCAACCCCATAGCCGGATTCGGGTCGGCGAAATACAGGTACTTGTCCTGGTCGATCTTCGTAACAACGCCAACATCCTTTTTATACCCCACCGAATGATACAGCCCTATATACGGGTTAGCCGCGATCATCTGCCAGTAGCCATAACCAAAATTGGCGCTGATGATCGTACCAGACGCGTTGGTAATCTTTAGCGGCAACACATACATATGATTGGCGTCCAGCAACCCGCTGTTCACACCCACATGCAGGGAGGCCAGGTGCTCACCGGCAGCGATCGTTACCGTCCAGCTGCTGACAGTATAAAAAGAAGCCGGCAACAGCGTATAGATATCGCCAAGACTATCGTTCATCTCGTTAAAATCCGCCGTATCCACCGCCAGCGTAAACGCCAGAGGCTTGGAAGCCGCATTGGGCGAAGCCAGGTTGACCTCTATCGTATAATCCGTCGGCGTAGCTTGCGTGGCGATATAGGCAAGATTGACTGTCGGCCCCCCGGTGAACAATTCCGCCGTGGGCTGAATGTCCGAGAAATTGGTATAGTCCGGCGCCGTTTTCACACAAGATCCGCCACCAACCATCACACCGCCAAACATCAAACACCCTGTCAATAATCGGGAATAATTTCGCATAGCTGTAGTTTTAAGGCATCCAGAATATTTTCGAACTAAACTGATTGATCGTCCCCAACGATTGCACATTGGCCTGGTTGGTCTGGTACTCGATCGTCGGATACAAAAGGCGCACCGGCGGTGTCGGCGATACGACATAGGGAGAATTGGACAACGGAATATCCGCGGGGTAATGCAACCGGCGATAATCGCTCCAGACCTCCAGCAGGTCCAGACCGTTGAGCGCCGCCCATTTCTGTACGATGATCGCCTCCAGCTTATTCGAAGAAGCAGTCCAACCCACATTGACGATGGGCTGCGAGTAATAGACATTCGCGGCAGAATCCGGATTGCTGACCAGCAGGTATTCATAGGATGCCGAAATCGCCTGCTGATACAAGGTCTGAGGATCGCCGGAGATCCAGCCGCGTTCAGCCGCCTCGGCCTGTAGAAAAAGACTTTCCGTAGCCGTCATAATGGGACAGGGTTGCGCATCGTTCTGCAACAACCCTACCTGCGGACCCGCCGGCACATTCCCGCTGGCCGGGATATAGGCCCCGATCGAAGAAGCCGAAGACGGAGAAGGCAGCCCGATCGTCCCAAAGGGGCCTCCGACATATTGATAGGGAGTTACCCCATACCCCGCCAAAGGTGAATAATCATAACCGAGACGGACGTCGTTCGTATTCGTATAAAAACTGATCGCATAATTCTGCGCCTTGAAACTGGTATAATTCCCCGCGGTTCCCCCTGAGGTCGTAAACCCAAAAGCCGCAAAAAAAGGATTCTGCTGATTGTTGTTCTGCGAATAACCCGGGTTGACCCACGCATTCTGCCCGGGCGGCAGAAACCCATCCCCCTCCGCTACAATATTCTGCAGCTGCGCCTGGATATACGACTGCTGCGACGACAGCTGCGACTGATGCAGCAGGATGCGCAGCTTCACCGTATTGCCAAACTGCTTCCAAAGCAGCATATTTCCGCCGAACAGGATGTCGCTCGTCACATCGGGCTGCACCGCGGTTTGCACCGATGCTGTATTGATCATGCTGATCGCCGTATCGATCTTCCGGATAATATCCTCATAGATGAATTGCGCGGAATCGTACTTCGGATATAGGATCAGCGGGTTGCTGGCCTCCTTATAAGGAACATCGTTGTAAATGTCCACCAGCATCTCGTAGTGCAGGGCCTTCATGATCTTGGCCATCGCCCCAAACAGGACCAGCGTGCTGTCGGAACTGGCCGCCGCCTCTATATAACTGATATTGCCCAGGTTGCCATACAGATCGGTCCAGATATTCTGACCGAAATTGGTGCTGTAATTGTAATTCGCATAGTCGGTGATATCGCTGAACCCCTGCGCGATCGTCCAATACCCCTGGTAACAGCCAAGGAAAGGGAAATCGGTGGTGACAATACTGGCCGCCTGGTTCAGCACCCCGGCCATCAGCGTCTTGGGCGGCAGATTAGTGACCTGGTTGGGATTGTTGTTGTTGATATTGAAATAGTTCTTGCCGCAGGCAGCCAACAGAACAACCAGCGCAGCCACCAACACGACCGGCGCAGCCGCCGGCACGATCGGGATAAAATTGATTTTCTTTCTCATACGAAAATGCATTTTTCAAATTCCTTAAAATACCAGCGTCAGGTTCATTCCATAACTCTTTACCGGGGGAGCCTGGTAGGTGGACGTCTGACCCACCGCGTTGGAATTGTCTTCGCTGAATTCCGGATCGGTCCACTGATTGTCCTTGGCCCGCCAGATAAACAGGTTGCGGCCCACAATACCGACTGTCGCCTTTTTCACCACCTTCGTCTTCCGAAGCACGGAGGGCGGAATTTCATAGCTCACAGCCAGCTCCCGGATCTTCCAGAAATCCGCGCTGCTGACAAACATCGCCGGCGGCAGATAAGCATACCCGTTCTGCCCCCAAAACTGGAAATAGTCATCGATCGTAACATTGGTATTGGGTACATATTTGCCTGGCGCCACCTGTATCACGGAATTAGGATAGACGAAGCGTTGGTTACCGCCCGCAACCGACCGCGGCGACAAGCTAAACTCATCCAGGTAAGGCAGGTTGTTGAACAGTACATTCCCCGCCCTGAACTCCGCAACCCCGGACAAGGTAAAGCCCTTGTAACTGACAGAAGAATTCAGCCCAAGCCTGAACTTCGGGTTCAGCTGCCCGATAGCCCTGGGATTGGGGTCCTGCGAAGGCAACCCCGTTACCGCATCCACCACCACATGACCCTGCGGGTCCCGCACCCAGTCCTGCACCTTCAGATAAGGGAAGGCCATGCCTACGATCGCATAGTCGTTACCGACCAGTCCCTTGGTACTTGTCGCCCCGCCGATATTCAGCTCGGTAGTCCCCGGCAGCAGACTGAGAACCTTATTGTTCAGATAACTGAAATTGATGCCAAAATTCACCTTCAACCCGTTGCGCAGCCTGATCAGCGGCGTCAGGTTCAGGTCCGCCTCATAACCCTGGTTCAGCATCTCGCCGACATTGATGTATTGCGTCGCATAACCCGTAACCGGGCTAACCTGGATGGGTACCGTCTGGTTGGACGTATGTTCATCGAAATAAGCCAGCTGAAGGTTAACCCTGCCATTCAAAAAACCCAGCTCGGCCCCGACCTCCTTGGAGAGGGTGAACTCCGGTTTCAACAGGGGATTGTAAATGGTCTGGTTGATCGCATAGCTCGTAACACCCGTCGTCGTGAAGGGAAAGCTATTATAAGCGCCCCCGGTTGGATTGTTGGCGCCGGCATTGGCCAGCTGAAAAGTATTTTGCAACGAATAAGGCGGGATATTGATATTGCCCACCTTTGTAATGCTGGCCCTCAATTTCAAATAGGATAAGGTCTTGCTGTTCTGCAATGCCTTGATCGCATCAGTGGCTACAAACGAAACATCCACACCCGGATAATAGTAGACCCGGAATTGCTGCGCCAGCAGGCTGCTTTCATCCCGCCGTACCGACCCGTGAACAAAAAGCCAGTCCTTATAGCCTACCGTCCAGTCGGCAAAAAGACCCGTCGACCGGACATCCGTCACAATATCGCTCAGGGTCGGCGACTGCGTGCCGCTGCCGATATTAAAAAACCCCGGGAATGCAAGCGACGTGCTGCCCTGCTGCGAATTCCGCTCATAACTATCGTTTGTTGTAAACCCGATGATGGCCTTGCTCGTAAACACATTCAAGGTATTGTCGGCCGTCAGCAGCGCAGTAGTGTAGAGCCGGGAACGGAAATCGAAATTATTCTGCACCTGGTTAGGCGCGGGCGGAAAAGCGATATAATTGTCCGAACTAAAGGAGCTGTTACTAAAAAGAATGGCGTCATTGGAATAAGTCTTGTCCGCCGTGGTCAGCGAACCGTTTTGCAGAAAACCAGAATAACCCACCCGGTACAGAGCGTTCAGCCAGGGCCTGATCTTGAGGTTGAAGTCGATATTGCCGGTCAGGTTATCGTTCCGGTATTTGTTCCGGACATTGTTGACATACCAATAAGGGTTTAACGAATAGGGGATAGGAAACCCATTGATGCTGGCATTAGGGTCCGTAGCCGTATTCTTATAAGCCGGGACATTGATATTCGGCGGAAATCCCAGCAGCGAGGTATAGGTGTCGTTGAAATCCCCGTCCTGGTTGACATTGAACTGACTGTAGGCAAGCCCTATCGAAGAGCTGAATACCCCGTAAGTGCGGCTGCCGTTAAACCGGACCCCTGTCCGGCGGGCCATATCATTGGGCACCGTCCCATTCGTCTTTACATCCTGAAAAGAAATATAGTAGCTCCCCTTCTCATCCGCCCCCGAATAGGATACATCGTTCTGCCAGGTATTCCCCTTGTTGAAAAAATCATACTTGGCATTGGGATATGCCTTATAGACCCCTCTCAGCACTTCCCCATCCGCCTGCGGAAAACCGATGAGGACCGAATCCCCGTTGAAAGGGGGGCCCTGCGCCTGCTGCTCGAAAGGGATATAGGACCGCTGCCCGAGATAGTTCGTGAACAACGCATAGCCCTGCGTATATTCTCCCGCGTGCGGGCCATAAGAGTTCTGAAGATCCGGCAGATAGGAAACTTTGTCCTGCGTGTAGGTGGAGCTGACCGTGATCGTCGGCTTCCCCTTGATCCCCTTTTTCGTTGTGATGATCAACACCCCATTGCTGGCATCGGAGCCGTAAAGCGCCGCTGCATTCGCGCCCTTCAACACCGTCACGTTGTCCACATCGTTGGGGTTGATATAATTGATATAACTCAGGTCCACCTCGACCCCGTCCACGATCAGGAGCGCCTGGTTATTGCCAAGAAAGGACCGGTTACCCCGCAACACGATCCGCGTGCTCGGGTCCATGCTGTTGTCGTTTACATTGATCTGCAACCCGGACACCTTTCCCGAAAGCCCCGTCACGAGGTTCGTCGGCTTCGCCTGGTTGATGACAGCGCTGCTTACCTTGGCCGTGGAATAGCCCAGCTCCTTGCTTTGCCGCTGGATACCCAGGGCCGTCACCACCACTTCGCCCATCACCTTTTTATCTTCATCCAGAACGATGACCATCGGAGCCCCCGCCCGGATAACCGCCTCCCTGGTAACATAACCCACAAAGGAGGCTATCAGACTGTTTCCTGCTACCGCTTTGATCGAAAACGATCCGTTATTATCCGTCTGTGTCCCGGTACTTGTTCCTTTTACGACAATGCTCACCCCCTGGATCGGCAGATCTTTATCATCCGTCACCTTTCCTTGAACCAGGGTGGCGGACTCCTCTTCCGCAGATGGCAGCACCTCCCCCGCCCCGACGATCAGTATCTTTTCCCCCCGCTGGCGGAACTGATAGCCCGTCAACCTGGTCAGCGCGTCGAGCGCCTCACCCAGACTCGCTTTTTCAAGGTCCAGGCTTACCACCCGGTTCATATCGATCCTCGTCTTGTCAAAATGAAAGGTTACACCGGCCTGCTTCTCGATCTGATGAAGGGCCTCTTTGACCGGCTGGTTATGTAAAACGAGGCGCAGGGAGCCGTTGCCGCCTTTCTTATCCTGTCCGGGCGCCTTCTCCTGTCCGACGGCGGAAAGGGAAACCAACAACAGAAAACATGCGGAGAAAACGAGACGCATAGGATGCCTGGCGAGGAAAGGCATGGCTCGCCTGGTCTGCGCAGATAAATCTTTACGCATAAGCAGTGGCAAATTTTGGTTAATGAATATGACCCCGGGACGCCGCCGCGGGCTTGTACTTATTTATCGATGATCAGAATTTCATTGTTGTCAAAAGTATAGCGGAGGCCCTCCGTCTGGCAGATCGTCTCGATCACTTCCTCCAGACTCTCGTTCCGGAACAGTCCTGTATAGCTCCATAACTTTTTCTTGCTTTTATTGACCAGCCCGATATCATATTTATTGGCGAATTCAAAAGCGATATCCCCGAAACCCGCATCTCTAAAATACATGGCCCCCTCTTTCCAGGCCGCCATTTCATAATCATTCTCGAAACTACTCCTGGCAATGCTGTCCACCCCTCTATCCGCCTCCAATGACATCCCCTTCTCCAACACAGCCAACGATTTCCCTTCCTCGTCAACACATACCTTCCCTGTCAATACCCCAATCCGCACCCGTTTCTCTTCCTCATACGCCCGGATATCGAAAGAAGTACCCAAAACCTTCGTCCGCAGCCGGCCCGTCCTCACGATAAACGGATGTTCCGGTTGAGCCACTACCTGCAAATAAACCTCGCCCTTCAATAGCTCCACGGTTCGGGTAGCACCCGCAAAATGTTTCGGATAACGGAAGGCGGTCCCCGCATTTAATTGTAACGTAGATCCATCCGGAAGGATGATGCGACGGGTCTCACCACGAGCCGTGACAACCGTATTCATACTATCCTGCAAGACCGGACCAGCACCGGCTTTCGGGTGCAGCGTCCGAAGCCACCAAAGAGACGCGGCAATTACGATCAGAACCGCGGCAGCAACGCCCCCCCGCCAGTTCGCCATCACCCGCACCGGAGCAGCCTTCCCCGCTGCTGCCCTACCTGGCACGCCATGTTCGCCCATCGTCCTGCCCGGCACCTCATGTTCACCCACCTCCCTGCCCGGCGCCTCATGCTCACCCACCGCCTCGCCCTCCTGCCCCGGCAGCTTCCGCAAGCCATCCCGGATCCTCGCCAGGCTGGCATCCAGCTCCTGCTGGCGTAAAGGGTTCTTCTCACCCAATCGCAGGGAATCATACCACGCTTCGATGGCCTTTCTCTCTTCTTCCGTACAGGTGCCTTGCTGGTATTTGTCCAGCACGGCGCGTATTTCATCAATTTTCATCTCTTATATATTGTCGGGGGACCGGGTGAAATGTACCATGGGGGGGAAAACTATTTTTTGGCCGTGCCCGGGGTGGGCAGCTCCGGCGCCGTCATCTTCTCGCGCAAGATCTTAAGCGCTTTGCTGATCTGATTGCGCACCGTCTGATTGGACAGGTTCAGCCGGCGGGAGATCTCCTCGGAAGGAAGCTGCTCATAGCGGCTCAGCATAAATATATCCCGCATCCTTTCCGACAGGCCGCCGATATACACCTGCAAGGCGGATTCCTGCTCCTTATACGCCAATTTGTCGATAGGCGAGGGCTCGGCCCGATCGAATAAGGTAACCAGCTGATCGATATGTTTCAGGTGAGTGCAGGCCTTCCGGTAATAATCGATAATCTTGTTTTCCAGGATCGCCTGCAGATAGGCGCCAAGCGATTGTCGGATTTCGATCTCCTCCCGTCTCATCCATAACCCGGCGAATATATCCTGGATAATATCCTCACAGATCTCTTTGACACCGGTTTTATGATAAGCCCGCATAAACAAGTCCGGGGCATAATGCCGGTAGATCTCGTCAAAAGCACGCTGATCGCCGGCCTTTAGGGCCTCCAGCAACAGTTTTTCTTCGTGCAGATAGTTTGATCCCCGGAACATTTGAGAAATATACTAAATATTTCTCAAATCAGGCTGCAGCTTTATCGCACCTGACCCGCGGCATTCTTCAAAACTACCCGCGACAATACCGCGGTATCCGTTTTGGCGGGAAGGTGCGAGCAGAAGCCGATGCCGACATAAAACGGCCCGTCGATATGCAGCTGAACAGGATCTCCTATTGGGTGCATCGGTTCGCCATGCATGCTGATAAACACCGCGAAGGCATCCCCCCGCTTTTCTATGCCAATACGCTTGGCCAGCCCGATATTCAGGCTGTCGGTAGAATGATCCTTCCGGTGATTGACACGCATTTCCGTCATCATCTGACCCTTTGCCGGCCGCCAGGCCAGGTGCATCAGGCCTCCCCCATGAAGGGCTACCACGGCCTCTTTGGAATCGTCATCCAGGCTCTGACGGATGACAAGGACGGCCTTTCGGTCGTCATAACCCGCGGTGTCCGGGAAACTGACGTCGGCAGCCAGCGACACATCGCCGGACATCTTCTTCCATAAATACCGGAACTCATCCCGCTGATACCATATATTATAGCCGGCTGAAATGATCGTGTACCCCCCGTTGACGGGGTTGTAGCTGGAAGCTCCCGGCACCAGCGCAGAACCGACATCGCTCTGGCCCCTGAACTGGCCGATGTGAAGGTCCTCTGTCCGGGCAGGCCGGTGGAAATCCGCGGGCGGCGGAACTTGTTTATGCGTGGCCGACCCCGGCAGCGCCCAATCCGGCACTACCACTTTCGAAGTCGCTGTTTGCGCGGAGACGACAGATGAAGCGGCAAAAAATACAATGACAAGCAGAAGGTTAGATAGTTTTTTCATAGAAACAAAGCTACTACCCGGCAAAAACTTTCCTCCATCTCTTCCTACATCATTACTACATCAATAATAGATATCGCCCCTGCCAACCTACATCTTTACTACATCTGCCCCGCCGATGTCCCCTATAAATATTCGGGTCAATTTCATATTTTTAATATATGATAAGAAAAGCCCTTTCCAAAAACCCGCAGAAAAGCCGTTTCCAGCTGCGCGGACATGAGGTTAAACGCATCGAAACATTCAGCGACGCAGTATTTGCCTTTGCCGTAACCCTGCTGATCGTATCGCTGGAAGTGCCCCATAGCTTTGAAGAACTCATGACGACCATGCGCGGATTTTTCGCCTTCGGGATCTGTTTCGCCATTCTTGTACTTATCTGGCACGAACAAAACCTCTTTTTCCGCCGGTACGGAATGGACGATACCTGGACCATCACCCTGAACTGCGCCCTCCTGTTTATCATCCTTTTTTACGTCTATCCGCTGAAGTTCCTGTTCTCCCTCAGTTTCAGCGACATCATCTACGGATCGGGCAGAACGCCTTTTTCGATCCATGAGAAACAGCTCCCACTGTTAATGGTCATATACGGGGTAGGGTATATTATGATCTATTTTGTCCTTACCCTGCTCTACGTACATGCCCTCAGGAAAAAAACCGTTCTTGAACTGACCGCCACCGAGGCATTCGATACAAAAACAAAAATTTATTCGCAGGTCGTAATGATCTGCATCGGTAGCTTATCCATCCTGGTCGCTTTGCTTTTACCGCCGGGACTGTCGCCACTGGCCGGCTGGATATATTCGTTGATCGGTGTCGCGCTTACCATTTATCATTGGAGAAGGGAAAAAATCCGGCGACGGCTTTTCCATAATTAACTATGCATAACTCCTACTGGCTCACCCGCTTTCTCATCCTCCGCCTGCTGGGCCTTGTCTATGCGGTTGCCTTCCTCATTGCCATCAATCAGATCCTTCCCCTGATCGGCACAAACGGCCTTCTTCCCGTCGGGTCCTTCACTGAGCGCGTCACCGGGGCGCTCGGATCGCGAAGCTCCTCTTTCCTGCACCTGCCATCGGTCTTTTGGTTTGCCCATTCCGACACAGCCCTGCTGACAGTGGCATGGATCGGATTTATACTTTCCTGCATCGTGCTGGCCGGCTTCGCCAATGCGCCGCTGCTGGCCATTCTCTGGTTTTTTTATATGTCTTTCGTCAACGTTGGCCAGGACTGGTATGGATACGGATGGGAGATCCAACTCCTCGAAACCGGATTCCTGGCGATCTTCCTCTGCCCCCTGCTCGACG
>Ga0206963_10232_pt1 | contig 17500 bp, 15 predicted proteins | sample Alteio_BWOrgHeat_28_FD_152958 | JGI IMG/M metagenome (GOLD analysis project Ga0206963, IMG submission 152958) | Enriched cells from forest soil in Barre Woods Harvard Forest LTER site, Petersham, Massachusetts, United States -... | ecosystem: Environmental > Terrestrial > Soil > Temperate forest >... | reverse complement strand
AGGAATGGTTGGGCAGGTCGTTACGACCTCCGCGGTTTTAGACTCCTCCCCCGATATCTTGGCGAATTTTGCGGGAATGCATACGGTGGATCTCGATTTTGGCAGTTCGGGAAATGTTTACTACCCGAATGACTATCAGACCCTCTACAACGCCAGCGTGTATCAGGCGGTGGAGGCCACTTACAAATTAACGTTGTCGGTGGGTTCACAGGCTGACTTGATGGTTTTAAATCCGAATTTGCCGGCGACGCACATTATCTATGACGCCCAGATGGCCATCGATGATACGGGCGAACTTACGACGAACAATGCGGCTTATCAGGCCTATCCCGTGACACAACCCGATGGCACCAAGATCATTCGTGACTACATGTATATGTTTCCTGACGAGGATAATGAACAGCTTTCATTGGGACTCAATGAAGGAATTGTTGCTCATGAGTCGATGCACGAATGGGATCGATATGCATGGAAAGGCAAAGTCGATCTCACCGATACGACGACCAAAAATACCATCCGCTCTATCGATGAAGGAACCGCCGACTATGCGGGCTATATGGTTAGCACAGATACCAATTTTTTTGACTGTACCCTTTCCGCGAATGGCGCAAGAGATTTGAGTCAGCGCAAGGCGTTTACCGGAACCCTAGCCAGCACCATCGGAACCAATACCGCAAACTATGCGGTCCACTCCGCAGGGGCCGTCTGGGCGTACGCCCAGTGGAAAATCGCATCCAACCTGGGAGCTCAGGGAGCACAGCAGAACCTCGCCGCTCTGGTTCAGATGTTTCTGAATTTCTCGAGTTGCGCCCGGAGCGACGGTAATTACGACTTTAATAGCGTCATTCAATGCCACATTCGCGCACTCGGCAGCAATGCGGGGGCGGCGACGTCGGTGTATTCCGATGTATTCGCGGGCACGTTTGGGGGCTGAGAAATTGAAGCACGGTAGACACATAGTTATCATTCTGGGGATCGTGATGACGCTATCGTCCATCACCTATGCCCAAAAAAAGAGGCGGGTGCCCTTAATGCCGCCACCTACGAAACATCTGGCGAGTTATAGTGCTGCCCCGGTCCCTGTCGTGTATAGCGAGCACCATGCTGAGCCGCGAGAGGCGTCTCGGCTGTCTCTGGGCGCTGAGTTTGGGGCTTTAGGACGTCCCGATAGCACCAATGGGACGATCCTTGGCATGACTCCGATGATGGTTGGGCGAGTATTCGCCGAGTATGCCGTCACCCGGCGTTTTATCATTCGGCCTTCGTTCGGATACTTTTCCACGTCGGATGGTGAGGGCCAAGTCAGCGTCTCCCAGGCGGATTGGGAATTGGGGGCTACGGCGTTTTATCGGTTTCCTTCAGAGCACGCGATGAAGTTTCAACTGGGGCTCGCCCAAAGACTAATCCGTGTGACGAGCTCTTATGTGGTCTTTGGAGCGACTACGAATAACCCAGGCTCTTTTCAATATCGGTTGGGACCCGCGGGGAGTATGGAGTTGCCGGTAAGCCACTTGATATCCCTGCTAGCCAACGCGGAAACCACGGTTCAGATCGCCTCTCCGATGAGAATGTACATGGGACTTACGGCCGGAATTCTTTTTCATTTGCGATAGACGCAACTACCCCCAAATAGTTTGTCCGTAGAAACGCTATCGTTGAAAGATTAGAGAGACTGTTCGGATTGGATGCTAGCCTCTTCGCGAGACTCTGCGGCTTCCATTTCCGATTTGCAATTGATGCAAAATGAGGTGACGGGTCGGGCCAGCAATCGCTTGACGCCGATTGAATCACCGCAAGATTCGCAAACCCCATAAGTTCCATCGCCGATCTTCTTCAGCGCCTCTTGAACTTTTCCTATGAGTTTGCGTTCACGGTCCTTAATGCGAAGCTCAAAGCTACGTTCGGATTCGAGAGTAGCCTGATCGTTGATGTCGGCTAGTGCCGGGGACCCCATGGTTTGGAGTTCCTTTCCAAAATCGGCCTGCAGATCATGCAATTGCCGTTCGAGCACTTTTTTAAATTTATCAAGTTCCACTTTTGTCATATTCACTCCGAGCATCAATCTCAGTTGAAAGTTAGAAGCGTTAGGATTTACTACACGGCCTAATAAAGTCAACCAAAATGAAAGGTTATGGTCGCAAAACATCGAAATTTCATAGGGTTAAAAGGGGGGGCGGATCTGGTTCAGAAGGTCAGGAAGATCGTATGGGAATGGCTCCACAGAACAAGATATGCGTTTCGGGGCCACATAAGGGGGAGGAGGCGAGTCCTGAGTCGCCATTCCCATACGTACTAGTTGCTCGGGACCGGTCTTCACTTACCGATCCCTCACTCAAGTCTTTTAAGTCTCCGTTCTCTCAGCCGCCTTTTAGTGAGTGCGCGGCAGTGTATAGCGAATCGGCTGTTGCGGATTCGGCGTATACGTCGGTGGTGTTAGCACCGGGGTTGTGGGCGTCGTCGGTGTCGTCGGTGTTGTAGGCGTCGTAGGTGTTATCGGGAAAATTGGTGTCGTTGGCGTTGTCGGTGTTGTAGGCGTCGTCGGTGTTGTCGGAGTAATCGTACCCGTCGGTGGCGTATAGGTCGGAGGTGTTATTACGGGTGGTGTTGAACACATCACAATGACGTTATCGCAACCGCCCCAAGGAATGGTCGTTGTAGGCGGAGGCGTAACCCCGGTAATCGTACCCGTCGGGTTCGTCACCGGCGGATAGGGACTGCGAGGCACGGTATAAACAAAAGGCGGTACCGCGGTAGGATAATAACTAGGAGGCAGTGTCACCGTAGGAGGAGTTACGATCGGTGGAAAACTCGGCGACCAAGGATTGCTTAGTCCGGTGTAGTTTGCCGTCGGTAAATAAGGATTATAGGGATTTGGATTCACCGGCATTCCGTAGCCGGTATAGCTACCAGGGGGAGGAAAACCGTAAGGGTTCATCCCATTGCCATAGTAAGGGGAAGGATAATTGCCACCGGGGAAACCACCGCCCATGCCAGGGCCGCCGAATCCACCCATGCCGCCGCCGGGAAATCCACCCATCATGCCGCCGCCCGGAAATCCGCCGCTCATTCCGCCCATAGGATAGCCGCCACCACCACCAGATCCATAACCGCCAGAATCGATGATATCGATCTGAACGTCAGTTCCGCTTCCGCAGGACCCGCTATCAACCACGTTAATGTTCACTACGTCCGAACCACCACACGAACCTGAGAAGGAGCCACAGCTACCACCCCAATTGCTGGGCATGGAGGCCGATGATCCAATGTCAAACATGGCGCTGCCAAAATTATTGTATCCCGAATATCCCATGGTATTGAATAGGCCATTCCACGGGTTTTCCGCTAAGGCTGTTCGCCCGAATGTCAGAAATGAGATAGCGGCCACTATTGCCGCTAATAGAATGAATCCGCTCCGCTTCATTAAAAAAACTCCGCTTCCGCTTCTACTTTGTGGCGGCTCTCTTGAGCTTCCACCACATCCACGTTAGCCCCACTTCAGGCGGAGGGCCGCGAACTAGATCAACGCCCTCATGACAAGTTGAAATAAAGCAAGCGACGTGCCATGAAATTGACCTTGGCTGCTAGCTAGGTAAGCGGTGCTGCTGGCTGAATACGAAAAGTGTCCATCTGACTGAAAGTTGTTGTGTGGATCAAGAAGGGTGCGCAGTATGCCTTTATTTTAAGGCACCTAGACTGTAAAGTTTGCTTACGCATGCTTTGTCACAAATGCGCGCCCAACCGAGTTCTATAGGTAGCAAACCCAGATAGGGCGCACGGAGATCTATGAATACACGCAGTGTAGTAGTGGGGGTCGTGGTTTTTTACTCGATGGTCGCCGTGGCGACGCCTGAGTTTGTTCCTATCCAGGAGCGAGCGGAAGGTCACTCGATGGGAGGTTCGGTCCTGTTAAACGACAGCCTCTACTCGAATCCCGCCGCGAGCGCGTTTACTCAAACCTACGCGGTGGAAGGGACTTTCGGCCTTCCCCGTTCTTTTGCGGCGTCGGTGTTAGACACGCGGACATCGGAGATTGGCGGCGCCTTTGGTTACTTTCGTACTCAAGACGTCAATGCGACGGCTCCCGTTCAAGGGCTAAAACTCGCGCTTAATGGCAAAGCGTCATCGGTTATCGGAGTGGGGGTTGCTGGGAAGGTGATGTGGGGGCAGGGCACCGATATGTCCAACCAGCATCTCAATGATCTCGATGCCGGGGTTTTGGCTAATTTAGGATCTGCCCAGGTTGGGTACTCGCTCCACAATATTCTTAACGGAAACCCCCTGCTAAACCAGCAACGGGAAATGGCGCTTGGCGGCCGTATCGGCTATCAAGACCTGCTCTTCCTCAATGCGACACTCTATTCGGCGTGGGCAAAGCTTGCCGTTAACCAAGTAGGCATTGGCGTGGAGTATATCTCCCCATACTACTTCGCTCTGAAAGCCGGCTACCGAATCGACTCTGACATCAATCAGAATTTCTGGAGCGCTGGTCTGAGTTTTCTGGCTCCCAAGTTGAATTTACATTACGCGATCGAGTTTTCTCCGGTACCCGGCCAGGGCCCTACACATACGCTGGCGGCTAGTGTGCAGTTATAGAGAAGATTGGTCCCATCACTCCGCGTCATCCAATTCCCCCCAAACTGCGGTATCCTTATAGAGTAGTCTCCGTCTAATTCTTCTCTTTTTCTCTCTTCCCCATGAAAAATATACTTCCGCTTTTACTCCTGGCCATCGTGTCTTTTTGCGTACTGCATTCTGGATGCGCCCAGGCCGATGTTAATTTTGAGTGGCTCCCCCGTGGCCGGCCTTTTCGACTTACTTTTGCGGATCCCCGTGAAATTCGCATGGGGCTCGATTTTGAAGGTGATTCCAAACTCGTCGCTGCCGTAGGCAATTACTTCTCCTTATTTGAAGTGACCCCTGGTGCCAACGACACATCCTGGCGAATGGACTTTGGGATTGAGGGAGCTGGCTATTTCGGACTTCGCCAAGCCGATTCGCGTTTTCCGCTGGAGACCGCCGATGGGCTAATTGGACTCTATCTTGAAGCGTGCTCCGGCCCCTGGCAGGCTCAGATCAGATACACGCACATTTCAGCGCATCTAGCCGACGGGAGTTCCGGAGTGCCGATTCCTTACAGTCGCGAGTTTACCGAGTATCGATTCGCTTACGCTCCCAACTCGAATTTCCAGGTTTATAGCGGCATCGGTTTGATTATTAACTCGGTGCCACAAGTTCCGCCGTGGTCGGTCCAAGTCGGCTCTGAATATTTTTTTCCCAAAGTGTTGGAACATGTCACACCATTTGTCGCCATGGATGTGAAGATCAAACAAGAGACGACGTACAACCCCTCGGTGAACGCGCAAATTGGAATAGCCCTCAACAATCCTCCCGAGGCATATCGTTCCTTCCGCCTTTTTTACGAGTTCTATACGGGGGCTGATTACCGAGGGCAGTTTTACAATTTTCCGCTTACGACTCACTCCCTCGGTATTGAAATGCAAATATAGTTCCTGACGCTGCGCTCTTCGCGTAGTGGTAGCATCCTTGCTTGTCTTGTTCTCTCGGCGAGTGTTTAATGGGTGTGGATACACTTTATAATTTTTCAAATCAGTTCTAAGTCGTTTTTGTTGATTGGGGGCGGTCATGAATTTTACTCAATTCAGTCGTAGTGTCCTCTTTTTATCCGTTGCGGGTTTGGTCCTTGGCGGATGCGGGATGCGTTCCTATCCGGGGCAACCCGGCATGGTGACCAATAGTTACAGTAAAGTCGACCTCGAGGACCTGGAGGCAGAGGGCCTTTACGTTTATGAAGTCACTTACGACAACCACGCGCATGGGGCGGGTGTCGGGGCGATTGTGACCAAACTTTATCCCGGCGCACAGACTTACACTTCCAACGTAAGAACGAATGCCGACGGAACCCTCTATCGCAATAAGACCAACTATGATGGTGCCGTGACGGAGATGATTTCCATTCCGCAGGAGAACCAGATCATTCTGCCTCCCAAGTCGACCGTGCAGTTATTAATCGACTATTCGACATCGTTGGATGAGATCGATGACAAAAACGTAGTCGAGCAGAAGCTTTTTGCTCCTCCGGCGAAGGCATCGCTCGGAGCCCATGCGTTTAAAGCGATGAAGTTACGTTACGATTTCCTTCGGGCCGGCCGTTTCACTCTCAAGGGCAGTCTGGCGTATCAAATTCAATCGATCGATCTGGCGGGGAAAATATTCACCCCCTCTATCCCGATCAGTGTGGAAACGAATCTATTTCAATCGGGAGTCCAGACCAGTCTGACACCGGTGATTCGTGCCGAAGCGGTAAAGTTTATCGAAGCCCAATTTCCGACCGGCTTTCAAGGCGTGATGAAGATCAACGTAGCGGGAGCGACCGCGCCCATTGAAATTCCGATTGGGATTCAAACTTTAAAAACGGCAGCCGCATCGGGGATTAAGATCATTCAGAACGCAAGCCAACTAATGATCGATAATGTCATTAGTCGGTATAACCTTTCCAATAATTGATCCGCGGTCGTCATAGGGGGCTAATATGGGTCGCAAGATATTTTTGGTTGTAACGGTTTTCCTTCTCGCCGTTAGTAGCGCGTGGGCCAATAGTTATATTGTCCTGTTCAAGCAACAGGAACTCACCATCACCTCGTTGGAGCATGATGCCCTACAGCAGCTGCTTCAAAGTACCAATCAAGCGAGCGTGACCCAGCTGACCACATGGCTTGGTACCTACAGTGTTCGAGCACCCCAAATCAGAAATCTTTGGCTAATTCGAGGCGCCGTCGTCGATCTTTCTGATGACCTTGCCACGAAGCTTTCCCATGAAGGCTGGGTTCAGGGACTTTACGTCGACACGGTTCGCCAGATGATCAACCCTCCTTCCAATTTGGTGGTGGGTAACTCCCTGCAGGATCTAGGACAAGATCCCGCATCGATGTGGGGACTCGAGCGCATAGGTCTTGGGAAAATTCGAGCGGAGTTTCCAAAACTGGACGGCTCGGGAATTACCGTCGGAGTGATCGACACTGGAATCCAGAGCAAACATCCCGAGCTTGGAAACGCCGTAGTATTTAAGGACTTTGTGAATTCGCTTCCCTTGCCCTATGACGATGCGGGACACGGGACTCATGTCTCTGGAACCATCGCCGGAAAACAGGTCGGCATCGCGCCGAAAGTATCTTTCGTTTTCGCAAAGGCCTTCGGCGCGGGAGGATCGGCAACCGATTCCACCCTGCTAGCGGCGATGCAATGGATGTTTGATCCGGACGGCAACCCCGCCACCAATGACTACCCGCGTATAGTGAGCAACTCCTGGGGAGCGGATCTCGTGGACAAAACTTGGGATATCAATCAGTTTCTGCCGTACCAACAGGCCCTACAGGCCTGGATCCACGGCGGAATCATTCCTATTTTTGCCGCGGGCAACTCGGGTCTTTCTCCAAACGGATTCCCGGGAGGTCTTCCCGATGCTATCGCCGTCGGTGCGTTCAGCAAGGGCGATGCCATTGCAGATTTTTCCAGTCGAGGCCCTAATCTTTGGTTGATCGGTGATTCTCTGCTGACATTACTGAAGCCCGATATTTCTGCCCCCGGCGTTGCCATCACCTCGGCCTATCCCGGAAATAAATATGCAACGATGGACGGGACATCCATGGCGACTCCGCACGTCACCGGCGCGGTGGCCCTTCTACTGCAAGCTAATCCCAAACTTACCTATACTGACGTGAAGGACCTATTGCTCCACTCGTCAGAGCGTAAAGCGAACACGTCCTATGGCTTCGGCATTTTGGACGCGTATAAGCTGATTAAGATGGGGATTGGGAAGATTAGGTAGTTTTTGTTGGGCTTTAGCCGAGTTGCTGTCAGCTTGTCGGATCGTCGCGGCCCCCTCCGCCATTGCGAGGTACGAAGCAATCCTTGGCCATCGCAAATTAAACAATTCCCATCTTGTAGCGTTTAACACCCGAAGATTGCCACGTCGGACCTAACGGTCCATAGACGCAATGACGGAGGAAGCAACAGCTCTACGTCAATTCCTGATACAGCAAACTAGGCTGCATGTCCCGATTGTCCTGGTACTTGCGGCTTTTGTACTCTTCGTAGGGTGCAGTGATCTCATGATAGAAGATCTGGCAGATCTCTACCCCGGAATAGATTCGGATAGGGTGGAGCGCGAAGATCTCCAGCGTCCAAAATCCCCGAAACCCAACGTCCCCGAATCCCGCCGTAATGTGAACGCTTAAGCCTAATCTTCCGATCGAAGAGCGCCCTTCCAACATAGGAACGAATCCCCGTGTTTCGGTGTATTCCATTGTTCGGCCCAGGTAGAGTTTTTGCGGCTCTAGGAGAAAGCCGCCTTCGGGAATATTGAACCGGCGCATCGTGAGGGGCTGCTTCATATCCAGGATTTGGGCATCGTAAGTCGCCAATTCCGGATGAAGACGTAAATTATAGCTATTGGGGCCCAGTTGTTTGGGCTCAAAGGGCTCTATCACGAGTTTGCCTTTGACGACGTTTTCTTGAATACCTTTTCCTGACAAGATCATGGTTCGGCAGGAGTATCATAGCCGGAAATTGGGGTAAAGCCGCCTGTGGGCGGAGGGCAAGTTGCTATGGCGGGTCCTAGGTGAGTGTGCTAATCAACCTTTTGGTATGCCTATGAGTCAATTCTTCGAAAAGATGCTGGATCGCAGCCTGGAAAAGGCTAAAGCCCTCGAGCGCCGCTACTATCGAGCGGCCTACGAAGAGTTGAGGCTTCAAGAGCGGTGGATGGCCGAGGTTGACGGAGAAAAGGTCCTGACCGCGGGGCCGGATCCGAAGGAAGTTCGCTCCATCCTAATATTCAAGCCAGACGAGATCGGCGACGCCGTCTACGCCTTGCCAGCTATCGCCGAACTAAGGCGCCACTTCGCTTCGGCACGCATTTCCGTGATGTGCAAGGAGATAACCCGCACGATTTTTGATCGCGCGCAGGTAGTGGATGAAATCCTGTCGGTTCCGGTGCGGGTGAAACTGCGCCGTCTTCCCGTAGTGGATCTAAAAAGTGCCATGGCGGGGAGCCGTACGGACAAATTCGACATCGCCATTTTCTTGCGGACCTATCCCATGTACTTTCGTTCGTTCTTGAAAACCCCGGCCAGCTTGCATGTTCATGCCCGGGACCCGAGGTTGAAATCGGGGTCCCCCGTGCAGCCTTATGTGCAGCATTGGGGCGAAGTCCGTGCCCATCAGGCCCTGCAGATGTTACAAATCGTCTCTCCATTGACCGGCAAACACTATCGTGATTCTGACGTGAGTTTCCCAGAGTTTCATTGGAATGAAGATGATAGGCGAGCTTTGAAATTGGTATTTCCTGGCACTTTGCCCGAGCGCTTTGGTGTAATTCATCCCTACGCCAATCTGCAGACTAGGGAATACCCGCTACCTTATTTGAGCGAGCTAATGGATCGTTTAGCTCAGCGTTTCCATTTGCCTTGGGTGGTCATCGGGGCGGCTAGCGATCCGCCACTCCCGGAGCGCCCTTATCTGATTCAGGCGCAAGGGAAACTGCTTCTCAGTCAATCGGGTTTTCTCATCTCTCGGGCGGCCGCATTTATCGGAAGTTTGAGCGGGCCGATGCACTGGGCGGGAACGTTGGGCACTCCGACCATCGCGTTAAATAGTGGCTACTCGGCTCCGTCGGAATGGGCCCCGCGTTCGCCAAAATCTCTGAGTCTTCGAATGGATGTTCCCTGTGCGCCCTGCCACCTTCGGCGTTGTTGGGATCACGATCTGGCTTGTCTAAAGGGACTGACTCCGGAAAGAATTTTGCCTTCGATTGAGTCTTTTATGAAGGGCTGTCTAATCACCCCTTCGGAAGAGGCCGCGACCAAGTCGGTTACATTTCTAGCAAAGGGCTCGGAGTTATCCGTCTAGTCGGTGAGATCGGCGATAGTGGCTCACTCTGACGACGAGTCACGTGATCTCCCCACCATTGAGACACGCAGGTTTGAAATTGTATCTGGAAGCGTTCTTTAGTGAAGTAAAGGGCGCGCTCGCGACATTTTTCCGGGAGAAATGTTTCGGCCTTTGATTCGAAACGAAGCATCGCCTGGGCTAGCGCATCCACGGTTTGCTCTTCGAAAAAGATTCCGGTTTCGTTTTCGACTAAGGTCTCCATTGCCCCTCCTCGTCCAAAGGCAATGACCGGGCGGCCGGACGCCATGGCTTCTAAAGGCGTGATGCCAAAATCCTCTTTTCCTGGAAAAAGCAGAGCCCGTGCTCCGGCATAGACTTCTCGAAGGGTACGGAAATCCACTCGTCCCAAAAATTCAATATTAGAGTTTCTAAGGGACTTAAGGCGTTTCGCGTCCTGTCCTTCGCCGACTATTTTTAAGCGACGGTTTAATTTCTTGCAGGCTTCGATCGCAAGATCGATTCGTTTATAGGGAGCAAACCCTGCGACGACTAAATAGTAGTCTTTTGCCGGTGTCGCGACGGTTTGAAAGCCTTTCGTATCGACGAAGGGATAGATGACTAACGCATTTCGCCGATAATATTTTTGGATGCGATCCGCCGTCCAGTGAGAATTAGCGATAAAATGGTCGACTCGCGAGCTACTCAGTGCGTCCCATTGGCGCAAATAGTGAAGCACGGGCTGAGCCAACTGGAACGATACCGGGGTTCTAAAATAGTCACGCATCTGGTCCCAGGCATAACGCATCGGCGTGTGGCTGTAACAGATATGTAGCGCCCCCGGGGCGGGGATGATCCCTTTGGCAACACAATGGCTGGAGGAGATGACCAGGTCATATTCGCTTAAGTCGAATCGTTCGATCGCCATGGGCAACCAAGGAAGTAGATAACGATAGTATCTGTCGACTCTTGGCAGTCGATTTAGCGCTGAAACATTTATCTTGTACGACTCCAAAAAGGGGCCGACTCTTCCGCGAGTGTAAAACAGAGTGTGAATGGTGGCTTGAGGATAGAGTTCCGCAATAGCTTCGAGACACTTCTCTCCGCCTCGATAGCTGACTAGCCAATCATGAATGAGAGCAATATTGCGTGGAGATGGAGTGAGTTCAGTACGCATGTCGGTTTACGAATCCCTTCACCACCGTGAGGCACAAAATCTTGAAATCGAAAAAATGGGACCAATGTCCAATGTAAAACAGGTCGTGTTTGATGCGTTCCTCTAACGACGTGTTTCCCCGCCAGCCGTTGACCTGAGCCCAGCCGGTGATGCCCGATCTCATTCGGTGCCTAAGCATATACTTAGGAATGTCTCGTCGAAATTGGTTTACGAATACCGGTCGTTCGGGCCTGGGCCCGACTAAACTCATATCACCCCTAAGCACGTTGTAGAACTGCGGTAATTCATCGAGGCTAGTTTTCCTAAGCCAACGCCCCAAGGGAGTGGTGCGATCGTCGCCCTCTATCGCCCAGACGGCGCCAGTTTTGGATTCTGCATCCAGTCTCATCGAGCGAAACTTGTAGAGAGTAAAAATCTTTCCATCGGCACCCATTCTTTCCTGCGAATAGAAAACAGGCCCCTTCGACGTTATTTTAATCAACAGGGCGATAATGAGGTAGACCGGAGAGAACAGGATAAGAAAAACGAGAGAGCCCAACACATCTTCTACCCGTTTCAAAGCCCGGTCTGTCGAACCCGCCGGAGTCTGATTAAAGTGGAGCAAGGGGATGCCACATTCCTCATCCGCCGAATAGGTAAAGGTGTTGTATTTTCCAAAATCGGGGAGAACCTTAATGGATACCAGCTCGTTCGATACCGATTGCAAAATATTGCGATAGTGTCCCGGATTATCTGTCGGGTAAGAGATCACGAGCAGGTCGATTCCCCCGGCTTCCAGAATTTTGGATAAGCGCTCTTCATCTCCTAAATGCGCTATTTCGGTGAGTGGCCCTTCGTTCACTTTCGGCCCCAGTCTCCCGACCCAGTCGATAGGATAGGGTCGGCGATTGTGGACGGCCGCATAGTACATTTGGAGGAGGTCGCCGCTGCCCAATAGAAGAATGCGGATTTTGCGGATGCCCGAACGTTCGAGTAGCGTCCACGCCACTTGCAACATAGCTCGCTCAACCAACACGGCGGGCACTAGCAAGATCAGGAAGATGACCAGGTACAAGCGCGAGTAATAGAACTCACCACGGAAATAGATGGTGGAGATGAAAACTAAGGTCCCCATGATACAGCCTTCGAGGACCTTCTTTACCGAACGAAAGCCAAAGTGGATGCGGTCCCGGCGGTAGGCGCCCACCATATGAAGCACCGCACTAAAAACCGCCACCAGCGGCAATGAGATACTGGAATAGGTTTCAAAATCGGGAATTCCTTTGGTCACGGGAAATAGGGTGCTAGAGAAGCGCAGATACCAGCAGCCGTACCAAACACCCAGCACCGTCAGTACGTCCATCACTTTAACGGCCGCGATATATAGAAAAAAGACCTGTCCGTATTCCATTATTTCTCTGTTATGCGGGTCCACCGGGGGCCCAGTCCAATCCGACAATGTATTGCCATCCTTCTCGCTCAGGAACAACTATTTTTTCTTGGATTCGGGTCGGTAAAAAACTATAATAATAAAGTACTTATGCCGCCTGGCGATTCTTGAGCAGGCCGGCGGCATAGGCCGCGACTTCTTCCGAAGCTAAAATGGCCGAATATCCTTATAGGAGGCGACGTGACAAAGTCTGAATTAATCGAGCTTTTGGCCCGAAAAGCGAACCTTACCAAGAAGAAGGCCGAAGAACTGGTGAACACCATCTTCGACTCATTCTTTATGGCGATGGTGAAGGGTGACCGAATTGAAATCCGTGGTTTTGGCAGCTGGTTTGTGAAAAATTACAAGTCGTATGTCGGACGAAACCCTAAGACCGGTGCCGACGTTTTCGTTCCCGAGAAGAAATTACCTTTCTTTAAAGTAGGAAAAGAGTTGAAGAAGCGAATCGATGCCTAGATAAATTCGTCGCTTAGTCAGTTTAGGAATCGGAAGAAGAAAAGCGGACCGGCATCGGTCCGCTTTTTTTGCATTCAAAGCCGGAAGAAAGTTAACCCAGCGGATTTCCCACCTTCGGGGCCAGCTTATATAGCACCCAAATCACACCAAGTCCCACTGCGGAGAAAACAATCAGCGTGACGACGTTGATAGAGAAGTAGTTGTTGGCCGCAACCATTCCGAACAACATCGGACCAGACAGATACGTATTTATCTTCGAAAATAGCGTGGCTCGTTTTACCGTGGCAGCCATTTCCGGAGGCGTTTGTCTGTCTTTTATCCACGACAGAATGCATTTCTGCGCGGGCCAAATCACAAACCATACGTTGAACCACATGATGGTTCCCAGTAGCCCACCGAATAGAATCCACATCGTGCGCTGAGTGATTTGTCCGTTCTCGTCTTTCCACAGTCCACCATGACCGTACTTGGCGAGAAATAGCATCCAACCAAAGAGGAAGGTCATCATGGCGCCCCAGCGAAACCACCATAACGCTCGATGAATGAGGTACGGGTTGACGTCTGGTTTCAGCTCTTTTTTTAGCACTAGCTGAAACTGACTATTCACAAAGTTAAAGAAATATAGATGCCCGATCCACGTGATTCCCGCGATGATGTGGAACCAGCGCAGGAAAACAAGCATATTCAATTGAAGATCATCACTAGCCATGTCGCGAATCCTCCGCGTTGCCGTTGTTGATAGCTCGAATCTTTTTCGAGATTGTGCGGTATTCCACCACTTTACCTACGGTTAGAAAACCTATTTTTCACCTCGCTCACGTTCTCCGCCCTCCACTACGGGACCGCAGTGTTAGCTCATGCCCGTGGGTTCTCACCCCGAGGTTCTCTAATGAAGGAATCGGTCAAAATCACCGTTGTCGTAGATTTAGTCATATAAATATATATGATTCCAAATACTTAACTGTTTACCCAAGGTCTGCTGAAAACCCTCTGCATGTGTTTAGGTTCCATACGTTTCCGACCGTGAGTGCTTTCAAGCACTTACCCAAATAGGCCAAGCTCGGGGGTTGGCAAGCCTTGTGCACATTCAGTCATCAGGTAAACCAGCAATGAAGTGAAGACAAGCTGGCAACAGAGAGTAACAAACGGCGCTTTGAGTGGCGCTATACGACAGCAGGATTTAGCAACTCGCATGCAGCAGAGAAAACACATAATGCTTATCGCAGCGTTTCACAGATCGAAGCTATCTTCGCTGTGCCTCTCTTTGCTGTTATCCCTTAATTTGATTTGCGGACAAACGGCCTTCGCCCAGCACTCCGCTGCGGACTTTGCAGGGAACGCACAATTTATCGGTTTAGTCGCCGCTATCATGGAAGTGAACCGGTCGATGCAATCGGCCGCTGAAAATCCGATGGACGCTTGGCGCCGCCAGAACGTTCGCCATGCCATTGGGATGCTCCCGGGCGCGATTCGAGGCCTTGCCGGTCAGTTTAAAGAGAATAAATTTGGCGACTCCGACCTTCCCATGGTGCAGAAGATGTTGGGTGGGTTCGTTAACCCCAACGCCGCAGAAAACTACAAGAAATTTTTAGCCAATCCGGACAAACGCTTAATACCGAAGCTAGGCTCCGGCATTCCCGCCAACGTTTTAGCGAAGGTTGGGGGCGGCGCGGCCGCGGCGGGCGGTGGCTCTGATAGATTAGTTTTTGACGATTCGACGGCTAAAAACGGGGGAGTTGACTCCGAACTGACCAAAGAGTTGGCAAGTTTGAGCGATGATCCTTCAGCCAATCCGGTCAGTGCTCCCAGCAAGCCCGCAAAATCTGACAAACTAGTTTTCGATGATAGCGCCAAAAAAGAGGGCGCCCCGGCAGAGGGTGCTCCAACGACCCCCAATGGCGATTCCAATCCCATTTCCGCGGCGGGTGGTTTGAATAAGACTGACAATGATACTTCTTCTTTTCAAGCGCCCCAGACCCAGGCCATGCCGACTCAGGCGAAAGGCGGAGATTTTTGGCAAGCGGCTAATAGTGATCTCGCCGCGGTTGAGGCGATGGTCTCTCCGGTTCGCGAGCCATCCTCTTCTCTTGATAAGAACTTTTTCGAACAGAAGTCGACTAAGCCGGCGGCAAAAATGACGACGACTAGTCCGCAAGGCGCCAAAGCAGATTCTTCTCAGTACCGTTCTAAGATTCAGCCGGATTTTTGGTCGCCCGTTCCTTTCTTTAAATTGATGCGACTGTTGAGCATCCCGCCGGCGCACGCCGAAGACGAAGGCGGCTCGGAAGGCGGCGGAAAAGCAGCAAATATTCTGATGGGATTAGCGATGATGATCGCGGCCGCAGCTCCGATGGTAGCCGCTGCGATTCAAGCCGATGCGGACAAGAAAATTGCCAAGATCAACGCGAATGCACAGATTGCGATGACTCAAATTGCTGCCAACACGTCGAAGAATTTGGCCGATCAACAGGCCGCTATCGCGAAACAGCAAGCTCAGATCGCGCAACAGATTTCGTCGGATAACCAGAAAGCGACGACCGATAGACTTACGATTCAGTTGCAAGAACTCGACAAGGCTAGAACCGATTCCAACAAGTTTGAAGAGGAACGGCTTACTTACCAGGAAAATTTGGATAAGCAACGTCTGACGGTCGCTAAGCAACAGGCCGATGAATCCATCTCTCTGGCGAATCGTCAGGAGAGAATGCAAGAAGCCGCCGCCGCCAATGGTGGGGCAGGACCAGCGAACGGTGGTCCTAGCCGAGTCTTTAATTCAGCCACGGGACAAGGATTGACTGTTCAAAATGGTCCTGGCGGGTTTGGTGGTGGCGGTTTAGCCAGTGCCAACCAATCGGCGGGAGCCACTGCGGGTAACGGAGGATTTACGGGGAGTAATTTCGCTTCAGCAGGAGGCGCTAATGCGCGAGGCGTTTCCGACGGCGGAACCGCCGATAGCAGTACCGGACTCACGACGAATCCGGTTGCGGCAGCCGGAAACGGAATTGGCGGTGGTACCGTACGAGGCGTGACTTCGGGGCAAAACGCCGCGAGCGCCTCTGACCAGCTACTATCTAACGTCGGTAACACACAGTCGCCTGATGGACTTCCTCTGGAGTGGAGCATTGATCCCAAGACGGGAAAAAGAGTCTTAGCTCCGACCTCCGCTCGAGGCGTCGCCGCCAATGCGGGAACGGCGGCGAATCGGCTTAAGGTCAGTGGTAATTCGACGACCACTCCTGCAGCCCTTCGTGGCATTATGAGCTCTAATAAAGCGGCAGGTTCGACGGTGCAAAATAAATTCGTCCAAGCGTCGACGGGTAGCGATCTCGGAGATTTATTACAGAAGACAGCGCCGGCTCAAAAAGGCCCAACGGTAGCGTCGACCCCATTTTTCCGCCCGGGTGCGAATTCAGCGGTTGCCCAGTCCGCGCAACTCTCGACGCATTCGCCAGGAAGCCGAGGAGTTACGTCGACCGACATGTCGAAAGTTTATAACGCTCCAGATGTCAGTTTGCCTTTACCGGGGACGAACAACCTAACGCACAGTTCAAGTGCGTTAAGAGGGTCGACGGGATTTTGATTTAGTTTTCTTGATTTAGTTTTTCTGATTTAGTTTTCTTGATTTATCGGGGGATGGTCTAGAAAAGACCACAAGTCGTCATGGGGAGGACTCACTAGGGTCCTCCCCTCTTTTTCCACTGCCTGACTCGTGTCATTGACCGAGGGGTAGCCGAAGCATGGGGATGTATTCGGAAGATGAGCGGTAGCGGAAAAAGTTTTTAAGTTGGCAGATAAAGTGCATCACTTAAGTTATTAGGGGGACCTTCAAAGCTACAGTGGTGTTTGGCTACTGTACGTTCGTCATGACTCATGGACAGCTAGTCCCCTCAGGAGAAAAATGCGCTCGAGAAGTTACATAGGAATCTGGGTAGCGACCGGTGGGATGGCCCTAGCGCTACTCATACCCAGTTCACCTCGTCGACGAGTCCAATCGTACGGTGAGTTGCGACAATGGGTCATGGAGGCCTGCGAGAAGACCAGCGATCTCTTGGACAGTGCCCCCCGGGATATCTTTTCGGGTGGCTTAATGCCTGAACGCATTCACGGTTTTGGCCCGGAACAAAATGATCGACGTGAGAATGCTAAGCATCGAGAAGTTTGGTTTCCTCCTTTGCCCGCGCGTGCGATCTCTCATCGACAAATTCAAGTTCAGAAAACGTCACCTCACCGAACGCCGGCATCGTTGCCGATGGGAGGAGTGAAGGGGGCAAAGGCCAGTCAGGTGACGAGTGCGCGTAAATACGTGGCTCATAGCCATAATGAATATTGGTCTCCCATTCCCGTCTCTTTTTTGTGGGCGAGCCTTGCGACTCCTTCGGCGCATGCCGAGCCGGATAGTTCTGCTTTGGATGCTTCGAGCCTCCTGAGCGGCGCTTTCGATGCTAAATCGTCCCAGCCGGGTGGCGGTCTGAATTTAGGTCAGAACGGAGATGGTAGCGGACTTTTTGGAATTGAGAAGTTGGCGAAGGATA
>Ga0206963_10231_pt1 | contig 17520 bp, 12 predicted proteins | sample Alteio_BWOrgHeat_28_FD_152958 | JGI IMG/M metagenome (GOLD analysis project Ga0206963, IMG submission 152958) | Enriched cells from forest soil in Barre Woods Harvard Forest LTER site, Petersham, Massachusetts, United States -... | ecosystem: Environmental > Terrestrial > Soil > Temperate forest >... | reverse complement strand
CGTATATGCCGTTTCTTACAGGCTGCTTTACAGGTGGGTATGTTGTGGTATATTCTGAATAGCTTTGGTAAAACGGTAATACCAGGGTTAGTACAATAAACAAACATTTTAAAACTATCCTGCTTACGCGCATCCACCTTTTGGTGTATCTGAAATGATAGATCGCGCTGGTGGGCGCTGGTTTGTTCAATATAAAAAAGTCTATCAGGCGACCGCTTTCATTTACCAGCAAAAACAGGCAGGCAACCACCATTTGCATCGAAAATATTTTTACAGGTATATCATAGCACAGGTTCAACATCATTACGTTCAGGAACACCCCTGTGGCTACCAAAACGCCTAACGAGGTTGTGCGGCGATATAGCAATAAAAGCGCTGCAAGAACCTCCATGGCCCCTGAAAAGAACTGGTACGGCCTCGAATAACCGATAAAGAACCACGAGAAACGCATCGGCAGCAAGTCGCCAAGTGGCGTAGCCAGTTGATGTACGCTCGGGAAATTCATCTGGAAACCAAATAGCTTAATAATGCCATAAGTAAGCGCGATCGCAATTATAAAATAGCGTGTAAACAAACACAGCCAATAATTTAAATGCGTATAGTTGGGTCGTTTCCTATCAAGCGCCGACCATATGACACAGCCGATAAGCGCCAGCAACAAATACGTCCACAGCCGGGCCCAGCCCATTGATGTATCGCCGCTGCCATTCTCGGGCACCAGCACCGGCCGCACATGCCAGATAAGGGCATTGGCTTTGGTGGTTGCCCAGTCGCATAATTTGCCATACCAGTCGGTGAACAATGAGACATACGGTATCCTGTCGAGCCAGGTTATAGGGGCCATTTCTAAAACAAGGTAAATAAAAAAGAACCTGAAGGTGATCTTTCTCCAAAGCGGCCAATGGGTTTTCTCGGCTGATTGCATAAGTAATTAGGTTTTATCGGTAAAAAACTACAGCAATGTAAAACTTATTTTGATATTAATGGCGGATCGCAATATCAAATCATAAAAAAAGAGGCGCCGATCAAGCGCCCCTTTTCCATAATACTTTACCAAAGCTTATTATAAACCTATCAGCGAATAAGGCACTCTCACCCCTTTCACCTGATATTCTATAGATTGCATTTCGTTGTTCTGACAATCAGGGATATTGGTGGTACATGCGCCAAAGTTAACGCAATAGGTGATCAAAAGTTCGTTTTTGCCATTGTCAAATTCAGGATGGATCATTGGCGTATAATACCTGTTCAGGTGCCCCTGGTACATATCCTCAATGGTAAACACCTTAACCGGCGTAGTGAACGGCCCGGTTGGGCTGCTTGATGTTGAAATGTATATATCGTGCGAGGTCGGGTCGCAAAAATAGCCCAGGTCCATCTGCATCATAATGTATTTGCCATTCAGGTAGCTAACCGTTACGTTTTGCTGCGTACTGGCCAGCGTTGCTATGGTTGATGGGTTAAGCGTAGTATCCCAGCTGGTTCCGTTCCAGAAGGTCCAGGTCTGGGGGTCGCTTTCCGCAAAACGGGCGACATTTACATGCGTCGCATTAAAAAACACGCCCTGTCCGCCATAGGCATAAACATATCCATCACCTGGCTTTACAAAGCCCAATGCAAAACCGACCTGCGTTTGGCCCGACATGCCCGCGGGCGTAGTACGCTGCACATTCGCAATATTAGTGCCCACACCCGGCGTAAGCACGTACAATGCCTGGTTGGTAGCGCCCAGGCCCGAACCTTCACCGGCGTACACATATACCTTGTTACCCACCTGTATACCAACGCCAGGCCACGTCCATTCGGTGTTGGGCTGTATATCAAATACCTGTTTCGGCCTGCCGTCGCTGCTGTTGGTAATGGTAACGTTAGGTGTCAGGGCCGGATCCCAGCTATGGCTTGCGGGTTGTATGATAACCGAGTTACGGTATTCTAAATAATAGCATTTCAGGTTGCCATCGGGTGTTAATTCGTTGCCATCGAACGAATCCTCGGCTATCCAAAGCACCCTCCCGTCCGAAAGCGGGATGCTGCTCCCCTGGTCAAACGCTACGGAACCCTGCGAGGTGAGCGTACGGTGGAAGAAATTAACCACCTGGTCATCGCGGTAAGCTGTCGGGCCTAAAGTATTATACCCCCATATCTGCGTTGCCGATGCTGTATAAGGGTACAAACCCATCACGTTGGAACCATTGGCGGTGATGGCCAGGTTGCTGGCTTTGTTTATGGCGTGATAACCGTTGCCGCTCTCTGGAGCTATGCCCCAAAGCTGGTCGTCGGCATTGTCGGCGCTGTTTTGTATCAGCACCTGTTTGCCGTTGTATAAGTATGATTGCAGGAATTTGCCGCTGCCCATGTTCATGATGGTATAGTTGCCACCACCCACATAGGTTATGCGCCATTTTTGATGCGCCGTGCCCGTGTAAGCCGAAAGGTTAACAGTACCGCCATTGGCCAGCGAAAGATTGGCTATCTGGCCGCTGGTACCATCAACAGCGCTTATCAACTGGTAAGTATCATAGTCGCCCGCGGTGCGCAAGGCTGCAAGGCCGGTGGTATGGTCGAAGTTGGTAGTTAGTGAACCGGTTTTTGCGGTTTCGTTTTTACGGCAGCTTTGCACCACAATGGCCGACGCCAGCACAAAACATATCAAAATGTATCTGTTTTTCATTTACGTAGAAAATTGGTAATATAATTGGCTATAATTAACAACGCAAAATATCATTATAAATTGATTTAGCAAAATAAATCGTGTAAAATATTTATTGCGTTACAAGGTAATAATGTGCGTACAAAGCCCCGTTTCTGCCTTTGCCGTGGAAAACAAAATACCCCCGGAGATACATCTACAATTTAAAAAAATAACCTTTAGAAGATTCCGAAATAAAACGGCAGAATTATACTAAGTAATTCGTTTTTAATTAGTTAATTTATCCTTTTATAATTTATAGCTTATACTGTTTTTATAAAATTTTATAAAATCCTCCCGGTTATAAGATCATTAGTTTATTTTTAAACTGAATATTTGCAGCACTTATACAAACCAACCTTAAAATAATATTTTTATGAGTGGAAAATTACTAAAGCATGCCCCGGTCTTCCTCCTGCTGTTTGTATGCTCGCTCTATACCAAAACTGCGCTGGCACAAACAACTTTTGAGCAGTCTGTAAACAGAAAGCTCGATTCGCTTTTAGCCGCAAACGGTACGGTATCGCTACGGAAACAATTTGAGCTTTACCCAAACGATGCCATGAACGGTATTATGACACCCTCGGGCTGGGGAGGCTATGGCACAGCCGTTTTTGGCGCCATAGGCGGAACTTATCCCGAGCAGTACAGGGATAATAAAGCCGATCTTATAGCGTCTGGCGGCGTATGCTTTGGCAATCCACAAAAGGTTGTCAACTTTGCTGCAAGTGTGAACATGACCGATGTACATAATTTCCGCAATTTTTCAGGCAACTTTATTGTAAGTCGCATGATATTCACCGGCAGCAGTATATCCGCTGGCGCGTTACAGGTTTTCGCCAGCAAAAAATACTCCGATGCCGCAAACCCTACTTTCTTTTTCGCGTTCAGCCATGCCGTTCAATGGGCCAATTCACCAACACCGGGGGTTTCGGCGCTTAGTTACACCCTGGGAATAGGTAATGGCAGATTCCTGGATAAAAGCCCCGACGATATAAAAGCCGGTAAAGGCAAATATGCCACCGCCGTGTTCGGCAGCGTATCATACGAGATATTGCGCCATGTAAACCTCAACGGCGAATGGTATGGCCAAAATCTTGGCTTTTCATTAACCATGCGGCCATTCAGCAATCCATTGTCATTTGGAGTGGGGGCAGCCAACTTAACCGGCTACAGCGGCGACCGCAAAACGATGGTATTTACAATAGGCTACCCGTTGTCATTAACTAATTTAAACAGCAGAAACAAACAACAATAGCAGATAAGGATTTAAGACTGAATAATTATGAACCTGATCACATTATCTTTATGAAAAAGCTCATCATTATATCGTTGTTCCTGGTTTTTGCGGCAGGTGTTAAAAGGGCCTGTGCACAGGTGGGGCGTAACAACAACTCCGACTGGAAAGTGCCTCCGCCTATACCACCAACCATTCCGGGCCATGTCGACCTAAAAATACTGGATGTCCCATTGGACCCGGAAATACCCAACCCGCTTACGCTACCGCCGATGCCAGAGCCGCCAGCGATAGACCAGCCCGCGCCCATTGAGCCGCAGCCGCCTGTTTTGGAACAACCAATAATACCCGACGTGCCTGCAATACCTGATGTACCATCTACGCCGGGCATAATAACCGTTTCAAAACAAGAACTTAATTTACCACCGATACCAAAATTGATCCCGATACCAACGCCATAAAAAAACATACGTCATACAAAAATGAAAGCCGCCGAAAACGGCCCGACACCAAAAGATCGAACAAAAATGAAAAAAGCTTTGATAGCCAAAATTCAGATAACAATAATAGCGCTGGCAATATTATCGGTTACGGCTGTCAACGCGCAAAATACCAAACGGGTTTTCAACTTCAAAACCGGCGACAAATACCTTAGGCAAACCTCGGTAATTTCATCATCTATACTTCAACGCGGCGATGTTAAGATAAACATCGGCTCAAGTTCGACCATTGCAAAATCATACCAGGTAACTAATGTGGATACAGCCGAATTTGCATTCAATATAGCAACCCGCAAAGTGACAGATACGGTTGAATTGGGCGATAAGCAGTTGGCCTTTAATTCGGCCAGGAAATTGGATACTGCCGAAAAAATGGCCAATATGCTGCAAAACCTGCTGGGCAAACCGTCTGAAATAAATGTTGACAAAAATGGCATGATCGCATCGCTGAAAACCGCGCCGCGTACTGCCGACGATACCGTTCTGGACTTTGCCGGTATCCACCCCGAGGAATATACACCCGGCACTAAATTCGGCCTGTTAACCAGCATTAAGGTTGATGGCGCAGTGAAAAGCAATTATAGCTGGACCGATACCGCCGAACTTACAGGTGGTGGTAGTGTAATTACAAAGTTTTCTGTGGCCGGGCATACCAGCTCATCAACTATCATCAAATTTGCGAGTATTGGTAAGCAACAATCAGAAAATAGCAATTCAACCGGTGAATATGTGATCGACAACGAAACGGGCATCATTAAACAAAGGGTGATACAAACCGTGAGCACCGGCTATACCATTTACAAAAACAAGGTATTCGCAGCCACCCGTCGCACCGCCTTGTCCGAAAGCTGTTACAAGGTAAATGCGCTCAAAGATGCTTATTTACAGGTACCGCCAATTATCAAAGTAGTGGTGAAATAAATTTAGCTAACTGTATATGGATATAAGTAAGTTGATATCACTTGAACTTTTTGCTTATTAAAATAACAATGCCAAATGCGACCCATGAGATCAGCGGAACAATAAGAAAAACCGCTGCCGGCTTTGCATCAGCGGGACTTAAAATGCCGCTGTATCCTATCAGAGAAGCTATTGAAAGCAATATCATCCAAACATATAGCACAATTCTACGCTTAGTCGGATAGTTTCGAAATTTAGCATTTGCAAATATTAAGGCAACGTAAGGTGATTCTACCCAAATTACAAAAAGCAGCGGCAGAAAAACCGACTTATTTTTCTGGCCCGCATGTAATGTAAATATTAGCGAGATAATCGCTCCCGCCAATGCCGCCAAAAAAGCAATTATCTGTAAAGATCTCAAGGACGCATTTTTTTCCATCTTGTTTTACTTTCTTTACTCGCAATCAAAAGCCAACTGTATTTACAAACCATTGATCCAGCTGCTCACTTTTTCAAGCGCGGTTGGGTCCACAGTTTCGGTAATGGTGCCATATTCACTCACTGCTCCCGTAGTTGCTTTTTGGAACAAGTGATTCAATCCCGGCATCGGCACAACCTCATAATGTTTATTGCCTCCTTTATCCAACGCCTGCTTAATGCCCTGTAAATTGGGCTCACATTTAACCTGGCTGTCAACCGTGCCATCAAGCGCCAGCACCGGGCATTTCACATTTATTAAATAATCTGCGGGTTTAAAATGGATAAAATAACGAAACCAGGGGCTGGCTATCTGTGTTGACGACTCTTTTACAAGGTCATCAACGGTTTTGCCCGCCAGCGCCTGTTTCGGATAGGCACTAAATTCTTTAAACATCACCGAATCCATCATTATCTTCATTTTGTCAGCGGGCAGGTCATAATATTGGTTCATAGCTGCAAATAATGTCCTATTGGTTTTCGTCGAAAACGCTATCGCGGTATCTGGGGCACCGCCCAGCCTCATCTGGTCGGCTTCCTGTTGTGTCATCAGCTCGGAAATGGGTACGCCTGGGCCGGCCAGTAATACAATAAATTTCACATTCTTATCGCGGCTGGCAACTATCGGCGCAATCATGCCGCCCTCGCTATGCCCCAGCAAGCCGATATCCAGTTTTTGCAGATCAGGTCTCGATAGCACATAATTTACCGCTGCCTCGGCATCATCCGCAAAATCAGCGGTAGTTGCGGCTTTAAAGTCGCCTGTCGATTCTGCTATCCCCCTGTCATCAAACCGCAGCACCGCAATACCTTGCCGCGTAAGCCAGTCGCTCCAAACTAAAAACGGGCGGTGGTTAAACGGCGCCAGTTCCTCGTTGCGGTTTTGCGGACCCGAGCCGGTTATTAGTATTACCAATCTTTTTGCCCTACCGTCTGCGGGCATAGTAAGCGTACCAGCCAGCACATCGCCATCTTTGGCATTGGTGAACTTTACATCCTCTTGTTTATAAGGGAAATCTTTGGGATCCTGCGGACGTGGGTTCAAGATCACCGCCTTTTTCATCACCGACGACAGGTCCAACGGCGCGCTAAAGGCACCCTGGTTAAACGTACCCTTAATTTTATTACTATCAGGCAAAAAAATTCCTGTATAGCTAATGCCGATCTTTCCTGAGCCGATAGTGATCTTGTTGCCGCTAAAGCTAACGTTATCCATAGGTATGCCTTTGGCGCCCTGGTCTGGGCTATCCATTGTCGCCGAATAAGCATCTGCGTTTTGAGTGATGTGGTAAACTATATGTACTTGCCCGCTTGGTATGTTCAACAGGCCGTACCAGGTGCCGGCAATGCTTTGCGCCTGTATTTTGCCGGCAATTATCATCAGAATAAAAACTATACACAGCTTTTTCATAGGTTCAGTATTTTGCGTTGAGGGGTAAAATTAGCTAAAGAAACAAAATTTAGGCCGATGAACCATCATTTAATCGGCAACAATAGCTAAATTTGAGTATAATAAGATGATCGCTATGGGAAAGTTCTTCGATTCCATCCTGGATAACCACAAAGTCTTTATCCAAAAACAAAAAATATTTTTCACCGCCACCGCGCCGCTTGCTGCCGAAGGCCATGTTAACCTGTCGCCAAAAGGGATGGACAGTTTTCGCGTACTATCTGCTACGCGGGTGGCCTATATGGACATCGTCGGCAGCGGCAACGAAACATCGGCACATATATTGGAGAATGGCCGCACTACCCTTATGTTTTGCGCGTTTGACGGCCCGCCAAACATATTGCGCCTATACGGCCACGGCTACACGGTATTGCCCGGCGATGCAGAATGGCCAGAACTTGCACCCCTTTTCGAGCTCCAACTGGCTACCCGTCAGATCATAGTTGCCGACATCCATAAAGTACAAACCTCCTGCGGCTTCAGCGTGCCTTATTACGAATATCTTGGCGAACGCGACCAGGCACAGCAATGGGCCGAGCACAAAGGCGCCGACGGGCTTGAACTGTACAAACAGGAAAAGAATCGGGTCAGTATGGATGGTTTGCCTACGGCTATGTATTAGGCCAACTACGCCTCCCCTCTCCCACAACGTCATGGCGAGGAACGAAGCCATCTCTGAGCCAGACATTCAGGGACCGCAATGCCTTTTCAGAGCAAAACAGCCACATTCTTTTTCTTCTCCCACAGACAATTCGTGCTTTGACTGTCCTTTGTAGCGATTGCTTCGTTCCTCGCAAGGACGATACAAACTAAAAATAAATTTCAATTAAATAGTACTATGTATTGCATAATACTATGTTTTGTTTTATGTTTGTAGAAATTTAAACAAAACCATCATGAAAACTTTAAAAACGCTATTCCTCACCATCACCATCATCGCCGCAGCCGCATGCAACCGCGGGCGGCATGTTATTATTGTTACCCAAACTAACGACATTAAAATTAAGCTCGAATACACCGGCACCATCGTCGTTAATACCGATCAAAACCGCATAGTAAGCATATCGCCCAACGGCTATGTCAGTTATTACAATAACGGTAACGAGCTTATTGCCTCGCGGGGAGACGGTGGCGGGATAGATTACGAAATAAATGGCGAAAAAACCAGCAACCTGAACAGCAACGAACAAGCGCTCTTAGCCGAGGCCGTTAAGATGATAGCCAAACATCAGCCAAAGCTTAATTAAAAATAAACAAATGCTTAATGCCGATTGTACTAATTTGCGTTAACACTGTTTTGATATGAAAAAGATCTTACTTATTGCTTTTGTCGTTTCCGCAATTGCCTTTAAGGCATCGGCGCAGCAATCCGAAAAATTCTCTATAGACGATTTCAAAAAATACGTAGGCAAGAAGGTTACGCTTTGCGACACGGTTTACTCGTTTAAAATTTTCAGCGATACCCTCACTATGCTCAATATGGGCGGCAAATACCCCAATCAAAAATTTACCATAGTGATTACAGGTAAAGAGGTGCAGCTAAACTACGACGACCTGAATGGCAAGCACATTTGCGTAACCGGAGACCTGTCCTTATACAAGGACAGGCCCGAGGTACTCATCTATCACACTAACCAAATAGAATTCAAATAAGATCTTAGTTTTCAGCCGGGATATTCGGATTGCTGTTGTCTTCCTTGTCCTTCTTAAACTCAAGCTTACCAAATTTGTAGCTTAAGCTGATGCCGAACGAACGCAGCGGGATCTGCCTTAAACTGGTTTGACTGAAGTTTGACGCCGACAAGGTTGATGTTTGATTAACATACATATTGAATGGGTTTGCCGCAGTGATGCCTATACTGGCATTTTTGTTCCAGAACTGCTTACGTACCGCGATATTGTAGAATGCAAAGGCTGGGTTTTTACCTTGTATGCCAACTTGCGACGACCGGTAGTTGCCAAAAACTTCGGCGGCCAGGTTATGCCCAAAATCATATGATGCATTCAGATTTATGCGGTACATAGCGCCGCTCACGGTTGGCAGGCCGGGGTTGCTGGTTATCCTGTCGGCTATAAACATGTTCGACCGTAAGCTGAATTTCCCGGTTACGGGTACCGACACATACAGATTAGCGCCTTCCATTTTTTCTTCGCCAATATTGTAGCGCTGGGTAAGTGATACGTTGTCGTATTCCGTGCCGTTAATATCCAGCACGGGGTAAAACGTGGTGAACGACTGTATGTCGTCAGTATTATACCTGTAAAAGCCTGCAAAGTAAATGGTTGAGCCCTTATCAAAATTGATGTTATAGCCCAGCTCAAAATTGTGGCCCAGTTCCGGTTTTAGATCAGGATTGCCCGTGCTGATGTTGTGCGCATCGCTGATATTGTAGAATGGATTCAGCCCGTTATAGTCTGGCCTTTCAAGTCTGTAGCTGTAAGCAAATTTTATTGATTCGCTTTCGTTTATCTTATGCTGCAACACAAACGACGGCGCCAATATGCCATAGCTGGGTATATGGGTGTTCGGGAAGTCGGCATTCAGGCTGGTATATTCATAACGCAGGCCGGCCTTGCCGTCAATAAAATCATTAAAAAGTGTAAACGACCCCGACAGGTAGTAAGCAAATATTTTGCTCTGGTAGCTGAACCCGTAAGTCTGGTTGGCATCCGGCCCGAAGGTGCCGTCGTTCAGCAAGGTGTCAGTAGTAATGCTGCTATGAATATTTTCGATTATAGCCTTAGCGCCTGTTTCAAGGGTAAAGCCCTTTGCCAGGGGCTGCGTATAGTCTACCGATATATCAGTCTCCTTATCAGTACCCGGACTGCTGCCTATTGAGCCCGATGCAGGGTAACCACCTGACAAATAATCCTGTGTCTGCGTATAGGCTGATTTATTATTTCCAAAGGTTGATACCACCAAAAAGTCCAGTTCCTGGTCCTTTTTATCGAAGGTTTTTTTATAGCTCAGGCTAAAGTCTGACGAGTTGGCGTTAAAGTTACTTGTAGAGTTACGAACGCTCGGCACATCTGATATAAGCGCGCCGGCCGCAGTGTATTCGCTCTGATCTTGGTTGGTTAGGCCACCACCGTTATTGCCAAAATGATTGAACCCGAAGGATGCAGTCAGTTCATCCTTTTTGCTCACATTCCAGTCAAAACTGATACCCGATTGGTAGCCGCTCCGTTTAAAAGCCGCATCGCCTTTCTGGTACAGTTTAGTGGTATTGCCCAAAGTATCAACCGAATTGCGGTTAAGCGTACTTATAGTGGTTGAATTAAGTTGCTCGTTGCCGCTAAAAAACGCGTTCACACCAAAATTACCTTTCTTGGCATTTAAGTTGACCGATGCATTATTAAAACGCGTACCTGCTGACATGTTTACACTGCCGTTGATACCCTGCACGTTGCTATCCTTTAAAATAATGTTAATGATACCACCCGTGCCCGATGCGTCATATTTAGCACCGGGGCTGGTTATCACCTCAATACTCTTTATCTGGCTGGCAGGTATGGATTGCAGTGCATCGGCCAAACTGGCGCCAAATATGCTCGATGGCTTTCCGTTTATTAAAAAACGGATATTGGCGTTACCCTGCAGTTCCACGTTACCGTCAATATCTACAGAAACCATGGGCACCTTTTTCAAAATGTCAAGGGCCACGCCGCCCTGCACAGTGAGGTCATTCTGCGGGTTATAAACCAATTTGTCTATCTTGTTCTCAACCGCCGGCCTTTTTGCGCTGATGATAACGTCTCCCAATTGGTTTGGAACGGGCGTTATCGCCACATTGCCTAACAGTACGGTCGGCGCCTTGTCAGTTATCATCACGTGGTCAATTACCTTTTTTTGGTAACCTATAAAATCAATGGTTATTTGATAATCGCCATTAACCAGTTTGCCAATGTTGAAGTTACCTTGCGGGTCGGTTATCACACCGTTTATTGGGCTTGGTTTGCCTTCTATAAAAACTGTTACAGTAGCGTAGTCAACCGGTAGTTTGGTAGCGGCATCCGTAACTTTTCCGCTTATTTTTCCTTTCGTAGTGTTGTCGCCGCCGTCTGCCTTCACATTGATCCAAATCAACGACAAAAACAATATAACAATAATATTTTTCATTAATAATATTTAAAATCGCTGCAAATATGTGTTCAAACTTTGGATTAAATTTGAGTATAATACATATGTTACAATTAAAACCGGTTATATAGTGTATATGTTACAATAAGGTGATAATTTTCAAACAAAAAAAGCCGCCGGGTTACCCCGGCGGCTTTCAAAAATTACCGACTCCCATTATTTCATAGCGTCCATTATCGAGCTCATATCGTAATAAGATAATTCCGTTGCAATTTTACCGTCCTTGTTAAAAGTATCAAAAACAACCTCCTGGAATACGGCCCTCTTTTGTGTTTTCTTGTTTACCGCGCTAATGATCCACCATGATTGTACGGTGAAGGGATCCTTCGCGTATTCCAGCCCGTCTGGGTAGCCCACCTGGGTTATGGTTACCTGGTCCCAATCGGTCAGTATTTGGTGCCAGTTGGCTTTTGCGGTCGCCAGTTTATATGGTTTTGGCGATGGTGCATCATAAAAGGTCGCCGTATCGGCGTAAAAGGATGCCAGCCCGGTGGTATCGCCTTTTTCATGGTCTGCATTTGCCTGTATAACGGCAGTAATGTAAGGATGATCTTTATAAATGGTACCGTTCTTTGTGATGGTTTGTGCAAATACGCCGGCAGACAAGGCCATAAAACAAAGCAGGATCAATTTTTTCATGATATGAGATTAAGGTGTTCAAATTACCAGCAATTTAGCAATAAAATACTTTATCATTTGTAACATAATATTATAAAAAACGTCAAAATAAATATTGATTAATAATATTACTTCAGGTTTAATTTTTAACACATCCGGTACTAAAAATCAGTATTTTAGCATCGATAAAATATAAAGATATGCGCTACTTTCTTTGCTTCATTCTGCCGCCGGCGGCAGTGCTCACAACCGGCCGCATCGGTTCCTTTATCCTTTGCATTATTTTGACAATTTTGGGGTGGATACCCGGCATCATCTACGCTATCCTGGTAACCAGCGACTTTTACGAAGCCCGCCGCAACCGGCGGGTAGTAAGAGCCATTAGAGCAAACAGGTATTATTGAAGAATAACGAATATCGAATTTCCAATATCGAATATTGAAGTTAGATTCATCAGAGGAATATCCAATGCTGAATACTGAAGTTCACTTTCATTATTCCATATTGGACATTCAGTGTTCGATATTCAACCCTGATCCCCCTTCTGACACACTTGTGTCACCACATCTTCCATTTTTATTCTGGTAATTTGAATGTTTTGCAATTTCGCCAATATTAATATGAATATTCAAAGCTGAATATAGAAGTTTTCACTTCATCCCGATAGCTTATCGGCTCCTGTGTTCGATATTGATGACACGGCCCCGAAGATGTATCATAACTCACTGAAGGCCAAACCTCTACAGGTTTCTTTTAAATCAATTACTTAACTTTAAAATAATTTAATTCCGCTAAAAGTGCTCCATTGCTTACAAAATTATTTTCAGGGTTAATTTTATGCGTTGTAATTTTGGCAAAATGTTCAAAAACGTGCAACTTTTACTTTGCCAAAAACGTATATGTGTGAGTTATAAGGCGTTGGTTATTTATCCTGTTGTACAGCATATAAAACACGCTTTATTTTTTTATTTATTCATAACCCCGCAAAAAAATTGAAAACGCGTTTACTCCTTTTAATACTTTTATTTACAGTTGGTTTTGGCGTCAAAAATGCATGTGCACAGGGGACCGTGTTTACATGGGCGGGCCCGTCTACAGCCAGTTCATGGTCTAATAACAACAATTGGTCGGTACCTCTTTTGGGCACAGGAATTTCTTATCCCGGGGATTTTTTCCTTTTTGGGACTAGCGATGTCGCATATTTTCCTTCAAATGCCAATGTCACTATAGCGGCATCGGGGCTCCCGGTTGGGCAACTTTATGAGATCGAGGTTGCCGATGGTAAAACCGTAACCATTACGCTCGATGCCGGCATCGCTGTTACAAACATTATACAGGTTGGTACCTCAACCGGAGGAACGCTTATTATTAATGGCCCTGGTAGTATTTCAGGCGGCAGCGCTATTACCGTTTATGGCACGGGCACGCTAACCAGCGGCACAACAGCAGCTATTGCCGCGGCAAGCTTAACATTTCCTGGTTCAGCCGGCAAGTTCACCGACAACGGCGGCTGTACGCTAAGCGGCGCTATCACACTGAATGGAAGCGGCACCATCGGCGGCAGTTCATCCATAAGCGCTGCCAGCATGGCTATAAACAATGCTTCCACGCTTACCTTAAACCAGGCGGCAACCATTAACGGGGCCACAGCCGTTGCATCAGGCGGCACAGTAACTACAACCGCAGCACTATCTACACAAACAATGACTGTTATTGGCAGTACTTTTAACCTGGGTGCAGCTTTGAACGTTACGGGTACAACTGGTACCACTTTAACATTTACAAGCGGTGCTACTGTGTTCAATACATCCGCATTTACAACTACACTAAGTTCAGGCGGTAGTATGGTCGTCAGTACAGGTTCCGTCAGTATGGGTTCGCCGCTAACTTTAGTCAAAGGTTCAGTAAGCTGCTCCGGCGCCAGCAGTTTAACGGCCAATGCGGCTGTTACATTAACTACCGGCTCGCTAAATCTGGGTGGAAGTACTACAGTTACGGCCAATGCACCAGTAGCTATAACAGGCACTATAAATATTAATGGTAGTTGCACCATTACAGGCACCAACACGGTTACTGCTACCAGTTTGCCTATTAACGGCACGTATACACTTACCGCAGGTGCAACAAATATTACTATATCCGGCGCTATGAGCATGAGTTCGGGCTCCGCAACAATTACATTTGTAAATAATGCATCCGGTGGTTCGCCTACGCTATCTATTGGGGGTGGTGTATCAACTTCCTTTTCTTCTTTATCATTTACCGCAACTAACCCTGGAACCGCAAATATTACCGGCAATATGACAATAGGCGGCGGCGGAACGCTGTCAGTTGGTTCAGGAGTTACAATGGGCCTTACTTCGGGCACATTATCAGAGCCCGGCTTTGGCGGAACATTTACCAACGCTGGTAACATAACGGCAACAGCTTATCCTTTTAGCCTAACGTCAGCCATAAATTTCACCAATTCAGGTACGCTTACAACTTATTCAAATATTAATTTGGAAGCTAATGGTACAAGTTTTACAAATACCGGAACTATAACAGTAAATCCATCGGCAACAAACGTTCTGTCTACATTCACTATTTACGATTATAACCTAACTTTTAATAACACCTATGTAAGTGCCGCTTTTCCCGGTGTTATAAATTTAAACGGCCCCACTTCAAATACTACAACGCTGTTTACCATTTCAAATTCCGCTGTAACACTTAACAATTCAGGTACTATTAAAGCCACTAACGCACCTATTTTATGGAGTGGCTTTTTTTCAACTCCAACAACTAATTCGGGTACAATAACTTTAATATCTTCGGCTTTCACCGTATCTAATGCTACTACAATTAATAATACTGGGACATTTAGTGCCACATCATCAACTCTTAATTTAAGTACCAGCGCCTCGCAGGTGGTCAATTTCGCTACCAAAAGCCCCGGAACATGCACGCTGGTAGGCACTACGGTAAATTTGGAGGGCAACAGTGAAAGCTTTTCAAATACAGGTACTGTAACAGCCTCAGGTGGATCTTTTTTCTACATAGGGGGCGGAACTTTGGCCAATATTAATAACAGCGGCGTATTTAACGCCGGGCTGGCCAATTCTGCCTGCAGTATTTCAAGTGTTGACGCAAATTCGCAAATGATCATCACCAACACCGGCACCTTTAATGTTGGTTCTACATCCATTATCACCCTTAACGGTACAAGTACAAGCAATCCCAGTACCGTAACAAATACAAGCCCCGGTGTTTTCACATTCGAGTCGGACAGGTACGGTTCTGCTACAATCGGCAAATCGGGCACGCCTACCGGCAGCCCTCCCCTTATTAACCAGTTTTCGGGCACGTTCAATGTACAGCGTTACATGTCGGGCGGTACACCACCTTCCGGTGGTACCACTTACCGCAGCTATCACCTGTTATCAACTCCCGTAAATATCAGCAGCTCAGTTATCGGTACAGGTAATATAGGCCTTGCCTACACAAATACAGCAGCAACAGTTAAAAACCCTAATGCCAATACTGGTACGGTTACTTATAACGGTGCCTATACCGCAGGCCCAGGCACAGGTTTTACAATAAACGGCGCCGGCAACCCAACCATGTATTTGTATGAGGAAAGCAAGGCCACCAATAATAGCTCTTATACTGGTGGTAAAACTATCGGCATTTATACAATAAATTCAACTGGGGTATTAACATTAACGGGCAGTACCGTTAGTAGCAGCACGGTAGCTTTACCTGTAGGCACGGGCTATTACATGTATTATATTGGCACCGACACTTTGTCGAGCACAAGCGGCGCGGTAACACCTGCTGTTGGCACCACCCTGACCGCTACCGGCACCATAAACCAGGGAAGCATAACTTACAGCTCATGGAATGCCGGTACCACCGGTTTCCCTGCCACCGGCCAATTATCTTATGCAAGCACCACCGGAACCAAAGGCTTTAACATGGTTGGCAATCCGTATCCAAGCATGATAGATCTTAACCAGGTTTATACCGATAACCCCGGGGGTTACACCACTTTTTATGAGTTAAGCCCTGTAAATCCCGGCCAGGGGTTTTCAAGTTGGAACGGCAAACTCGGTGTATCAAATGGTGGAAGCAACCCCTCACGATATGTGGCCAGCGGACAAGGGTTCTTTGTGTTGGCTACCACAACCGGCCAGTCACTTAAATTTAATGAAGACCAAAAGGTATATTTACCAGGCACTTTAAATTATAGTTCTTCTCCGCCAAGCTTTTTATCGCTTCGTTTGCCAGACAGCGCCCTTAATAAAAAGAATGCTTCTCTTTCATTAAAAAACGATGCTGCGAATCTAACAGGCGCTTCATTATCCGGTTTACATTTAATGCTGGAACTGGATAGCAACACTACAGAATCATGCGGTATATTTTTCGTCGACGGCGACTCGGATGGTAACGACAACGACGACGGGATCTATTTAAGCGGGTTCGGCCAAAAAGTTCAAATGTCGAGCTATACTGCCGACGGCTTAAGCACCTCTATAAACGCAATGGCTGACTATAAAAAAGGCAAAAGAATAAAGCTTTTTGTAAAAGCAGCGGCAGACGGCCAGTACAGTATAAGCATGACCGATATTCAAAATATCAACACCTCGCTTTACAACGTTTACCTGGTTGATAACCTGAATAAAGATTCGCTGGATATGGTGCAGTACAAAACTTATAAGTTTGACCTGGTAGCTGCCGATACCGCGTCATTTGCTAACCGTTTTGTGCTGGCAGTTGAAAAGAAACCATTGCCGCCTTACCAGTTGATCGCCTTCACAGGCCAAAAAGCGAATACTGCTATACAGCTTAACTGGAAAACTTATAACGAGGGCGATTACACCAACTTCGTACTGCAAAAACAGGATGCCAATGGCCAGTTTAACGCCCTTTACACACTCCAGAGCGATAGCGCAAACAACTACGGCTACCTTGACCCTAACCCTGTTAGCGGCAACAACATTTACCGCCTGCAGCAAACCGCTTTTGATGGCACAATAACCTATTCAGCCTCTGTTACAGTTACTTTCAGTAGCTTAACCGTTAGCGGGGTATTCAGCATCTACCCTAATCCTTCGCGTGAGATGATCACCGTGAGCATTAATTCAACAAATTCAACCGCGCCTAATTATGTATCAAACATATACAACACCATAGGTGAACTGATGGGCCAGCGAACGGTAAGCGCCAGCTCCTGGACCGAAGATATCAGCAGCTACAAAGCAGGCGTATATGTTATTATTTTGAAGGATAACGGCGGCAATCTGATAGGAAAATCTAAATTTGTAAAAACCAATTAAAAATATTTCTGATGGGTATGGTGAGGTTTAAATTTTCTAATAAGCCACTTTTATTTATTGTTCTTCTTACAAGCGGCCTGCTTTTACTGCCGGGCATAACCCAGGCCCAGGATATTCCCTGCGATGGATCCGACCCTTTTAGTGCACCATGCCCGCTTGATACTTATGTTTGGGTGCTGGCAATTGTAGC
>Ga0206963_10230_pt1 | contig 17561 bp, 15 predicted proteins | sample Alteio_BWOrgHeat_28_FD_152958 | JGI IMG/M metagenome (GOLD analysis project Ga0206963, IMG submission 152958) | Enriched cells from forest soil in Barre Woods Harvard Forest LTER site, Petersham, Massachusetts, United States -... | ecosystem: Environmental > Terrestrial > Soil > Temperate forest >... | reverse complement strand
GGTGCTTTTGAAAATACCAGCCTGACCGGCAACCGATTTTCCGCCATCGCTAAATTCCGCCTTGAACCTGCCGCCATTGAATTGCGGAGCGGCCGGAGCAGAAGAAACAGGCACGGCAGCACTGCCCGCAGCTTCGGAATTACCGGTCGGATGGGCCGCGCCCGTCGTCCCCGGATGCTGTGGCGTAATCGTCGTCCCCGAATGTGGCGTAACCGCCGCCATCGGATGCTGTATAACCGCCACCGCCTGGTGCTGCGTACCCCCCGCCGCCGGCTTTGCGGCACCAGTGTCATAGCTGGATAACATCGCAGAAGCAGAATCGGTCGCAGCCGACGTTCTCACCCCCGCCTTCGGAGGCGCCCCACCTGCCGCTTTCGTCGGCGTAATCGACTCCCCCGCCGCACCCGCCACGGGCGCGTTCACCACCACGGACGCCTTCCCTCCCGCAACCGGTCCGGCATTCCCTCCAGCCGCCAGCGCGGAAAGCGCTGTCTTTACCTTCAGATAACCCACGATCAGGTGCAATCCCGGATGCACCTGGTCCCCGGTGACATGATTCCATTTCTCCAGCGCAGGTATCGGCACCTTATTGTGGTTAATACTTATCCGGTACAGCCATTCTTTCTCCTGTACGACATGAATAACGGGAACCAGCGTCTCCGCAGGCAGCTTCTTTCCATCCTGCGAAAAATTCACCGCCGTCAGCGGCACCTGCAGCACCTGCCCGATTTCAAGCGGCTGCGCAAACGTGAGATGATTATAGGTTGCTAATTCCTTGGGATTGATATTGTATAGCCGGCCGACGCTGTACCAGTTCTCTTTTGCTACCACCGTATGTTCAAGATACAATTTCCCCGTCTGACCCTGAACGGCCAATTCATCGGATTGGGACCAACCAAGCTTTACAATAAGACAGCTAATCAGCAGAAGTACGGGCGCCTGTAATCGCATAGCATTATTTTTATTCAAGCGAACAAAGATACGGCCTTCTTCACGGTTCCCGCCGGAGGATCCGCCATTCTTTAGGGTAATAATTGTTGATCCGCCCGGGCAAAACCTTTATCCAACCCAGATTCAAGCCGCCATATTGTACCAGCGTCCATCCCCGGTTAGCGTCGCCCGCTGCCAACTCGTCTTTCCGAAGATATTGCAACGCCTTTTCCCGCGACAGCGACAATGCCGGCAGTTGCGGGCTGATCAGCGTGCTCAGGGCCAGGTCATGTTCGGGAATCAACTCCTTCACCGATAGCTTTCCGAGCGGCACCCCCGCCCTTTTCAGATAACAGCAGGCTTGCACAACAGGCAGTTCCGCAGCCAGTCCGGCAGAGAGGCCATAGATCAGTTCCTGGTGATGAAAATATGTCATCGGCAACTCCGGCCGGACCCAGGCACTGATCCTTTCTTCGTCTTTTTTTGACGGTCTTTCAAGCACACCCTTCTTACGGGAAGCAACATACGCCCCGCCTCCTTTCTTCCGGAGTGCCGCGATAAAAAGCCCTTCCCCATCCAGTTTGTCCGGATAAAACCGATAACCATAGGCGCCCGAACGGCCCGCGGTCTCCACGATTCCCCAATCCGGCGACACGGGCAACCGGCAGCTCTCCGCCGCCAGATCTTCCACAATCCAGTCCAGGATATCTTCATTTTCCGCCCGGGAATACGAGCAGGTAGAATAGATGACAACTCCGTCGTTACGAAGCGACGGCCAGCAATCCGCCAGGATCCGCTGCTGCCGCTGGTGACAAAGCCGTACATTATCCGGGCTCCATTCTTTCACGGCTTCCGGTTCCCGGCGGAACAAACCACTGCCGCTGCAAGGTGCATCCACAACGATCACATCGAAATAATTTTCCAGCCGACCGAAATCCTGCGGATCATTGCTCGTGATAAAACTGTTGGCGCCGCCCCATTTCGTCATATTCTCTTCCAATATATGCACCCGGTTACGGATCACTTCATTGCTGACCAGCAGACTATCCGAAGACAACAGGGATTGCAGCAGCGTGGATTTCCCGCCCGGCGCTGCACAAAGGTCCAGCACCCGCAAAGGACGCGACAGATCCGTGGTCTGTCGCAGCGCCTGCTCCAGGAACATACCGGATGCTTCCTGCACATAATAAGCGCCGGCATGGAACAATGGATCAAAAGTAAAGGAAGGCCGCTTCGGAAGATAGTACCCAAAAGAAGACCAGGGTACCCGCCGGAGTCCGTCGGCAGCCCAGGCATCCCATTCACTGCCCGCACCCCATACTCTCCCTTCCCCGCCCGCTTGCAATTCCACGGCAGCCGTCCCCAACCCCGCACCGCCAACCATTTTCGCCGGATTAATCCGGATCGAAGTCACCTGCGGTCCTTCGGCATGCACCTGTTCAAAAGCCTCCCGGTCAAAGCCGGGCAGCCCCTCAAGGGAAGAGAGCAATGTTGCTGGTAACATCAACGACAAAATTATTGCAAATCCTACTCTCCATCAAGTAATTCATTGTCCAGGATATCGCCGGAATCGCTGATGGTCGGACCAAATCTTCTCCCATTATAGCACTTAATCAATAACGACGCGAAAAAACCATGTGCTAATAATAGCAGGATGTAGAAAACATCCATCTCCGCCTGTTTAACCGCCTTCATCATCTCCGCGGTCGCCGCAAGCGAGTAATGGCTGTCCATCACAGACTTTAAAAATGGGCGATAAAGAGGAGTTAAAAAAGCTGCCGTGAATAAAAGGACATGCACCCAGGAAGTCTTTCGATACGGGTTCATTTTCCTGATCTTCCAATAAATGACCGCTTCCCCAAAAACAATGACGGACCACGAAAACCTAACCACCTTAAACAGCGGCGGTATCGGGTAATCCGGCATCGCCAGGCTTAGCTGATGTATGGCATAGCCGGAAACGCCGGCAGAGGCGATCCCCAGGATAATTAAATACCAGAAAGGCGCCGTAAAACTCTTTTTTTGCATTCCAGCGCAGTAAGGTTATAAGGTACGCATTATTTCTAAAACCGGATCGTAAACCCCTGCCTGACCTTGAACTCATCCCGCACAACCACTAACCCGATAAAAAACAGATCGATCGTCAGAAATACCCGGGGATCTTTCCGGATCTCCCCCCAGGCTTGTTCCATTTCCCGGCTCCAGTGAATATCGTCGAAGATCAGCACCGCGGATCGCCCGGCATGGCCAATCAAGCTTTCAAAATAGCGCAGTGTCGGTTCGCGGCGGTGGTTGCCGTCCACAAAAGCCAGTTCAACCGGGCCGATCTTGTCCAGCAACGGGTCCAGCAGGTCATCGAAATTACCCGTCAATACTTCCACGTTAGCCAACCCCAGGCCGCGAAGATTATCCGCAGCGGTCTTCGCAATAGCCCCGGAGCCTTCGATCGTCCATACGGTTGCCCCCGGTGCCCCGGCAGCAAGATAAGCCGTAGACAGCCCCAGTGAAGTCCCCAGCTCGACCACAACACGCGGCTGATAATATCTCGCCACCCGGAACAGCAACTGCCCCAGGCGGGGAGGCTTGGCAGCCCGCCGGGCGATATCCGCGATGCTCCGCGTGCGGGACCCGACCCGCACCGAACCCGCGCCCGACCCATTCCATGCCGACCCCGCCCCCAGATCTTCTATTTCCAGCAACCGGCCATCCCTGCGCAACCGCCGCCGCAACTCTTCGATAGCCGCCCAGGCCGGATACCGGTCGCGATCGTTCAGCACGCTCGTGACAAAATCAAAGACGAACGGCGAATGAATGCCATGACCCTTTCCGTTAGCGGCAGTAAAATAATAATGGAGATATTTCCGGGTAAGCCGGACAGGAGAATACATGTTGATCTTTATTTATTCGGTTTCCCCATACCCCTCCGCGACTCCCAAACCTGGAAGCTATAGGCATAGGCGTGCTTCTCATCCGCCGGAAAATCCAGGTGTGAAGTCATTTCCCATGTCTTTTCGTCGATCACCGGGAAAAAAGTATCCCCCTCCACGATCGCATGCACCCTGGTCAGGTAGATCTTATCGGCCAGCGGCATCGCCTCCTTGTAGACCTCACCGCCACCGATGACAAAACACTCCTTGCAGTCCGTTCCCCGCGCCAGGTCGATCGCCTGCCCCAACCCCTGCGCTACCTGAACTTTCGGATTATGCGGGTCCCACACTTTGTTCCGCGTGATGACAAAATTAAACCGGCCGGGCAAGGGCTCCCCCGCCAATGCTTCAAAAGTTTTGCGCCCCATCACCACCGGCATCCCCCAGGTAGTGTTCTTAAAGAATTTCATGTCATTCGGCAGATTCCAGACCAGCTTATTTTCCTTTCCGATAACATTATTCGTGCTGGCCGCAGCGATGAGGCTGATGATCATAGAAAGAAATTTATCCGGTTGCCGGTTTTATACGGCTACCGATGCTTTGATCGCCGGATGAAACTGATAGTTCTCCAGCGTGAAGTCTTCGAAGTGAAATCCAAAAATATCCTTTATAGCAGGATTCAGCTTCATCACCGGCAGGGGATAGGGTGTACGGGTAAGCTGCAGACGCGCCTGTTCGCGATGATTGTTGTACAGATGCACATCCCCAAACGTATGGATAAAATCCCCGGCCTCGAGCCCGCAAACCTGCGCGACCATTAAGGTGAGCAGCGCATAGCTGGCGATATTGAAAGGTACCCCCAAAAAGACATCCGCGCTGCGCTGGTAAAGTTGACAGCTCAATCTTCCCCTCCCATCCGGCCCCGGAGCCACATAGAATTGAAACAACGCATGACAGGGCATTAATGCCATCTCCGGCAGATCCGCTACATTCCATGCACTGACGATCAGCCGCCGGCTGTCGGGCGTCTTCCGGATCTGTTCGATCAACTGTGTGATCTGATCGATCGTCTTCCCGCCGGCCCCTTCCCAGCTGCGCCATTGCTTGCCATAGACCGGCCCCAGTTCCCCATCTGCATCGGCCCATTCGTCCCAGATGCTGACCCCATGCTCCTTCAGATACCGGGTATTCGTGTCCCCCCGCAAAAACCATAAGAGCTCATAAATGATGCTTTTCAGATGTAGTTTTTTCGTGGTCACCAGCGGGAAGCCCTTTGACAGGTCAAACCGCATCTGGTAACCAAAACAACTGGTCGTACCCGTCCCCGTCCGGTCCGTTTTCGAGGCCCCGGTATCCAGAATATGTTGAAGAAGATCCAGATATTGCTGCATGAGTGCAATTTACATATTTCCCGGTCGCCTATTTGACCGACTTTCCACATTTCTCCCACGCCCATTTGACCTTTCAAAAGAACTTCTGTACTTTAGGCCGTTGCGTAAGGATCCCAAAAACCGTCCATTTGAAACCCCTTTTTATCACAACTCTACTGACCGTTTTTTTTGTGGGGCTATGGCTCATCGGAAAAGCCACCTCCACCCTGCAGCTGTTGCGGGTAAAAACGCCTGCCAATCAGCCTGCATTGCCATTGGGGAAACTCATCTTTACCTCTAATCTCAAAAAACCAAAACAGTTTGGTCTTATCTGCTACCGTCCCCATCCGGCCGAAAATGCCCGTCTCCCCGCAAACCGCTATACCTGGCTGACCCACCGCCTATGCGGCCTGCCGGGCGATATGCTGGAAATCAAAGCGGGCATCCTATATATCAACGGAGTCAACGCAGACGAAAACCTGAACCTGACACATATTTTTAAAGTGCATCGTAAGGACAGCTCTTCTATAAAACATGACCCCCGACAGGTCTATACCATTCCTCCCTATTCCGACATTCTCTATATGCCGCTCGAAGATAAATATGTACAGAGTCAGCAGCTACCCTGCGAACGATACCTCCTGCCTCCTGGCCTGCGGGAGGACGCCATTTTCAAGATGTACAAAAGGAACTGGAATCAGGATAACTTCGGTCCTGTCAAAGTGCCCACCGGAAAATGGTTCGTATTGGGCGATAACCGACCCAGTTCCATCGATTCCCGCCACTTCGGATTTATCGACCAGGCAACATTCATCGGTTCTATCTTATAAATTTTTCGTGAGCAACCCATTGACTTCATCATAGAACTCCTTCTTTTGCTCCTCATAATGGTCCCCCGTCCCCGGCCCGCTAAAACCCGTATGGATCTTTTCGATCTGACCTTTCTTATTCACAAATATGGTCGTCGGGAAATTGGCGATATTGTCCAGTTGAGGCAAAGTCTTCGCCGCCTTCTGCGGATCACCCACCGTTACCCCCGTGATCAGCATCGGGTATTTCACATCGAACCCCTGCTGGAATAACCGGACGGCTTTCGCCGACCGCGCAAAATCAGTACTCCGCTCATAAGCCAGAGCGACGACCTCTACCCCCTTACTCCGATATTCATCATAAAAGCTACTCAAAAACCGGGTTTCATCCAGGCAGTTAGGACACCAGGATCCCATGATCTGCACCAGCACCACTTTCCCCCTGAACCGCTCGTCACTAAACGATACGGGATGACCATCGACATCCTTAAAGCTAAACGTGAAGGGAATATCCTTGTTCCATTTGGTGATAGCATACTGGTCCTCGAGGTGCGCCGCCGAATCCTTCACCGCACTCCAGGTCGAATAATTTACCGGACCGGCGTAATACTTTCCATCAACCAACGAATCCCCACGCCTGAGGGCCGTGAAATAATAGGCATGCGTACTGCCGTCCCACGTTGACAGTTTCAACGTATCGCCGTCCATGATCCCTTCCAGATACCGGAGATCGCCGCCTGCATCCAGGAAAGTACCCGTTACGTCCGTCCCCTTCTGGCTGAACTCGCCAACCCGAAAGACAGTGTCCTTGCCATTCGACGAACGGAACACCGCAGCCCATCGCCCTTCAACGCCGGCCGGCCCGACCGAATGGTGACCGGTGAACCGGTAGTCTTCCCCATACGTAGCCTTGAATGGCATTGCCCGAAAGGAATCCGCCAAATGAATGATCCAGACCCCCTCCAGATTCCCATCCCCCGACAGCGCACCCCGCAGCTGCGACTCGAAGAACGGCATCCGGATCACCACCGAATCCCCTTCCACCGTAACACTATCCACCACCAGCCGCTCCCCCGCATTTCGCATATAGAGGATCTTCCGGCCGGCACTGTCTTTCACTTCAAAATTGAACACGACGTTGTTCCCATCCTTTCGCTCGAGCTCAGCCCGCCACTGTCCATCCCGGAATTCCCTTTTCTCCGAGCAGCCCGCCATGGCCATAAGCAGCATCACCCCGCTGAAGATATATCTCATCATAGACGTCGAATTATTTATTATTGATCTGCAATCTAACGAAAAAATTATGTTGTCATCAGTTGTACCCTGATTGATCATCCCCGAACTTCGTCGGAGCTGCGTCCCTTGCTCAGAACTTCGGCGAAGCTGCGTTCCTCGCTTCACCTCGTTCGTATCCTTCGGTTCCCTCGGATACGTTCCTAACCTTCGCTTCGCTCGGGCTTCGCCCTCAACCTTCGTCCGAGCTGCGCTCGTTCCTCGGTTGCCCTCCGTTTATCGACAAAAACCCTATTCAACTTCTCTAACTCTCCATTTTCGAGGTTGTATATACAACCTCGAAAAAAAACCAAAAGGACATATGCCGCAGGCGCCCGCGCAGAACTTCTCCTTCATCTCATCCATACCTCCTCTGCTGCGGAACTTCGTCAGCGAACTTCGTCAGGGCTTCGTCCCTCGCCCTTCCTCGTTCCTATCCTTCGCTTCGCTCGGATACGTCCCTCGCTCAGAACTTCGCGACGGGCCTCCGGCCCGTCATTCTAAATTCTCCAGCATATCCGCCGTCATCCGCGTAAGATCGTATTCCGGCTTCCAGCCCCAATCAGCCCGGGCCACCGAATCATCGATGCTTTGCGGCCAGCTGTCGGCAATCTTCTGCCGGTAATCGGGGGCATACCGGATGGTAAAATCGGCCATATGCCGGCCTATCTCCGCTGCGATCTCGCGGGGAGAAAAGCTGAGGGCCGCCACATTGTATGACGTCCGGACCGTGATCTTGTCCGCCGGCGCCTCCATCAGCTCGATCGTTGCCCGGATAGCATCCGGCATATACATCATCGGCAAATACGTATCCTCTTTCAAAAAACAAGTATAGCTGCGATTCTCCAGCGCCTCATGAAAGATCTCCACCGCATAATCCGTCGTCCCGCCGCCCGGCGCCGACTTATAACTGATCAGCCCGGGATACCGGATACTCCGCACATCCACCCCATAGCGCCCAAAAAAGTAATTGCACCAGAATTCCCCGGCATATTTACTGATCCCATAAACCGTACTGGGCTCGATGATCGTACGCTGCGGGCAGTTCTGACGGGGCGAGGTCGGCCCGAATACCGCAATGCTGCTCGGCCAATATACCTTCTGCAGCTTTTCCTCCCGGGCGATGTCCAACACATTCAGCAGCCCCTGCATATTCAGATGCCAGGCGAGGTTCGGGTTCTTCTCCCCCGTGGCGGAAAGGATCGCCGCCAGCAGATAGATCTGCGTGATATTCTGACGGATGACCTGCACATGCAGCATCTCCTTGTTCATGACATCCAGGGACACATAAGGACCGCTGCCCCTGAGCAGCTCGTTTTCTTCGCGAAGGTCCGAGGCCACCACATTGGCATTGCCATAGATTTTTCGTAGGGCAAGCGTCAACTCGACACCGATCTGCCCGCTGGCGCCGATAACCAGTACTTTCTCTTTGGTCATATCCGGGGGTTTTGGGTTGCAAACCTAACATTTTTTGTGCTAGTTTCGCCCCATGGAATTCCTACATCAACTATTCCGGCACCAGTCCTACGACAAAAAGAACTTTTTCCTGATCGCCGGCCCCTGCGTAGTAGAGGGCGAAGAGCTCGTCATGGAAGTCGCGGATAAAGTCTCTGCCATCTGCCGCAACCTGGGCATCCCCTATGTCTTCAAAGCCTCCTATCGCAAAGCCAATCGCACCAGCGCCAGCTCCTTTACGGGTATCGGGGATGAGAGCGGACTGGACCTGATCAAAAAAGTGGGCGATACCTATAAGCTGCCGACCACTTCCGACATCCATGCACATGACGAGGCAGCGCCCGCCGCCCGCTGTGTCGATATCCTCCAGATCCCTGCCTTCCTGTGCCGGCAGACCGACCTGCTGGTTGCCGCCGCACAGACGGGAAAAGTGGTCAATGTCAAGAAGGGACAATTCCTCAGCGGACCCGCCATGAAATTCGCCGTTGATAAAATAAGAAAAGCAGGAAATGAAAAGATTGTGCTGACGGAAAGAGGCACCACTTTCGGCTACCAGGATCTGGTAGTAGACTACCGCAATATTCCCTGGATGCAGGAACATGGAACACCCGTAGTGATGGACTGCACACACTCGCTCCAACAGCCCAACCAGACCAGCGGGGTCACCGGCGGCAATCCGCAGTTGATCAGTACGATCGCAAAAGCTGCTATTGCCACCGGCTCCGACGGACTCTTCATAGAAACTCACCCCAACCCGGCCATTGCCAAAAGCGATGGGGCTAATATGTTACGGCTGGATCTTCTACAGGGACTACTGGAACAATTGGTAAAACTCAGGAAGGTCGTGACAGATTTCTAAAGGGACAGGATCGGCATCGGTCTTTCTGGAAAAATAAGAATTAAAAACGGGATACAAAAATACAACCCAACCAATGGTTTTACTAGCTGGAAAAGGGACGGGGATAGCTGCAAAGTCCATTTAATTCGCCGTTAACAATTTACTGGGCAAAAGGCCAAATTCCTTCTTAAAAGCGATCGTAAAGTTACTCAGGTTGGAATAACCCAGCTCCATCGCTACCTCTTTCACTGAATGACCGCCCGTCAATAATTTATCCTTGGCAGCCTGCATCCGCACCTTCTGAAAATATTCATAGACCGGAATACCATAAATGAGCTTGAAATCCTTTTTCAATTTGGACTCGCTGATCGAAACCATCCGCGCCAACTGGTTGATCGTAGGCGCCGGTTCGAAAATATCCTTTGTCAGCACGGCTTCCACCTGCATCACCCGGTCTATATCCGTCTTCGACAAAGGAATATTAAAGAGCGCATTTCTTTTACGTTCGTAGACCCGGAGGAAAAATCTTTCCACCAGCAACATTATTCTGTTCTGGATCACCGCCAGCCGCATCGGATTGTCCTCGTCTACATCCGCCACCTCCTGCATCAACCGCCGGTACTCGCTATCCAACGGTTCCCGGTGCACATTCTCCACCTGCAGCGACAGATAAGCCGACAGCACATCCTCGATATTGCTGACACCCAGGTAATCCCCCAGCCACTTCGCATTGAGCAGGATGTCGATGCCTTTGTATACCGTCCCCTTGGCCATGATATAGGCCCAGTCCACCAACGCGTTGGTAAGATAGGCAGTCGAGCGCGTCGTATGCGACTCCCTCATCCGTTCGTCGCCAATACGTATTTCCAGTGTATCGGGAATGATAAGTTCGTGGAAGCGAAGCGTGTAGTATTCTTCCTTTATTTTCCGCCGGCACAGCAGCCAATCCGTATTCACCCGGCAATTGACAATATTCACATGAACACCGTTCGGCAATCGGATAAAATTCAGGCTGCCCGAAGCCACTGACTCCGGAAAGGTCAACTGGTGATTGATCACCGGCACATCTAATCGCTGCGCCAGGTCATTCATCAATTGTTCATAATCCGTATAGGAGTAATCAAATTGGAACAAGGAACAGCATTTGTAGAAAGATACGAAAAAAGCGGCAAGCCGTTCAGAGATACTTCAGCGGGTTTCTTCGGGCCGAAAGAATATATCTTTTGATATTCATCCAAAAGGCCAGGATAAAATAAACAATCAACGGAGAGCCCATCGTGAGAAAGGAGATATAGATGAACCAGGTCCGGATACGGGAAGTGGCTATACCCATCCGCTCACCGATCGCCGTGCACACTCCGAATACCTGCCACTCGATGAAGTGCTTCAGTCTGTTCATACCTCTAAGATAAAAAAATTCAACAAAACCCCATACATTAAAGTGTCATCGGAAAGCATTTTTCGGTAAATTTGCGTTTCCAATCAGCGGGAACCGCTGGTTCCTGCGGACAGATAAGTCGCTGACTCTCAACTGGCACCTGCGGTGCCCGGCGAGGCTAACGATTCGCCCATCGGGCGCGGGCTCCTTGGTCCGTCTTAACATATAAAACAAATTCATCATGGTCTTCGATCTGGATCTAATCAAAAAGCTTTACGGTGCGATGCCCTCCAAAGTGGATGCCGCCCGTAAACTGGTAGGCAAACCCCTGACACTCGCCGAAAAAATATTGTATTCCCATCTTTTTATAGCACCGACCCGGGCTTATGAGCGGGGGAAGGATTATGTCGAATTTGCCCCGGATCGCGTCGCCATGCAGGATGCGACAGCCCAGATGGCCCTTTTACAGTTTATGACCTGCGGCCGGGATAAGGTAGCCGTACCCTCCACCGTCCACTGCGATCACCTGATTCAGGCTAAAACGGGCGCCACCTCCGACCTCGCCACCGCGCTGGACGTCAATAAGGAAGTATATGATTTCCTCGCCTCTATCTCCAATAAATACGGTATCGGCTTTTGGAAACCCGGCGCCGGCATCATCCACCAGGTAGTCCTCGAAAACTATGCTTTCCCCGGGGGAATGATGATCGGAACCGACTCCCATACGCCCAATGCCGGCGGCCTCGGAATGGTGGCCATCGGTGTCGGCGGTGCGGATGCCGTAGACGTCATGGCCGGCCTTGCCTGGGAACTCAAGATGCCAAAACTGATCGGCGTCAAACTAACTGGTAAGCTAAGCGGCTGGACCTCCTCTAAGGACGTCATCCTGAAAGTGGCCGGTATCCTGACAGTAAAAGGTGGCACCGGCGCCATCGTCGAATACTTCGGCGAAGGGGCGGACAGCCTCAGCGCCACCGGCAAAGGCACCATCTGTAATATGGGCGCCGAGATTGGCGCGACCTGCTCGATCTTCACCTATGACGAAAAGATGGCCGCCTATCTGAAAGCCACGGGCCGCAAAGAAGTAGCCGCCCTGGCGGACGGAATAAAAGACTATCTGCGCCCCGACAAAGAAGTCTATGCCGATCCAAAAAAATACTATGACCAGGTTATCGAGATCAACCTGAGTGAACTGGAACCCCATGTCAACGGGCCCTTCACTCCCGATCTCGCCTGGCCGATCAGCAAATTCGCCGAAGCCGTCAAGACCAACAACTGGCCCGAACGTCTCGAAGTCGCCCTCATCGGCTCCTGTACCAACTCCTCGTATGAGGATATCAGCCGGTCGGCATCTCTTGCCCAACAGGCCATCGACAAAAAACTAAAGACAAAGGCAGAATTCACCATTACCCCCGGATCCGAGCAGGTGCGCTATACCATCGAGAAAGACGGGTTTCTAAAGACTTTCGAAGAGATCGGCGGCGTCGTACTGGCCAATGCCTGCGGACCCTGTATCGGTCAATGGGCCCGCCATATCGACGACCCCAATCGCAAAAACTCTATCATTACTTCTTTCAACCGGAACTTCGCCAAGCGGAATGACGGCCTGGCCAGTACCCACGCTTTTGTTGCCAGCCCCGAAATCGTCACCGCCTTTGCCATCGCCGGCCACCTCAGCTTCAACCCGCTGAAAGACAAATTGAAAAACGAAAAAGGTGAAGAAGTGATGCTCGACGAGCCCACCGGCGTAGAGCTGCCGCCCAAAGGCTTTTCCGTAGACGATGCCGGCTACCAGGCCCCCGCCAAAGACGGTAAGGGCGTCCAGGTCGTTGTCAACCCCGATTCAAAACGCCTGCAGCTGCTGGCCCCCTTTACACCCTGGGAAGGCGTGGATCTCAACGGATTGAAACTGCTGATAAAGGCAAAGGGGAAATGTACGACCGATCACATCTCCATGGCCGGCCCCTGGCTGAAATTCCGCGGCCATCTCGACAATATTTCCAATAATATGCTGATCGGCGCCATCAATTTCTTCAATGAGAAGACCGACTCGGTCAAGAACGAGCTCACTGGCGAATACGGCCCCGTCCCCGCCACCGCCCGCGCTTACAAGGCCGCCGGCATCGGCTCCGTCGTCGTCGGCGATGAGAACTACGGCGAAGGCTCGTCCCGCGAACATGCCGCCATGGAGCCCCGCCACCTCGGCGTCCGCGCCATCGTCGTCCGCAGCTTCGCCCGTATCCACGAGACCAACCTGAAAAAGCAGGGCATGCTCGCCCTGACCTTCGCCAATAAAGAAGACTACGATAAGGTGCAGGAAGATGACAGCATCGACATTATCGGTCTCGGCTCCTTTACCCCCGGCAAGCCCCTGACCATGCTGCTCAACCACAAGAACGGCAGCACCGATAAGATCGCCCTCAACCACACCTACAATGAACCGCAGATCGAATGGTTCAAGGCAGGCGGTGCGCTAAACGTGATCCGCGCCGAATTCGCAAAATAAAAATTTATCTCTCATCAGGGCCTCGCATCTGCGGGGCCTTTTTTGTGGGCTTTTTTTAACCAGCAACATAACCCTGATGTAACATCGTCGAATTTCGTCGAAGCTGCTTCGCCATGCTTCTCCTCATTCCTATCCTTCGCTCCGCTCGGGCTTCGCCCTCAACCTTCGTCCGAGCTGCGCTCGTTCCTCGGTTGCCCTCCGTTCGTCGGCAGCACTCTTATCATCTCTAACTTAAACTTTTCGAGGTTGTATATACAACCTCCACAAAATCAAAAAAGACATATACCGCCGCCACACTAAGTCCTCACCCCCTGTTCCGCCGGCGACTCACCACTCGCCGCTCCGCTGCGCCGGCGCTAAAGCGCCTGCGGAGCTCCGCAGAACTTCGTCGGAACGTCGTCCCTCGTTCAGAACTTCGGCAAGGCTTCGTTCCTCGCCTTACCTCGTTCGTATCCTTCGGTCCCCTCGGATACGTTCATACCCTTCGCTCCGCTCGGGTACCCTTCGGGCGATTTTCAATACCTTAGTGATCTTGAGACTATTTATAATCATAAAACTGCTCCTCACCTTCTACAGAAGTTTCTTCGTCCTGAGCTTTCTGATCACACTCGTCTGCCTGGGTCTCTTCCTGGAATACGGGCCCGATATCTTCTTCATCCTTCTTTGGCTGAAATTGTCTGCCACAGCCCTTATCTTTTTTTTCATCCGTACCTATAAACACCGGGAGTTTTACTATTACCAGAACCTGGGTCTGTCCCGGACCTTTCTATGGACCACTACCCTGCTTTTTGATTTTTTTCTATACCTGCTTCTGTTACTCGAAGCGTCCAAAGCTCTCACAATGACACACACCCTCCACGCCGACAACATCCAACTGACCTTCGGCTCACGCTCCATCCTGTCTAACATCCATCTTCAATGTAAAACCGGCCACATCACCGGTCTGCTGGGGCGTAACGGAACAGGAAAATCCTGCCTCATGCGGATCTTGTATGGAGACCTTCCCGCGGCCAGCCGCTCCGTCCGCTTCGACGGACACCCCGTATCGGAACCGGGCAAACATCCCCACCTGCTGGTATTCCTGCCACAATTTAACTTTATCCCAAAAATGCTGCCCCTCCCCAGGGTCCTGGATGACTTCCAACTGGAGTTCAAAGACCTCGAAAAGAAATTTCCCGAATTCAGCAAAGCACGCCGGTCCCGTATCCGCGAACTGTCCGGCGGCCAGATACGATTGGTCGAGCTTTATATCATCGCCCGGTCAGCCTCCCGCTTCGCGTTGCTCGACGAGCCCTTCACGCACCTGATGCCGCTCCAGATCGAAAAAATAAAGGAAATACTGCTGGAAGAAAAGGAGAAAAAGGGATTTCTGATAACCGATCACCTGCACCGGGAAGTGACCTCCGTCTCGGATCAATTGTATTTGCTGGCCGACGGTGCCACCCACCCCGTAAACACCAATGAGGATCTCGAAAGATTTGGCTACCTGCCACCCAAACGAAATTAATCTCCGGCCAACCGTTACAAACCAGTCATTTTAGGTACTTTTCCGGTATAAACTGATGATTATGAACCCCCGGATACTCTTCCTGATCGTTTTTGCCGCCCTTTTTATCCCCACCGCCCGGTCCCAATCGCCCGCCAACGACCAGCCAACCGGGAAGCCCGCCAACGGCCAACCCGCCAGCAGCAAAAATGACCTCGCCGTCATCGGCTATTACGCAGGAAGCAGCACTGCCGTCGACAGCTTTCCGACAGAAAAACTAACCCATATCATCTTCAGCTTCTGCCATCTGAACGGCAATCGCCTTTCCGTCAGCAATGAAAAAGACAGCGCAACGATCCGACGCCTGGTCGCTCTCAAACAAAATCATCCGGCTCTCAAGGTCATCCTTTCGCTGGGCGGCTGGGGCGGCTGCAAGACCTGCCCCGATGTCTTTTCCACCGAAAAAGGACGCGCCGAATTCGTCCGCTCCGTAAAAGAGCTGAGCAGCTTTTTTCATACCGACGGCATCGATCTGGACTGGGAATATCCGGCGCTCGAAAACGTCCCGGGGTATCCCTATTACCCGGCAGACAAAGATCATTTTACCGCGCTCATCCGGTTGCTCCGCAAGGAATTGGGGAGCCGGCAAGAGATCAGCTTTGCCGCCGGCGGCTACACCGACTACCTCAAAACATCCATTGACTGGAAAAATGTGGCCCCCCTGGTCAATTATATCAACCTGATGACCTACGACCTCGTAAACGGCTATGCCACCGTCACCGGTCACCATACCCCCCTGTACTCCACACCCCGGCAGGTCGAATCCACCGACCATGCCGTCCGCTATCTCGACTCCATCGGCGTCCCGCTCCAAAAAATTGCCATCGGCCTTGCCTTTTACGGCCGGGTCTTTAACGGCGTCGACAGCATCAATAATGGCCTTTACCGCCCCTGCCACTTCTTTCGCGGCGTTTCATACCGGGACCAGACCACCTGGCTTTCACCCGACAGCGGCTGGACCTACCATTGGGACCCTATCGCCCAGGCCCCCTTTTCCTACAATGCACAAAAAGGCCTGCTGGCCTCCTATGACGATTCCCTGTCCGTCCGGCTAAAAACCCTCTACGCCTTGCACAAAGGTCTCGGCGGCGTAATGTTCTGGCAATTGACCGAAGACCGGTTCTCAGGTGGACTTTTGGACGTAATCGATCAAACCAAAAAAATAACCTCAAAATAAACTATTGACTATCAGTCAAATAAAAAAACACCCCCCAAAATAAGCAACCATTAACATTTCATTACCGTATTCTTCAATCTGGTAAAAGTAGTTTGCGCGTTCATATTATTATCTACCACTTAATATCGTTTGACCGATTTTGATTTCCGGAAACACGCAAATACACGCCTTGATAGAGGGTTGCCGTTCCAATGACCGTGCATGCCAAAAAGAGCTTTATACTATGCTCAAGGATTATGCTGTTAAAATATGTTACCGTTATCAAAATAACCTTGAACAGGTGGAAGAAATAATGAACGAAGGATTTATCAAACTGTTCAAAAGCATCCACCAATTCGAGGAATCCCGCCATGCAGATGTGCTGGCATCGTTAAAGGGATGGTTCAAACGGATCCTTGTCAACACCTGCATCGACCATTATCGCAAAAATGCCTCCTATATACATGGCCAAATGCTGTCGGACGATGCGGAAAACATCGCTGACAAACAGGAGACAGGCATCGATATCCTTTCCTATAAGGAGATAATAGAGGCCATCCGGCAATTATCCCCCGCTTACCGCACCGTTTTTAATTTATTCGTCATAGAAGGGCTTACCCACGAAGAGATCTCCAAACACCTGGGTATCTCCGTCGGCTCTTCAAAATCTAACCTGTCCAAAGCGCGCGAAAACCTAAGAAAGATCCTAACAAAAAAAACTGACCAGAAAGAGTATGTTGAACCTATCCGATAAAGATTTGGACCGCCTAAGCCAGGAAGCGGCCCAACACCATGAGCCGGGGGATGTCCTCGGCCCGCGGTTATGGGAGAAGTTGGAATTACGGCTGGATAGGGATTTGGGCAAAATAAGCCCGAATCCGGCACGTGGTATCCGCCGCCTGCCTTTTTACTATGCCCCGGCCATGCTGGTGCTCCTGGGAATCTCTTATTACCTGGTCAAGCTCAATAACAGATCTCATAAGGGGATGCCCTCCGCAAGCCCACCCTTTACCCTGATAAAGCCCGCCCCGGCCGGCGCCCTTAATCCATCGTCTTCATCACAAAACCCTGAACAGACCAATAAGCCAAATTCTACACTCGCCGTTCCATCAAATACTGTCCCGTACCCCGGCACCTCCGGCACCCCCAACACCTCAGTGACCCCCGGCAATTCCCTTGCCGCATCGGCCCATGCTGCGCCCGGCATCGCCCCGGACCTGTCCAACAGCAGCTCCGCTGCCGGCACCACCAGCCGCCACCGCCATGGGCATAACCCATCGCAATTCCCAGGCTCCACTATCCCAGGCTCAACTGGCGCCGCCAACCCCGGCCTGACCACCAACTCACCCACCTCCGGATCCAGCCGCGGCACCAACGCCAACAGCAACGCCAGCACCAACGCCAGCCGACCCATCAGCGCAAGCCCAACCGGAA
>Ga0206963_10228_pt1 | contig 17685 bp, 11 predicted proteins | sample Alteio_BWOrgHeat_28_FD_152958 | JGI IMG/M metagenome (GOLD analysis project Ga0206963, IMG submission 152958) | Enriched cells from forest soil in Barre Woods Harvard Forest LTER site, Petersham, Massachusetts, United States -... | ecosystem: Environmental > Terrestrial > Soil > Temperate forest >... | reverse complement strand
ATCTCAAGTCGCCGTCTCGACCGTCGCATTGGTTGCCTACGTGTTCGCGATAGGAGGCGTGTTTCGGGAGTTTGACTTTTACCAACCTTGGCAAAGCACTGTCGTTCTTGTCATTATCACTGCGTTTTTGGTCTTCTTCACACCACCTGGGCCGGCTCGTGCAGAAGTTCCGCTCAGTTGAACCAGGCGAACACAGCCAAGCAAGAAAACGCGGATGGTCAGGAGAAACTGAGAACACCAATGGACACCAGGTCTGACGCTGAGCTGCAACAAATCTTTGAAAGGCGATTCAAGCGGCTCGGGCGTTGTGTGCCTAATGATACCGATTATGCAAAGGGGTTGTGCTCCATGGCTCAGGCCATGTCAAGCCTATTGGCGCTAGAATTTGAGCCGGTTTATTTTGGCACGGTCATAAATGACGCCGCGAACGCATTTTTCGTCAGAGACCAAGACGCTTACTTCTTCGCCATGACCTCGGCGCTATACAGAAATATAGATTCCTCTATCGGAGCCGGGCTCGGGAAACTCTCGTCAGAAAGGCTTATACATCCCTCGTCGGTTGAGGAGATTCAACTCATTCTGAACTATTATGCCTACTTATTTTTGCTCGGCCACCAATGCGGGCACATTGCGCTAGGCCATGTAGATCCCGAACTGGCCGTTGGTGAACTGGCTGGCGAGATTAATATGTCAAAGACATGCATAGAGGAGGCGCTTGCCGACATGGTCGGGGCTTGCGCGATGATGTCCAATAAACGGAGCCTCCGGAGGATGGTCAACCTTACCAATGGACCTACGGCCGTGGCCCTCCTACAGTTGCCGGTACTCTCTGTGCTTGCCGGATTTAAGGGCGCGATGGCCAAAGTCTCTCTGCTTGCCAGATTTAAGGACGCGATGGCGAAAGTCAAGAAAGACAGTGATTATGTTCAACTTTTCACTCGTACACTGTGTGCTGGTCGCTTGCTTATTGACTGGATGAGCATATTTGAAGTCCGGAGCTTTAAGAGTTCCAACGAAGAGCTTGCGGAGGCAGACCGGGAAACGATAGCGAGAGTCATCAAAGTAGCAGAGTCTGTTGCAACAAACATTATCGACGCTGTTTCGCCGCAGATGAGTTCTTTAATTAAGACCAAACCTAAAGAACTTCGCGAAGAGTTTATAGAGCTGCGAGCCGCAACGAAACCAGTTTTTGAGCAATGGACGAAGAGAGGACTCTGGGTCGCATCTGACACTCCTGAGTTCGAGGCTTTTGCCCGCCAGGGAGACGTATCCGGGTTAAGTCCGGTTAACCAAAAAGATGACTCCAAACATCTCGATGACGGAGAGGCCACACCAACTGAGATCGACAACCAACAAGAGCGAACCACGCCCCTGCAAGTCAGGGCGGAAGATGAACTGCGACAAGCGTTTAAGAAGCGGTTCAGCCGCGTCGGGGGCTGTTTGAGCGATGTTGGAGAGTGGGAAAGGGCGTTGTGCCAATTCGCGCAGGGCATGACACTAATACTAGGGCTAGAGACAGAGGCAAAGGCAATTTATTGCGGTATTGTCACGAATTATGATGTCAACGCGTATGTCGCAAAGGACCAAGGTACTTATTTCATCGGAATCAGTGCCGGGATACAGATCCTCGTGTCTAATTCGGTCGGAGCCGCTCTCGGGAAGCTTGCAGCAAAGAAGCTTATAGACTACTCGATAATTGAGGAACTCCAACACCTTCTGCACTTTTATGCCATGTTATTTGTACTCGGTCACGAATGTGGGCATATTGCGTTCGGTCATGTCGACAGAGAGCTGGCACTAGCCGAACTAGCCGGTGAGGCTAATATGTCAAACACATACTTAGAAGAAGCCAATGCCGATTTGGTCGGCGCTTTTACCATGATGGCCTTCAAACGTAACCTTCGCAGGATTTGCCAGCTTACGAACGCGGCAACCGCCGTGGGCTTACTCCAGTTACCAGTGGTCAGTGTGCTCTCCGAATTTAAGAATGCAGCAGCCAAAGCTAAGAAGGGAGTAGGATATCCCCACCCCATAGTTCGTCTAATGTGTATTGGTCACACTCTCATTAGCTGGTCGACGCCTATTTTATTCGAAACCTTACCGGGTTTTGACGACTTCTCAGGTAAACAGGAGCAGATTGCAAAGGTTCAGAGCCTAGCGGGGCAATTTTTGACTCACATCTTTGAAGCTGTAGCTCCGGAGATGCAATCTTACTTGGTCACCGATGCCAAGGAACTCGGTGAAGCTACTAGGGAGGTGATGGCGGCGACGAAGCCTGCTCTCGAGGAATGGCTGAAGAGAGGGTTGTGGCTAGTCTGGGATACTCCTGAATTCGAGGCAATGAAAGGCCGAACCGGTTAGGGCGCTCCAAACGTACCGACGTGGCGGTATTCTTGCCGGCGATTCCCGTTCTACATGAGTGGTAAATCTCCGAGGTACTCATCGACAATAAATGGGGCTTAAAATGGCCTTAACTAGCCCTCACATGCGTTATCTTGCGAAGTGACTCCATTGCGTAGTCGAGTTGCAAGTCATGACCAAGGCGTCTCTCACGCCAATCAAATTCAACCAGTTCGTCAGGTTCGATATGAGTTCCTTCAAGTACCGAGCCCTTCCACGTGTAATAGGCACCAGTCGGCAAAGCTAATCGGAATCCCCGCCCCACCTTAACGGATGTTGCGGAAAGCAGTCTGCCTGCTGTCTTCTCTCCAAGAATTGCGGCCAAATTGTTCTCTCGTGCGAAAGCGACAATCATTTCGGCGGCACTTGCCGTATGACGGTTCACCAGAAGCGCTATGTTTCCGTGAAACGGCTTCGCACCTAATCCTTCGCTCTCTGGAACGATGGCTTTCTTCGTGATCATGGCTGGCGCAAATTTCAATGCGAGCGGCCAAAGTGCCTTCTTAGAGACTGGAACCCGCGAGAACCGCGGAAAATGCTGCTTCTCAGCATCCAGATTTGCCGTGACGCGCCTTTTGTCGAGAGCAAATCCAACGGGAATCTTGTCCGGCGTCAGCAGGCTCATCACACGCAACGCCCCGATGCCTCCGCCAGTGTTGCCGCGGAGGTCGATAATCAGCCTATCGATCCCGTCCAGCTTCTTAACCGCGCCGGAGATTTCGTTCGCAACTTCAACTCCAACCATGCCGGGAAACATGGCAATTTTCAGATAGCCGAGTCCATCTTCAAGCCGACGAAACTCGACCAATGTGGGCTCTACAAAGTGAAGCTTCTTTCCCCTGGGCCTGGCTACGTCGACAAACGCCGTCCGCTGGATATTGTCATTTCCCACAATTTGAACCGTCGTTTGAGTCCCCATCGGGAATGCCGGATGTTCGGGTGGCACAATATCCCGGTCATCAACACGCAGGAGGAAATTGCCTGGCTCAATGCCGGCGTTCCTTGCGGCTCCGCCGGTGTGGACATCCTGAAATATCCAGCGCCTTCCATAAGGAGTTTCATCGGCGAGGTATGTCGCACTGAGGGCGGCTCGGCTCGACGCCCTGCGTGCGCTGCTGTGAAAGAAGCCCAAGTGAGATGTCTTTAGCTCCGATCCAGCCCGCGCCCCATCCCAGTACTCCGGCGCCAAAGAGTGCACCGAAGAGGCCAGGTATGGCGTCCTGAAAACGTCCGCTCAACATACGAATTCCGGCGAAGATGAGACCGCCAAAGCAGATGACCGCGCCGGCATAAATAGCAAACGTTTTGAAAGTTCCCATGAGCGTTTGTGCTCCTGAGAAGTCCATCGTTCCTTGTGCGTGTGCAACACCCGAAAAGGCGAGCGCAACTAACGTTGGTCCCATCAGCTGCGCTGCGCGAAGAAGTTGACGTTTGGAGAAGAGTTTTGTACGCCTGGTCGTAGGGTGATGGGCCAACCGAATGGAAGTCCTTTCCGATTGGCGAAGATGGCAGGATTGGATCACTAAGCACCTCCGCTGACTGGCGTGTCAGCTATGGCGCAAAGCTAAGTCGATCGATTGGAAACGTCCAATGACTTTTCGGGAAAGCGTTATTCCATTTGTGAATAACGGAGCCCGGAATTGGTCCGGATGTAATGAAACTCGTCGCGGCACGATCGTCGGCGGCAGGAACCTCAACAGGCTTGCCGCTTGATAGATTTAGCGGATACAACAAGCTATGCCAGCGAGCGTTGCCTCCCGAAATATAGGCTTCATTGAAACAATGGATTGTTTGCCTGTCTCCAAGCTTCCGCAAGGACCAGAGTGGACCTACGAAATCAAGCTCGATGGCTATCGACTTGAAGCTGTGAGAGCTGAAAATTACGTCACCCTTTATTCACGCAAACGAAACGTCCTCAACGATCGATTCGGTTATATTGCGACTTCTTTGGAATACCTGCCACCAGGAACCATCATCGACGGCGAGGTAGTCGGTATCGGACCAGACGGCAGCGCTGATTTCCACTTCCTTCAGAGATCCCGAACTGCTCAATCGAGCATTGTCTATTACGCCTTCGATATTCTCGCCCACGAGTACCGCGACCTGACTCGCCTTCCACTCACAGATCGACGCCGGATACTTGCCGGAGTAATCAAATCCAATGACCATGTCGCACTCTCCGTGGCCTCCGATCGTTCGGCGGTAGAAATGTTGGCGTTTGCCAAACAACATGGACTGGAGGGATTGGTTGCGAAGCGTGCGGATAGCGTTTACCAGCCAGGCCAGCGAACAGGTCTTTGGAGTAAATATCGCATCAACATGGGGCAAGAATTTGTCATCGGCGGATATATTCCCAGCCATCTCGGGGTCGATTCAATCATCGTCGGTTTTTATGGCGGAACGAGTCTTATTTACTCAGCTCGCGTGCGAGCGGGTTTTGTGCCACGAACTCGGCGCGAAGTATTCGAGAAGATCAAGCACTTGCGGATTGCTGGCTGCCCCTTCCTAAACTTGCCAGAAACAGAACCTGGCCGTTGGGGGCAAGGTCTTACCGCAGAGAAAATGAAAGAGTGCATCTGGGTAAAGCCAGAAACTGTGGCTCAGGTTGAGTTTCTGGAATGGACGGACGCAAATCATCTACGACATGCAAAGTTCGTGAGACTTCGAGATGACAAAGATCCGCGTAAAGTCCTGAAGGAAATTGAGTCTGATCCGGCGGTAATTAAGGAGCAACTCTGATGAGCTCACCTTGCGACTGACTAGTACATGGGAGGTTGCCAACATAGGTTGTCGACCTTCCCTGGCGTCGAAGGTAGTGAAGCGCCAAACCAGGGACATTAAGGGTAAGTTTGCTCCCTCTCTGACGCCCGCTCGCAGCGACTGTTGGCGCGCGCATCATGGGAATGTGATTACGCAGATAAATCCGACGCCGACACTGTCCGGCCCGCCGGTGATCGCCGCATTGCAGCTTACTTTTGCGACCCCTGTCAGGACCAACACGACAAACGTTAACCCAAGGGCGGCGAACAGGGCAGCAACTACGACCTCGATGACCTCCACGGGGTCCGTCGTAACCTCCATCCTGGACTCCACGCGGCTCGACATAACGGCTTCCCAGTTGTCTCTAATCAAAGCCGCTTGCGCCGGATCATCTGGCCCCGCGATATTCCAATCGTCGCTGCGAGTATCCCCGCCTCCGAGTGTGCCGCTTAGTTGGCCAGTGCGTGCGAAGGCCAGCGTTTTTCCACTCGCATCAACGACATCAAGAAACGCCATGGCGAAAACGTAATTCTCTCCGAAGAGGCCACTGTCGTGGGCATGTCCGCTGAAGTTTACCAGGCCGTCCTGCTGCACGAATATGGTGGCGGACCCTGTTGCCGTTCCAGGACCCAGGTTTCCCGATGACACGCGGCGCCATTGCGGAGGAAACGTTGCGTTGCACACGGTGAGGCTTCCCGAAACTTCTTCGGGATGAAAGTCGTCCGCCGGCACGGACCAGCCCACCGTAATCGGAGCTGGCGTGTTGCTGAAACTGGCCGGGGACGAGGGCACAGTGATCTGGAGCGTCACCGAGCCCGTTGTGTTGATGGGAGCGGCTTGCGGCAGGTTCAACGACACGGGGCCAGGAACCGCCAGCGCATTCAGAAAGACGGTCGCTGGCCCACCCGACAGCGTGATATTGATTGTGGCAGTGGTGGTGCTAGGGTGCAAAAGTGCGAGGTCTGTTTGGAGGTCCGACGTGACTGAAACGCTTCGGTGGGCCAACACGCGTACTGATCGGGTGTCCGATGCCTGGGAAACCGTTGGGTCAGAGGCGTTGAATGTAAAGGTCAGCGTGAAGTCTCCGACCGCCGTTGTGTCCGGACATTTAACCGGGAAGGTCAGTTGGCTTTTACCGAGTTTCGGTACGGTCATGCCGCCAACCAACGGCTGGAACGAAAAAGCAGTGGCAGGAGTCGCATTACCGGACAGAAAACCCGCTATGTCTCGACGGTAGGTCGACGCTACGAACACCGTGAGATCCTTTGTTTCGCCAACGAAGAAGCCGGGGGGATCGAATCCAACGGAAATATTTTCCGGAAGGACGCTGGCGGTAATCGGGATGGTGGCTTTAGTTGAAGTTCCGTTGGGCTGGCTGACCGAGAGCAGGGCAGTTCCTGTGAAGCTCTCCTGGGTTGGTTGAATAGGACAGTTAAAGCGAATGGTTACGCCGAAACCGGGGCCGCCCTCGACAGGTCCAGCTCCCTGGACGGAAGCTGTCGTCTCCCACACACGCGGGGAGCCGGGAGGGGCATCCGGATCGTGAACGAGGGCGAGCGTTTCAAGGCCGGCGATCGAAAAGACGCCCGAGGCGTCGTCGGTAATGCTTGCCGTGGCTGCCCCCGCTACGTTCAGGCGCTGTCCTCCCTCAGCCGTAGCGGACGTTCCGGGCTCCACGTCACTGAATTGGACTGTTGAAGGAATAGGAAAACCAGGTGTGGGTGGCATCGTTCCTCCTTGAAATCACGTCGCCGTCTTCCCCCGGGCGATCAGGGACCCGGGTCACCTGAGTCGCAATCAACCGGCTGGTTGTCAGGATCGAGACAGATGGTTGGCGACTTAATTGTTACGTCTGGCGGTGTGAGGCTATCAAAGAATTTGTCGATAGCATCTATGATGTCTTTGAAAACATTCGATCCGGTAGCCTGCAAGGTCACGACAATCCCTGCCTGAAGCACATCATGCCAATTGTCGATGAGGAACTGACGGGTATTCGAAACCGAGAAGTTCCGATCGCGGGATCCGCCGAAGACTGCGCCCAGGGTGCCGATGACTCGAGGAGAACGGAAGTCGCTTTCTTCTGTTGGTTGAGCATCCCGTTTAAAGAAATTACAGGCAAAAGCGATGCCAAACTTGTCGCCTTGCAACGTCCCATGGTCATGCAAGGATCCTGTAAAGCTCCAGGTCCCGTTCGCGGAAAGCGTCACCTCTGCGTGTGAACATTCCACGTCGCCAGACTGCGGTAAATTCAACTCGCCTCCTGGCTCATTGATCCGGTACACATGACTCGCAGGGTCGATCACTATATTCAGAACCAGCTGACCGGAAACATCCCCGTCTGGACTAGGAACGCGCCAATCGAAGGTGATCCGGACAGGGGTGTCGGAAGCTCCATCGGGAGGGGCGGTGATGTGAATGGGTATTGTTGTCGTGCCGGGTCCAGGAATCGTCTCTTCGAACCCGGTAATGATAATTCGCGAACTATCACCCCCGATCTTTATATCCATTTCGGTCGCATTGCCGCTAAAGCTGGCGACAAGGTTAAATGCTTTCGAAGACCCGGCCGGCAAAAATAAAGGGGGAGCGGGGAAATCCGCGATCAACGATGCGGTTACGGGTGCGATGACACGCATGCTCGTCTCGAACGCGAATGCCTGGAAGGCAACCAGATCCTGGGGTCCCACACGAAGAAGGACGTCGAAGGTTCCTGGCACCGCAGTTAATGCACAATCGATTGGAACCGTGACATCCACTGTGCCCGGCAGATCCACGATGAAGGCGGCCGAAGGGCAGGAGAATGGCACACCGGCTGTATCTATGATATCGATCAACCCTTTCAAGCCCCTTCTGCGGAATGAAGAGAATATCCTGAACTGGATGTTCTTGCGCTCGCCAGCCTTGAACTTACGATCATCTTCGGGTGTGATGACCTCAATAGAAATCCCCTCGACTGGCAGTGCAGCGTGAACTGGAATGGCTAGACTTGACTGCGTTCCGTCGTCTGCGTTCAAAACCAGCAGGGTATCGTCAAAGGTATCTGTTGTCGGATCGTTCGGACAGGCGAATCGCACGTGGGCAACAAGGAACTCCGCTTTCGCGATTGTAATGGGCCCGGACCCGTCTACGGTCCTGACCGACTCCCAGTCGCGCGCGGGGGCGTCCGGTTCCTTAATCAGCGCGAATACCTCGAGACTATCGACAGTGAACAGGCCCTGCGCTCCGGTGAAGCGTACGGTTGCAGACCCTTGGATCTCGGGCTTCCCGCCGCCCGCTCCCGAAACGAATGACCCTGGCTGCACCTCGGTAAAATCAATACTTCCCGGAGCTGGAGGTAGCGGATCCATTCCGTATAGTCCTGAACGGCGATTGAGGGCCAACTACGATTAGGCCTTGTGTCGATAGGGCGGTTATCTCGCAATCTGCTTTACCACATGCATACCAAAGGTGCAAGGAAAAATGGCGCCGAGCGGTCGAGAGTAAATGCGTCCACTTAGATAACACGTTGCCGCGTGGCCAGGTTCGAGTACGGGCTGCGCGCTTCAATGAGGCCGTGATGGGGTCGCCGTGCGGAAAGCCACGGGACAGTCCGCCGTGCGCATAGGGCGGCTCTTTTTTTTGCCTGTTTTTCCGCGCTGAGGAGTGCTCGGCGACTCTTTCGCACGATCAACCCCCCGGAAACACCAGGCCGTTCCCCAGCGTCCGAAACGCGCCACAAAAAAATGCTAACCGGTTCTTCTAACAGTTCCGTTGTCAGGTGAAGGTTCAGAATCGAAACGCTGCCGGTGTAGCAATAGAGAACTGTCCTCAACGAAGGGGTTCACCCATCCGTCTGTGGGGACTTTTGTGGGTAGACTGGTTCAAAATGGTGCCAAATTGTGGGTAGTCCCCACAAACTAAGGCGAGATCGCAATCGCTGTAAGCTCCTGAAGCTGCGTATTATAGGGCAATTCTCAGCAATGCTACAATGTGCGAAATTCTAGCTGTTAACCGAAGGGTTGTAGGTTCGAGTCCTACCTGAGGAGCCAAATAATCAACAGCCGTCCGTCATCGCTCAGAATGCTTGTCCTTGCCTAGGCGCATGTAGACCCCAAGGATCGGACCGTATACGTTGATTCCGAAATCCTCATATTTTGGTTCAGACAGGTAGAAATTCGATACGTGCATGTAGGTCATTCCGGCCGAAATGCTGTATCGAGGATTGAAGTTATACCGCGCTCCGCTGCCCATCATGAGCGTGAATGTCAGGTCCTGCCCCTGGGCATAGTAAACTCCCGCTGGACCTTTAGCATTAATATCCCCGACCCCGCCCCGCGCGTCGAAGTAGGGCACAATCCTCCAGTTCGGCTGGATAAAATTGCGCCGGATACCGTAGTCGAAAGCGAAATATCGGGTTTCAGGTCCCCTTGCAACGTCGGTATAGGAACCGCTGAATATAAAGTCCGTATTGCCACGGAGAAACTTCCAACCCCATATGTTATCGATTTGCCATCGGAGAGAAGCAATCGTGGGCACCAGGGTGTAATGAAGCGGCCATTGCGTGTAGGGACTGTTCACGATGAAGTCGAACACGAACGGAATATTGTTAGGAAGCCAACCCGTTTCCACGGAAAATTCGAGCTTGTTTTTGTAATAAATCGTCCGGTTGAAATCGAGTTTGGAGTCCCGCCGAGCCTTATCTGGCGGCGAGGTTGTCGAATCTTGGCCATGTACCGCATGAGCGAACAATGCTAGTAAAAGCGCAAACATCGCCGGTCTTCCAAGTCTCATCTAGGCCGCCTTACTCGGACTCCAAGAAGCTTAGATGGTCAAACTTCGTTTGTCCCACTCTCGATTGCTTATCTTTTGGCTCCGTTTCCGGAAGTCACCAAAACCGGTAACCTCCCGTACTCAAGGATGAGATTTCCTACATACCTTTCTTGAGGTCGTTGTACACACACCCCGCAAAGCCCCCTCAAAGGGACCATTTCAGGCCTCCTGCTGCCCGTCCACCCCTTCTGACAAACGAAGAGTCCCGCTCTTCCGTCGCGTTGACTCACGTCCCCCATTCCCTGCGAAAATCCCCGCATTCCCTGCAAATCTCTTCCTCCTGCGCGACAGAGCCGAAATTCTGCAAACATGATCTTTTCGCCCTCGGCCGTGTACCATCATCACCAGGAACCCCCGGCAGGCATCGTGATATACGGCGAATCGCCACTGAGCGCCATAACAGGAGGGACCGAATGAGCTCTTTCAACGCCATAGCCCCCCACCCTCAAATTCACGACCCACAAATAGCAGGCGCGAGCGGCCGCCGAGCCCTCACCCGGAAACTACGTCTCGGCGCTCCTATCGTGATCGCCGGCCTTTCCGGAGTACTCGCGCTCGCCACCGCGAGCGAATGCAGCTCGATCACCCACCTCGGCTCTCTCGTCTACGGAGTTGTGCTCTGGGGATGGTGGGGCTGCATCGCCGGCTTGCTCTGGAAGCTGGCTCCGCGCTATTCACCACTCGTCCGCTTCTCGCCAGCAGCGATCGCCATCCACCTGGTTACAGCCTCGGTCCTCGGCGTCGCGCATCTCCTGCTCCTCTGGAGCCTCGGTTTCCCCTTCGGGTGGCACCCCGGCATGACCGCCCAGACCATGTGGCAGGCCCTGATGAATCCGAACCGCTTCGGCATGGAAATCCTCCTCTACGGCTTCACCTTCGGAATCATCGGAATTATCCAGTTTCAGATCCGCGCCCAGCAGGAGGCCATGAAGTCCCTCGAATTGCAGCGCCAGCTCTCCGCTGCGCAGCTGCGGGCCCTCCAGATGCAGTTGGAGCCTCACTTTCTCTTTAATACCCTCAACGCCATCACCACGCTGGTTGAACTCGGCCGCCGCGACGAAGCCGTGGAGATGCTCTCTCACCTCGATGCCATTCTCAAAAGCACGCTGAAGCGAACTACCCCCGAAAAAGTCCCGCTCTCGCAGGAGCTCGAGATCGTCGAAAACTATCTCGCCATCGAGCAGGTTCGCTTTGCCGACCGCCTGCGCATCGAGATCAAAGTCGACCCGTCCGCCCTCGACAGCCTCGTCCCATGCTTCCTGCTCCAGCCCATCGTCGAGAACGCTATCCGCCACGGCATCGCCCACTGCGAAAACGACGGCCTGGTCGAGGCATCCGCGCGCCGCGAAGGAAGCCTGCTGCACCTCGAAGTGCGCGACACCGGCTCCGGCCCGAACGGCCACTCACAACCCGGCAATGGCATCGGTCTGAAGAACACGCGCGAACGGCTCACCCACTTCTACCAGAATGCTTACGATATGAAGGCGCATCCGCTTGAGGCCGGTGGATTCGAAGTTGCGATCACCATCCCCTACGAACGAGCCTGAATGAAGCTAAAAGCCCTCATCGCCGACGACGAGCCGCTAGCCCGCGAGCGGCTCAGATTTCTTCTGTCCAGCGACGAGGAAATCGAGGTCGCGGGAGAATGCCGCAACGGAATGGAAGTGATCGAGGCGTTAAAAGAAAATCGTTACGACGTGCTCTTTCTCGATATCCAGATGCCGGGCGGCACCGGCTTCGACATCATCGGACAAGTCGGCACGCCTCAGATGCCGGTCACCGTATTTGTAACCGCGCATAATCACTATGCCGTCCGGGCCTTTGAAGTCCAGGCGCTCGACTACCTCACCAAACCGGTTGAGCCTGAGCGTTTCCGCGCAACACTCCACCACGTGAAGGAGCGGGTCGCCTCTCAGGCAGCCCTCATCACCCAGGAACAGTTCAAGTCCATGCTCGCAGCGTTGAATGACCGCGCGCCCGCCCGCGCCGACTATCCGAAGCGTCTGCTCGTGCCCAACGGAACCCCCAACGGCTCAAGGGACTCCTTCGTCAACGTCGAAGACATCGAGTGGATCGAGGCCGCCGACTACTACTCCTGCCTGCACGTCGGAACAAAATGCCTGATGCTCCGCGAAACCATCAAGCAGCTCGCAGAAACGCTCGACCCCAAAATGTTCGTCCGCGTGCATCGCTCCGCCATCGTAAACATCAATCATGTGCGCGAAATCCTCCACGAAGGCCGCAACGAAGGCTGGGTTCTCCTCTCCAACGGTCACAGGTTGAAGATGAGCAAAGCCGGCTGGCATAACCTGCTCGCCGTAAGCCGCTCATAACCCCGACAACACCTTCTCTGCGCGAAGCCGCTCCCTCCCTGCATACTTCCATCCTTCCCCTGAAACTCATTGGATTACACCCTTCGCTTCAGCGAGATTTGAGCTGCAACGGAGCGTGATCCATGACTCGCCCCCGGACTCGACGACTGACTTGCCGGCCTGCGCCGCAGCTCTTTCGAAATTTGCAATGGAGGCTCGTCGCAGCTCTCGCCGTACTCGTGAGCGTTGCGTCGAGCTAGGTCCAACAGCCCTGCCCCGGCGGCCTCCGCATCGACGGCACCATCACTGATCAGACGGGTGCCCTCATTCCCGGAGCGCAGGTCGAGGCGCCCGGTGGCGCAAAAGCCGTAGCCGACGCATCCGGCCGCTACGTGCTGCCTTGCGTTCCTCCGAATGCAACCACCATCACTGTGGTCGCCGACGCTTCGCAACTAGGACGGCACCGATTAGCAAGCCGACCGACGGCGCCATACACGTCGATGTCCAACTCCAGATCGCCAGCGTCCAGACCGACGTTCAGGTCAACGGAGACACCGCTACGGTCGACACCGACCAGGGCGCCGCTTCAACGGCGCTATCCAACACCGAAATTCAGCAGATGCCCGACGATCCTGATGATTTCCTTCGCCAGCTTCAAATCCTCGCTGCCGCTGCCGGCGGCGATCCCTCCGCGGCCACCATCATGGTCAACGGCTTCCGAAACGGCAGCGCCCTCCCCCCCAAAAGCTCCATCTCCGCCATTCGCGTCAACCCCGACATGTTTTCCTCCGAATACCGTTGGCCACCCTTCGGAGGCGGCGCCGTGGAAATCATCACCAGGCCCGGCGCCGATTCCTTCCACGGAGCCCTCTTCTTCACCCACAGTGACGGCAGCTTCAATGCGACCGACCCGTTTTCCGTCACCGCCACTCCTGCAAGCAAGCGGCGTTACGGATTCGAGCTGACCGGCCCCATCATGCGCCAGAAGAGCAGCTTTGCTCTAGCTCTCGAAAAACGCGACATCAACGAGTTTAACGTCGTAAACGCAGTCACACTCGACGCAGACGGCAACCAGATGCCGTTTCTGCAAACAGTCTCGGCGCCTCAACGCCTCTGGATCGCCTCCGCCCGCGGCGACTGGCAGGTAACGCCCAAAGATCTCGCCACGCTCTCCTTCTCATCCAACGTCAACAATCTAGGCAATCAGGGAGTCGGCGGCCTCGTCCTTCCCGAAGCTGGCTACAACAGTCTGATCAACGAATATGATCTCCGCTTTTCCAACACCTTCACTGCCAGCGCCAATCTCCTGCACGAAACCCGCATCGGCTACACATGGAAGCGTACCCAGCAAACGCCGCTCTCGACCGCCGCTGCACTTCAGGTCGCCGGCTACTTCGTAGGAGGAGGCGCCACCAGTCAGAACCTCAACGACCGCGAGCGCGATCTCGAAATCGACCACGACGTCATGCTCACCCACGGCAAGCACACCTTTAAGTTCGGCGCGCAGTCCCTCGCCTTCTTCCTGCACGACTACGACCCAGACACCTTTAACGGCGCGTACGTCTTCGGCGGAGGGCGTGCCCCGGTTCTCGACGCCAACCACAATCCCACCGGCGGAACCACGACCATCAGCGGCATCGAACAGTACCGCCGCGCCTTGTTTGACCTCCCCGGAGGCAACCCCACCACCTACCAACTCACCAGCGGGAATCCCCTTGTCCCTCTCATCCAGTGGCGAATGGCCTTCTTTCTGCAAGACACCATCAAGCTCACGCCGCACTTCTCCGTTGATGCTGGCCTGCGCTACACCTTCATCACCAACCCCGCCAACTTCTCCGGCTTCGCCCCGCGCCTCGGCTTCGCCTGGGCACTCGACAAGAAGGAAACCTGGGTCGCCCACCTGCGCCTCGGCATCTTCAGCAACGCGCCCGACAGTCTCAGCTACGTCACCGAAGTCCACCGCCTCGACGGCGTCCGCCAGCACCAGGCAACCGTCTACTCGCTGGGCTACACCGACCCGCTGACGCCCATCCCTGGATCGATCGAGGTCAGCACCATAAAACAGTTCCCCTCGTCGCTCGCTCCGCGATCCACCTTCGTCGGCTATTTCAACCTCGAACACGATTTCCCTCATCACTGGCACGCGCGCGCCAACCTCTTCTGGGGAGAAGACTGGAACAGCCTGCGCATCAAGAACATCAATGCGCCTCTCGTCCTCGACAGCATCGGCGTCCCACCCGACCCTACCGCCGATCTGCTCGCCCCCCGTCCCATCGTGCCCGGCGAAAACATCTTCCAGTATCAGAACTCTCGCCACCTCGCCGGCAACGTCATATCCTTCAACCTCGATCAACACAGCTTCAAGCGGTTTGGTCTGTCCTTCTACTACCGCCGCCTCAACTTCAAATCGAACGTGGTAGGCACTGGCCTCAACAGCCCGCAATCAACCTATAGCGACCTCGGAGAATCCGGCCGTGTCGAATGGTCGCGAAACAACTACTACACCTTCACGGGAAATGTCGTTCTACCCTGGAAGTTCGAGCTTGCGACGCAATTCGATGCTGGCGATGGCTCGCACTACGGTCTCACCACCGGCACCGACAACAACAGAGACGGCAACTTCAACGACCGTCCCTCCTACGCCTCTGCTCCTGGTCCCGGCGTCTACAGCACCCCATACGGCCTCCTCACTGTCAACACTGTCAACGGCAATGTCCCGCGCATTCTCGGCACCATGCCCGGTCCCATCCATCTCGACATGAACCTCACCCGCGCCTTCAAACTCAACCCGAAAAACACCGACCACCCGCGGACTCTCACCTTCAATGCACGCAGCGCCAATCTGCTCAACCACACCAACGTCACCGCCGTAGGAACCGTGGTCTCTTCGCCCAACGTCACCGAGCCGATCTCCGCCGAAGCCGCGCGCCGCATCGAACTCGGTGCAAGCTTCTCCTTCTGAGCAAGTCAGTTTGCAGATCCGCCTAAGATCGGAACGTTGTCACCAGTGAGGCTGGGCGTAGAAGTTCCGTTTAGGTCGAAAACGATTGCCTCGTTGTCTTTCGTCCTCAACCATGGACCCGGCAAAAACAGCGTGTGCTGCGGACCTATGGACCATACTCTGCCCAGAGGCGTCTGATTCACCCACACGAAACCCTTTGTGAATGCGCGAGTATCGAGAAATGTATCGTCAGACGGGTCCGCATCGAAGGAGCCGCGATAGAAGCACGGTCCGCTGCACTGCTCTTTCGTCCAGCGCAACTTCGCGGTATCGCTCATCGGAAGCGCATAAATATCCCACCCTTTCAGCTCGACGCCCGCCAGCGTTACGCTGCCAAGGATGCCTTTGCGTTCCCCGAGCAGTGCCTTGGAGAAATTGACGCGGCCCGTATTCTCCACTAGCAGATCCAGCCGGTCCCCTTTCTTCACTGTCATCGGGACGCGATCCTGCTGAAGCCGCCTGTCGATCGTCCCCACTGCTTTGCCATCCACGAAAACCACCGCATAATCGTGCAGGCCATCAAGCACCAACTCGCCGCTCGCATCGGCGGCCGCTGTCATGCGATACAAAATGTAGCCGTAAGCCTGATCGAGATCTTCCATCGAGAGCAATTCCTCCGAATGCACGGGCTTCGGCAGGTTGTCCCATAACGATGCGCTTGACGTCAGTTGGAACGTTGATACTGCCAGCGCTGCTGGAGCTTGAGGTATCGTTGGCGGCGTCTTGCCGGTGGCCCTCGCAATCGCCTCCCGAATCTTCAGATATTTCTCCGTTGGCTGTCCGCTCTCGCTCAAAGGAGCGTTGTAGTCATAACTCGTCACGTCCGGCTCATACTTGCGGCCGTTTGAATTGGCTCCGTTCATCCAGCCGAAACTCGTGCCTCCGTGAAACATGTACACGCTGATCGAATAGCCCTGGCGCAGAATCCATTCAATCTCCGCCGCTTCTTTGTCTGGATCCGTCACGTGATGCTTGTCGCCCCAGTGATCGAACCATCCGGCCCAGTATTCACCGGCCATGAATGGTCCCCTTGGTCTCAGCGAGTGTAGCTTCTCGAACCCGCTCTTTGCTTCGCCGGGACCGAAATTGATGGCCGCAGGCAGCTCAGGCAGGGAACCGTTTGGCACCTGCTCGGGACCGTCTGCCGTGTAAAGCATCGCCTTCGTGAAGCCGGCCTCTTCGATCGCTTGCTTTATTTGCTCCATATACGCGTGATCGCTGCCGAACGATCCGTATTCGTTCTCCACCTGCACCGCGATAATCGGTCCGCCGTTCTCGATCTGCAGCGGCGCAAGCTCCTGACCAAGCCTCTTCAGCCACGTCTTCGCCGGCACCATGAATTTCGGATCGCTGCTGCGTACGACAATCCCTCTTTGCTTCAGCAGCCACGCCGGATAGCCGCCCCACTCCCACTCTGCGCATGCGTACGGCCCGGGCCGCAGGATCACGTATAGCCCTTCCTGCTGCGCTTCGCGTATAAACTCGGCCACATCGTATTGGCCTGAAAAGTCGTGCACGCCGGGCTGTCGCTCATGCACGTTCCAGAAGACGTAGGTCGTGACTGTGTTCAACCCCATCGCCTTTGCCATTCTTAGCCGCTGCCGCCAATACGCGCGCGGAACGCGCGCATAGTGCATTTCCCCGGATATGATCTGGAACGGCTTGCCATCGAGCGCGAAGTAATCGCCCTGCATTCCAAATGTTTGCCCCGATGTTTGCCCCGATCCCGGCTGTTCCTGGCCAATCGCGATCAGGCCTGTCATTGCAATCAGCCCGGCAATCACGCAGCCGGTCCGCAAAATTACACGCAGACGCTCTCTCATCTTTTCTCTCCAACCAATAGCGACAAGCTTCAAGTCTAAAACGATGACAATCTTACCGGCTTGCCCTTGCAGCAGGATCGGTTCGAACCAAACATCTCGCCTTTCATATGCCCTAACATCGAATCAGGCCCATGCTGACCATCAAGCCAGCCGCGACCCCTGACACCATCGCCGAGCCCCCGGCGCGCCTGCCGGCTAACGCCGGATGGTGGGCGCAACTCGTCTCCCTCGCGCGCTACCTTGCGCAGAGCGAGGTGCACACCTACGCCTTCAGCGTCGCCGCAAACGCCATCCTGTCGCTCTTTCCATTCATCGTGATGACCTGGACCATCGAGGGCGCCGTCTTCCACTCTCCGGCGATGGAAGGCGTCCTCGGCGACATGCTCCGCTACTTCCTGCCCGCGCACCAGGACTTCGTCGTCAAGAACATGGGCCTCCTTGCCCACGCCCGCGGCAAAGTGCAGGTCATCTCCGTCATCACGCTGCTCATCTCCACCAGTGGAGTCTTCCTGCCCCTCGAAGTCGCCCTCAATCGCGTCTGGGAAGTCACGAAAAACCGTTCCTACCTCATGAACGCCGTCAT
>Ga0206963_10158_pt2 | contig 17896 bp, 14 predicted proteins | sample Alteio_BWOrgHeat_28_FD_152958 | JGI IMG/M metagenome (GOLD analysis project Ga0206963, IMG submission 152958) | Enriched cells from forest soil in Barre Woods Harvard Forest LTER site, Petersham, Massachusetts, United States -... | ecosystem: Environmental > Terrestrial > Soil > Temperate forest >... | reverse complement strand
GTTCGAGAGTAGATGCGTTATCAAGCGCACCATGACACCGGCTCCATACTTTGCAGGGTGATAATTGAGATCCTTGCGATGGTACGCGGTCCCGGCGATATCGCAGTGCGCCCAAGGATATTTGGGGTCCACAAAGAACTTAAGAAACGTCCCCGCTTTGCTAGAACCAGCCTCACGAATACCGCTGTTTTTAATATCCGCAACGCTACTCTTGAGATCTTCTTCATATTCTTCGTAAAGGGGAAGCTCCCATACGCGTTCCCCGGTGGCTTCGGCCGAGGCCTTGATTCGGCCGATCAACTCGGAATTAGTTCCCATAAGACCGCTGGTAACCGTTCCCAACGCGTCGACCACCGCACCGGTGAGAGTCGCGAAATCGATGATAGCCTCGGGCTGCAACGATTGGGCATAGTCGAGCGCGTCAGCCAAAATAAGTCGCCCCTCGGCATCGGTATTGATAATTTCGACCGTCTTCCCACCTCTTCCTACGGCGACATCGCCCGGCTTTTGGGCCCTGCCCCCTGGCATGTTTTCACAGGTCGCAATAATTCCAACCACATTAACGGGGAGATCGAGCTCGGAGATAGCTCGAAAGATCCCGGCAACGGCAGCGGCTCCCATCATGTCATATTTCATATCTTCCATGCGGGCTGCGGGTTTTAGTGAAATACCACCACTATCAAAAGTGATCCCTTTTCCTACGAGAACTACGGGATTGCCCTTCTTCTTGCCACCGGAATGCTCGAAAATGATAAATCGGGGTTCTTCCGCCGAACCTTTGGAGACGCCCAGAAATAGGCCCATTTTCTCTTTTTCGATCTGACTCTTCCCCCAAATGGTACATTTTAGTCCAACCTCTTTGGCCATCGCAGCTGCCTGATTGGCAAACTCTGTCGGCGTCAAATAGTTTCCCGGACGATCCCCCAAGAAACGAGCAAATTGAATAGATCGACCCAAAATCTCCGCCGCTTTCACCGACCTTTCCAACTGAGCTGACTTTAATCCGGAGATACGAAGGCCGGTAAGTTCAAACGTCTCTTTCTCCTTCTTCTTGAGTTCCTTGTACTCATACCCGGCCATCCAATATCCTTCACAAAAGGCCTGCAGATAATCAGGGAGCACCTTGTCGCTTACTTTCGAAAAGACCGAGTCGGCCGCCAAATCCACCAGAGAAAGACGTTCTCGTTTCTGGCACAACAAGGCGGCGGCTCCCGCTTGGCGCGCCATTTCCGAAGTGAAGCGCTTAGGGCCTCCGAGCCCCAAAAGCAGAACGTTCTCGTAATTTCCGTAGGGATAAAATCTCAAGAGGCTCGTCTCATTTTTCTTCCCGAAGAAGTGGCGAGACTTCTTAAGACGTTCCGTCAGAGCATCCAGATCTTTACTCTTCTTACCAACGTAAAGGGGAGCACGGTAACCACCTTCTGGAGGCGTCTTCTTATCGGTACTCGAAGTTTTTTCTTCGGCCTCCGGTTGAAACCAACCTAGGAGGGTCGCGTCAGCGGAATTAGGAGTTGAAGCAAGTTCGATTTTTGGAAATACCACAAGAATCCCTTTCTCTACGATTCGGTTGGAAGTTGTTTTAAAGGATTTCTCGTCGAATGACAACTTTCGGAAATTTCCAAGAAAGCCGGGCTAATGCGCAGACGTAGGCACCAAATAAATGGCGTGCCCAATCAAGGATGGTGTGTAAGCTCCCTGGCGAAACGCTCTGGCAAAATAGACGGCATCCGTCTTCGATTGAAACGTCATCTGGAAAAGCTTTTCCGACGCCTCGGTTTTCCAAAAGACGACGGGATTGCCGAATCTATCCTGAATCCAAACATTTTCCGGACTGGATCCCGGATGGAAATTATGACCGAAGGTAAGCCGCAGGTGGTCACTGGCAAACGCAAGCGCGCCTTCTAAAGTCGGATATTCCAAAGTTTGCATTTCCGTATTGCCTTCTTTCCACGCCAGAACGAAATGTCCCTGCCGCTCGGAGAGAAAGCCAAGAGTCACTTGTGGTAATTGGGTGCTTTGCCAGAGATAAGCCCCCACAAACGCCTGAAATCCCAAAATGACCAAAAGCAGAAACCATCGATCTTTGCCCGATCGAAGAGAAAATTTCCTACTTATGGGGTCTTGGTTTTTCACTTCCCATTTATATAAAGCAAGTGAAGTGCCAGAATACGACGCACCAACTCTTGGCGTAATCTCAAATACCTAGAATCTTCCCCCAGAATACTGGTGGCCATTAACTCGACAGCCCGTGAACATAACGATCCCTTTCTGGCACTAGTCGAAACTAGTTCCAAAAGATCCCAAAAAATCCGTAGCCATAAATCATTTTAAATACAGTTACTTAAAAAAAAGGGCAGACCTAAGGTGCCAAAACGGTTCCGAAACCTCTACCAGTCTGGGACTGGACAAATACCTTCAATCTATATAACTAATTAAAATCATTATATTTTTTATCTATAAGAAATTGGCACTCAGGTTGCAATACCAGCTGTTGCAACGTAAGAAATTATCACTTCGGCGAATCCCCTTCGTCCCAAGTGAGTTTTCATAAATTGAGCGGAAGAGTGAATGGACTGTCGACCTGACCTTCCCATTCCATTCACCCCCCATAACCTGTTGCCGAAGGTAGGCAATTCGTTCACTCTTCGCTCATAACTTTCTGCCTTCCCTTTTTTATCCTCGCATTAGCCGGTAGAATATAAATCGATCTTGAATCATCTATTCTCAATTCGCCATTTAGTTACCACCATGATCTGTTTAGGTCTGATGAGCGTTTGCCTTCTGGGTAAAGCACGACTGGAAAAGAAAATGGCGACTCATGGATACCATCCCCCCACGATCGCCAGAGACCAGGCAAATCTAGAGCTCCAATCGATTAAGCGCTTCAACCTGGGTTTCCCTTCTCTGGTGTCTGGTCTGTTGTGGGTGCAACTCCTTCAAGAGGCGAAGCTTAAATCGGTGAACCAGGGAGAGGTCAGCTGGGAATTCACGCGCCTAAATGCCATCACCTCTTTGGATCCCAATATGGATGTCGCTTTTTCCTTCGGCGCGGTTTTTCTTTCGGTATTTAAGAGAGATCGACTCGGCGCTCGAATCATTTTGGAAAAGTGGGTTCGTCAAAGACCCAATTTTTGGCGCGCCGAATACCTTTTGGGCTACCACCTCTACTACGAAATGGGTCTGTTCAAAGAAGGTTCCGAACATCTTTTAAGAGCAGCGTCATTTGAACACTCCCCCGGTTGGCTCACCTCGCTGGGCATTCGCCTTCTTTCGGCAACCGGCGCCCTCGCGCAGGCCCTCAGAATGACCTGCGACCTTTACGGCGCGGTCCACTCCGTGGAGGGCCAACTTCGTCTGCGAAAACGCGTCCGCAGTCTGAACTACGCATTACAGAAAGCGGGCTGGGAAGAGGCCCTAAACAATTACCACAAACAATTTCACCGTGAACCCGCAACGATTCAGGAGCTGCACTCAACCCTTTTGGCAGGGGTGAGGGATCTTAGCTCAATAATGCCCGCGGATGTGGATCCCGAACTGAAACCCCTCATTCACGAAGGATTCAAATTCATCTACGATCCCAAAAAACACTCTATCGAATGTGCCCAGAAACTCGAGGACATCGAGATCGATATTACCGGGGTTCATATTCCTCAAGGAGGCACCTAATGAATTTCACGGGCGATGCCATTTCTCTCACCTCTGTCACCAAAATTTTCCAGACGGGAGTCATCAAACGCAAACTTGCCGTCGAAGATCTTACGTTCACGGTTCCAAGAGGTGAAGTGGTCGGACTCTTGGGAGCCAATGGATCGGGTAAATCTACGACGATTAAAATGATTTTAGGATTCCTGAAAGCGACGCGGGGAGAGATCTTAGTCTGTGGCCATAGCGCGGAGGAACGCATGGCGAGATCTTTCATCGGTTATCTTCCCGAGAATCCCCGATTTCAGCGTTTTCTCACCGCTCATGATGTCATGAAATACTTTGGGAAACTCCTCGGCATGCGGGGAGACACTTTGGAAAGACGGATCGAGTATCTACTCGAACTGGTCACCTTAAAGCATGTCACCAAGGAACGCGTTCACGGCTTTAGTAAAGGAATGACCCAGAGGCTGGCTCTGGCTCAGGCGTTACTAAACCAACCTCCCCTTCTGATATTTGACGAACCGATGAGCGGACTGGATCCACTAGGAAGAAAGGAGATACGAACTCTCATCACCCGCATCCATGACGAGATGCCCGAGTCCACGATGTTTTTTTCGACTCATATTTTGGCTGACGTCGAACAGGTTTGTTCCTCGGTCATCCTTTTGAAGCAGGGACGTTTGAAGCGGCAATGCACTTTGGACGAACTCTTATCGCAAAGCGATCAACGGTTCGAACTTCTAGTTCGCAATGCAAGCCCTAGCCTAGAGAAAAAATATTTGGGTTCCGCGGAAAGCCGGATGAGCGCCGGAGGGATTCAAATCACCGTGCAAGGCGCGGACGCTCTTGCCGCTCGACTTTTTGAGATTAAGACCGACGGCGCAACGGTCGCTGGTGTCGACTCTCAAAGAAAGTCGTTGGAAGACGAACTGTTTGGAGACACGTCATTCACGCCTCCCCCGGGAGTGGGCCTAAATGCGGAGAAAACGACATGAACTTGAATATCTTGCGAATCGCTTGGATCGCCGTCCGCGAACTACTCTATGAACGCGTGTTTTATATTCTACTATGTTTTGCCATCCTGGCTCTCGGACTAAGCCTGTTGCTAGGTCAAATGACCTACATTGAGCAGTACAAGCTTACGGTTGATTTCATGGTTTCGGCTGCTGAAATATCGATGGTTCTCTTCTCAATTTTTGCAGGGATCGCCCTGTTCCAAAGAGAATTGACGATGGGTTCTGTCTCGATGACACTGGCCAAGCCGATTTCTCGAACGACTTTTCTTTTGGGCAAGTTTGTTGGGCAGAGTTTAGTTCAAATGGCGATGGTAGGCGGAATGCTGGCACTGACGTTACTGGTTACCAGCGCCTTTCGGCATCCCGATGTCGGTGCCATGGCGCAAACGTTCTGGCTAATCGGGCTAGAATCGATAGTGTTAACTTCGCTGTGCTACTTTTTCGCGGTCAACTCAGGGGCCACCACAACGGCGATAATCAGTTTGTGTTTCTTTGGGCTGGGACACTTGCGGGAGTCCATCACAGAGAACGCCGATCATGGATCGGCCACCTTTCAAATATGGAGAGTTGTGAAAAATTTAATTCCTGACCTAGAAGTCTTTAATACCAAAGCTCTGGCGTCGTACGGTATTACCATTTCAAGTGCCGAACTAGGTTGGGCACTAGTTTACTGTTTCGTTTGTGTTACTTTCTTTCTCATCATGTCCGCGCTCACCTTCAATATGAAAGATATACCTACGTGAGCGGCTGGCTGGACACCATAGCAAGCACTCCGCTGGGCGGAATTTTCGTCACGATATTGGGATTAATTTGGGGAAGTTTCTTCAATGTACTGATCTTGCGTGTTCCCCACGAGAAAAGTCTCATCCCCCGATCTCGATGCCAAAAATGCGCCGCCCCCATCCCCTGGTACCTGAATGTTCCGGTGGTCAGCTATTTGGTGCTGCGAGGCAAATGTCGTTCTTGCCGAGCTCACATATCCATTCAATACCCTCTGGTCGAAATCGCAACGGCCCTCCTCTACTTTTGGTTGTACGTTCACTTTGGATTGGGAATTCGCTTTCTCGCTTACGCCATCTTCCTTTCACTCCTACTCGTGATATCCGTCATTGATCTCTACCATCAGATTATTCCCGACGAGATGAGCCTTCCCGGCATCCTAGTCGGTATCGCATTTGCCCTATTCACGCATGACATCAGCTGGCAAGATTCCCTCATGGGAACGGCGGTCGGGGGAGGCATCTTTCTCGGTATTGCGGTGCTTTACGAAAAACTCTCCGGACGGGAGGGATTGGGTGGAGGCGACGTCAAACTGCTAGCGATGATCGGAGCATGGCTCGGCGTCAAAAGCATACTGCCCGTCGTGATTGTCTCAAGTGCCCTCGGCTCTATTGTGGGAATTGCCATTATGGTACTTCAACGAAAGGACTTCAAAACGGCGATTCCGTTTGGACCGTTTCTTTCCCTGGGAGCCGTCGCGTGTCTCTTTTGGGGACAATTTATTCTCGATACGATCTTCCCCCAAATTCCCTAAGCACTGGTGGCCCACGGGAAACGGGGATTCCATTGATTCCCTGTTCAGCCCGTGAGACATTAGGGACTTAAAGAAACGGTTGGTACCACCAACGATCGATGACCGTTTTTCAACCAGGCTCTTTTAAGGAGCGTTGATGCAAAATTCCAGCCCCGCCGTGCCACACTCTTCCGCCTGGGGAAAGTGCAACGTCTGCAAAAAAGAGATCCTTTTCGGCGGGAAGTACTATAAATGCTCCGTTTCCACCTGCAACCGCACCCGCTTTCAACTCGTGTTCTGCAGCGTCGACTGCTGGGATGCCCATGTCCCCGGACAGAATCATCGCAGTGCCTACTGTACCGAACAAAAAGCTCCCATTGCCGGAAAATAGATCCTGGCCTACACCCCGATAACCCTTCTGCGTTCAATTCTCCCCTTGCCACGTCCACGTAAGTCAGGCATATAGTTTGGATTTTGATTCAAGCACTTAAGCATTTTACCGCGCTTCGCGGTAGTTCGCGCTAGTAGCAACCGGAGGAACGGCGATGGCATTCATTCTGATCTTTGGCATCTCGGGGTTAGGCCTGGTAGCAGCACTTTATCTGTCCACGCGGATCATGAAGGAGGACACCGGAACCAAAGAGATGCAGGCCATCTCCAACGCGATTAAGGAAGGTGCCGAGGCATTTCTCCGACGCATGAATAAGACGATCGCAAGCCTTAGCGTGGTTGTGGCGGTCATGCTCTTTCTTTTTTATACCAAATACAAAGATGTCGATCTGGCCTGGAAAGTGACTTTGGGATTTCTATTGGGAGCTGCCTCTTCCGCTTTGGCCGGCTTTATCGGAATGTATGTCTCGATTCGGACCAATATCCGAACCGCCGCAGCGGCGAGAACCAGTTTAGACAAAGCGCTACGAATCGCTCTCAGAGGTGGCGCAGTCTCGGGTCTTGCGGTTGTCGCCATGAGCTTACTTGGCGTAACCGGTCTTTTTGTTCTTTTCGGCGGACGATGGGAATCCGACCCTAGCACGTTGGCCCATATCGCACTTCAAGTCGTGGGCTACGGATTCGGGGCTAGCTTTGTAGCCCTTTTCGCCCAGCTGGGTGGCGGTATTTTTACCAAAGCCGCTGACGTGGGCGCCGACCTGGTGGGTAAAGTGGAAGCGGGAATTCCGGAAGATGACCCACGAAATCCCGCAGTCATCGCCGATCTCGTAGGAGACAACGTAGGCGATTGCGCCGGTCGCGGCGCGGATCTTTTTGAGTCAACCGCTGCCGAAAATGTCGGAGCCATGGTGCTCGGTGCCTTCCTGGCGCAAAAAAATCCCGCCCTCGGAGTGGGCGTCGTCTTCTTCCCGCTAGTGGCTCGCTCCTTCGGAATCATCGCGAGTCTCATCGGAATTTTCTTCGTGAAGATGAAAAACGAATCCGATGATCCCATGAAGGCGCTGAACCGCGGATACTACATCACTACCTTTTTTGCCTGTATAGGGTTCTGGATCGCAGTCGAATGGCTGATCCCCTTTGAAGGCCGCTACTGGTTCTTGGCCAGCGGCATCGTGGGCGTCATTACCAGTTTCGTCTTTGTTTGGATCACTCAATATTATACGGAGTACAAATACCGGCCCGTACGATCGATAGCCGACGCTTGTGTCACCGGCCCCGCGACTAATATCATCACTGGTTTTGCGGTGGGATTGGAATGCACAGCACCTCCGGTAATTACGATCTCATTGGCCATCTACATCTCCTTCTGGTTGGGAGAGCGCGCCCTTCCCGGTGGTGGTCTATACGGTACCGCGGTAGCGACAATGGGAATGTTATCGACGGCGGCATATATTCTGGCGATGGATACGTTTGGTCCCATCACAGATAATGCGGGTGGAATTATCGAGATGTCCGGCCAGCCTGAGGAGATCCGAAAACGTACCGACCGATTGGACAGCGTCGGCAATACGACTAAGGCGCTCACTAAGGGGTATGCCATCGGAAGTGCAGCGCTTGCGGCCTTCTTGCTTTTCTCGGCCTACATGGACGAAGTGACTGTTCTTATTGGCCACGAGTTCCGATCGGTCGATCTAGCCAAGATACCGGTCTTCATCGGAGGACTCCTAGGGGCCGGTCTAGTGTTTCTGTTTTCTGCTTTCGCCATCAAGGCGGTAGGAAAAGTAGCACAGTACATTATTGTCGAGGTGCGACGTCAGTTCCGAGCCGATCCCGGCATTATGGCGGGAACCTCGAAACCGGACTACGGCAAATGCGTCGATATCGTGACGCTAGGCGCATTAAAGGCAATGGTACTGCCAGGAATTCTGGCCGTCTGCGTACCTGTCGCGGTTGGACTCCTCTTCAAGCACTCTGGCCCTGAAGGAAGTGGAATTGGAGCCGAAGCGGTGGCTGCTCTTTTAATGGTAGGAACAATTACCGGTATTTTGATGGCCACGCTGATGAATAACGGCGGTGGAGCTTGGGATAACGCCAAGAAATATATTGAAACCGGCGTTCACGGTGGAAAGCGCTCCGAAGCTCACAAAGCGGCGGTAGTGGGTGACACGGTGGGTGACCCGTTCAAGGACACTGCCGGTCCATCACTTCACGTGTTGATTAAGCTACTTTCAACGATCACTTTGTTGATGGCTCCGCTTTTCATCTAGCGATAGCATTTTCGTTGATTCGGCCGTGACTCTCGCTGGGAGTCACGGCCTTTTTTGTTTCATGGTTTTCGGTTTCTGGGGACCCGGTACGCTATTCACCAAGACCAGACTCTGCTATCCTAAATAGACAGTTTCCGGCGCCCTCGCGACCGGAACCTGCCGATTTCGCAAAGAAGGAGATACGGATGGTTAGCAGTTTTGGAGATCTTTTCGTAAAAGGCGGATGGGTCATGTGGCCGCTCTTGATCTTCTCAGTCCTGACTTGGGCTGTGGTCCTTGAACGAACCTGGGTATTCTTGACGCTTCGACCCAAGCTATCTCGATTGAGCGAGAAGATTTTGAGCACGCTTCGCGCAGGGGACGTCGCCGCTGCGAAGCAATTGTGCCACTCAGAATCTCCATACCTTTCTGAAATTTTCATTTCAACCTTGGACACCCGCCGATCCCGTGAAGGCGCTGAAAGGGTCACGGAGCGCAATCGCGCACGCTTGGTCAGCTATATGAAACGGAATTTATGGATTTTGGGAACGATCGGAAGTGCTAGTCCATTCGTCGGTCTCCTTGGAACCGTACTTGGAATTGTGCGTGCGTTTCATTCTATGGCGGAAAAGGGCGCTGGCGGGTTTAATGTCGTTGCGTCTGGAATCTCGGAAGCCTTAATCGCAACGGCGGCTGGTCTTATCGTCGCTATTATAGCGCTTCTTACGTACAACATTTTCATCACCGCCGCTAACCAAACCTTAGGCGGAATGAAACTGACGCTCGATGAGTTGATCGAACAGAGCTTTGACAAGACTCTGGCCGCTGCAAATTAATAACGCGCTTGGGAGAAGTTTTTATGGCGATGAGATTCGATGATAATGCCGACGATGCAATCGTCGCCGAGATCAATATCACGCCTCTTACCGACGTCGCTCTCGTGCTGCTTATCATCTTCATGATCTCAAGCACGGCGATGATGGAGAGCGGACTGCAGGTTAAATTGCCCAGCGCCAAAGCGACGGCGGTTAGCACCGCTCAAAAGGGAAAACCTATCTATGTGACGATCTCCAAAGACGGCTCCATCGCAGTAAATAGCGACCGACTCGCTAATGAGGACGCCTTGGTTCAGTCACTCAAAGACGCAGTAGCCCAAAGCGCCGACAAGACGGTTATCATCCGAGGAGATGAATCGATCATCCTGGGAAAGGCCGTTAAGATCATGGATGCCGCCAGAACCGCTGGCGCCGAAAAGATAGCCTTGGCGACTCAGCCTGCTGGCAAGGCTCCCTAGCCCACCATTATTCAAACGGAATGTAGCTCGAGTAAGGCATCAAAATACGAGATAGATGCTTCGCTCGGTAAGGCCCGGCCTTGGTCGCCAAGTTTCGAATATTAGCATCCTCTAAATCTTTTCTTTCTGCCATCTGTCGATATAGGGTCAAAGCTTCTTCCCGACGTCCTAGAAGATCATTGGCACGGGCCAAAAAGATGACAATTTCGAAGTACTCAGGGGGAAAGACCGCTAACTTCTTTGCTGCGGCTTTTTCTTCAATAAACAGCTTCGCCTTCTCTAGGAGTTGACGGCCCGCCTCATACTCTGCCTGTTTCAGTCGAATGACTCCAGCGACCAAAGCCGCCTCAGGGACAAACTCCGCCCTAAGCACTTCGTCTAACCATTTTACCGCTTCGTCCAGTTTTCCGTCGAATGCGGCGATGAAAGACAAAATATAGGCGACTTTGGACGCCTGTTTTTTCTCCTCGGCAAATCGGTAGCCTGGTAATAATGCTCCGGTCCGCCCTCCCCTTCCGGCAAAAAGTTCGCCCAAATCGTATTCATAATAGTCTCGAATTTGAATCGGAGCATCACCCTCCGCGAAATAGGCCTTCATGTCGACAGGATCTAAGAGCACACTTTGTATGTTGTAAACTTGAGCCACAGTACGATTGACTATCTTTTCTTCATCCCAATAAGGGTCAAAATGATCACTCAGGCATTTCACTCCCGCCGAGGGATCCATCTTTCCCTGATAGCTACGAACCAAGGTCTCGAGCCGCTCTTTTCGAAAATAGTTATCCCAATTCATTCGTGATGTCGTGGCGAATTCAGAAACCTTACACGCTTCGGTTTGATAAAAATTACTGTGCGTCAAAACCGGATCTTCCGATGATAGGCGTCTGATGCCAAGGGTGCGAGGAGTTATCTCCACAACGGCGGCATCTCGCGTTTTTCCATCGGTAAGAATGAAAGCCCAAGAAGAGGCGACGCGAGCCCCCTTTAAGATCTCAATTGCCGTATCCAAATTTCTAGCTTTGCCTAAAATTTCCTCTGCGATCAAAAATGGCAACGTTCCCCTTAAGTTCACCGCCGAACAATAGTGCTGGTGCAACGCTACTGAGACCTGGGCTTCGTTAATCCCGGTGATCCCTGCCATCGGAGCACCCGCGGTAGTAAATCCTAGGTAGCGCAAACCCCGGACGGGCTCCATTACCTGGATAACGGGATACCTGTCCCAATAGGCGACTCCCGGGAAATCAAGATTGCGTCCATAGAAAAACTTTTCCCCTGACTGCACGAAACTCGAGCAACCAAAACGCGGCGGCTCGATGACATCGATGATCGCGCTGAGCTTTAGCCTTGATGCGTAAACTTCTAAAATAGGGAGGAGATCGGGTAGTACCAAAGACAACATCAGATCCTCAAATCTCTGGCCACTCACATCGGCAACTCCGCGTATCCGATCGAGAATATTGTCGGGAACACGGGTCTGTAGTTTTCTCACCAAGACCGGATCGATCAATTTCGAAATCGCCCGGAAGGCAGTGGATTCCAACCATCCCTCCGGCTTTTGGCCAATCATTCGGCGCCAAAAGTCGCAGTAGAATTTGGGCATCCCGTTAGGAAGGTAAGCTTTCGTCTGCTCCGCATGGCTACGTCCCATCTCATAATCAGATCCTTTGACGCGGACGATGGTGGTGGGAACAGCCGGATATGGGTGGGTCTTCAGAAAGGTATACATTCGTTCAAAACTTTTATAAATTTGTAAGACTGTGTCAACCTGTCGACGTTCTTTTTCCGATGCTTTTCGTCTTTTGTGGAAACGTCCCGGCGTATTCTTGCTTATTCAGGCGCCGGGTGCGTTGCTCACTCTGTTTGACAAGTCCTTTATGGCAAACCTGGAGAACTTACCTCCGGCGCAGGCCCTTCCGTGGATCATCCCCTACTTCTGTATTTCCGTCGTAATGACGACCTTAATTGCCGCCGCAACCTTTACCGCAGTCAGAGAAGAGACGGCGGGGCGGAAAAGCTCGATGGTACGTGCTTTCAAGAACGTTCTGCGTCAATGGATCCCTTTAGTCGCCGCCTCAATCATCAGTGGTGTGGTAATTCTTGCCGGCTTCTATGCGTATCTGGTTCCCGGAATCATTGTCATGGGGCTGTATCTTTTCTTACCGCAACTCATCATAGATGAGCCTGGATCCGCGCTAATGATCTATTTCAACCGTTCTTGGCGACTTGCACGGGCACATGTTTGGGCGACGACCACTCTAGTGCTGATCATTCTAGCGATCACCATGGCCGCCTACTTCTCGGATGCTATGATAGTGGCAGCACTGGGTCGTTTCTTTGCCTCAGGAACGGAGACGGTCCCCCCATTTTTTCAATGGGCAGCCCGTGGTGGCCAACTCGTTTTGACGCTTGTTGGAGAAGCCATGGCAGATTTATGGGTCTGCTGCTATTTTCTACAAATACGCTTGGAAGGCGGAAATAAATGAAAGCTCTTGCGGACCGGCTCGAAAAAGTCATCCATTCATCACCGTATTGGGCCGAAGCCCGCTACCATCGGAGAAAGAGTCAGCTGCTCCAGGTGCAAAAGGGATTGGTGAAGCAGGTGAAGTCATCCACCAACGGTGGAGTCGGAATCCGAGTCCTAGTCGAAGGGGCTTGGGGGTTCTCATCCACATCCGACGTCAGCATCAAGTCTCTCGAAAAGGCATTGAAAAATGCTATCGATTGCGCAAAGTCGATCAGTGCACTGAAAAAAGCTACGGTTAAAGCGCTTCCCTCCGTCAAGCTCGCCGTTGGCGAATTTGTGCTCGATGGCTACGAAGCCCTTGAGAAGATGTCCCTGGAACAGAAGCTCAGTGTGGTATTGCGGGCCGAAGCCGAAACACGAAGGCGATCCTCTTCTGTGCACAGCGCCAGCTGCGCCTACAATGAAATGTTTGAAGACAAAATCGTGGTCACGACCGACGGTGCCAAAGCCCTTTCAAAACTGGCCCGTAACGAATTTAAGATATCAGCGGTAGCTTCCGACTCGGGGGAGATGGCTGAGGGCCGCCACAGCGTCGGGAAGACGGGTGCCTGGGAGTGCCTTTTCAACCAAGAATCGATGGAATCGATGTCAGAGGATGCGGTCAAGCTAGCGGTCGATTTGCTCAAAGCACCGCGCATTCCCGGAGGTCTTTCTACTCTCATTTTGTCCCCTGCTATGGTGGGCATTCTGTCCCACGAAGCCATCGGACATACCGTAGAAGCCGATTTCGTTTTATCCGGTTCGGTGGCGGCTGGAAAATTGGGAAAGAAAGTGGCGAGCCCTTTGGTCACTCTTTTTGATAGTGGTGTCGTGGAGGCCAGCAAAGATGCGGGAGGAGCCTTGCTGGTAGATGACGAGGGAGTCCAAACACAGGCCACTATGATTATTAAGGACGGCATTTTAAACTCGTATCTACACAATCGGGAGTCCGCCGCGTTGTACGGTGTGGAGCCGACCGGGAATGCCCGGGCTTGGCTCTATCAGGATGAACCTCTGATCCGAATGCGTAATACTTTTATCGCTCCCGGCACCCAGTCGATCGATGAGATCATCTCCCAGACCAAAGATGGATATCTAGTAGACTGTCCTCTGGGAGGGCAAGCGGATGCCACCGGAGAGTTTATGTTCGGTGCACAAAAAGTCACTCGAATCGAAAATGGCAAACTTACCAAACTTTATCGCGGCGCCACTATTTCTGGTCAGGCGTTTGAAGTGCTCTCTACCGTCGATGCGGTGAGCCGCGAATTTAAAATGGATTTGGGTTCTGGATACTGCGGTAAGGGACAGCCCGCAAAGGTGGACGCTGGTGGACCCTTTCTACGCTGCAAAGCGGTCATTGGAGGAATTCAAAGCTAATGGAACGTCTCAAAAAGGAACGTCAAACTTTAGAAACGGCGGCTTCAAAACTCCTGTCGGCGGCACTCAAAGCGGGAGCCGAAGCCGCCGAAGTCTGCGCCACGTACGGGGTTCAAACCAAGATGGCTCTGGAAAAGCAGGATTTTCACCTAGCCTCGACAGACGATGGGTATAACCTGGGTCTTCGCGTCGTCACCGGAGGCAAACAGGGTTTCTCCTCCACCAATTCGGCCGAAGCCGCAGACCTTAAAGAGGTTGCCTCCAAAGCTGTCGAGATTTTGCAGTTCTCTCCTGAAAATCCCTACGTTGCTATTGCACCGTCCGAAAATGTTTCGAAAGAGACACCGGGAGTCCTTTGGGACGACGCCCTTTTTGATCTCTCTTTGCAGACCCAAAAGGATTGGACAAAGGTGATGGCCGACGAGGGAACCAGGGATCCCAGGTTCCGTCTCAATGATGGCGCCGTATCTATCTCGGCGGGTCTCTATCTCATTCTAAATTCCCACGGAACGCACAAGTTGGAAAAAGAGACGTCACTCAGTTGGAGTGTCATGGGAATGGGCGTGGACGGGGATAAGATCACTAGCTTCGACTATTTTTCCCAACTCATGCGCAGCGCCCAAGGCGCACCCGACAAGATTTCGACCACCACTCGCAAGTTCCGAGATTTTATTCTCTCCACGCTAAAATCGGGTCCCGCTAAGAGTTATAAGGGTCTTGTCGCTTTCTCGCCGCGAGCCGTGCTTGATATTCTGGTTTCTGGCTTGAATGGTCACCTCAATGGACGAAGTGTGGCCGAGGGGACGTCACGATGGAAAATCGGAGATCTCGGTACCAGTAAATTTAATCCTCTCTTCACACTACGTGACCTCCCCTGGTTCACCGACCGTTTTGGCAGCGCCTTTTTTGATAGAGAGGGAACGCCAACCGCTGACCGAACGATCATCCATCAAGGCCGTTTAGAAAGCTTCTTTTTGGATCATTATGCGGCGAAAGCGCTTAAGAGCACCTCAACGGGCCATGCCCTTGGCGGACCTACGACCCCGCCATCCGTGGGAGCCCACTGTCTTTGTGTTAGCCCGGGAGATGAACCTTTGGTTTCGATCACTCGGAAAATAACACATTCCCAAAAGGAATTTTTGCTGGTGCATCGATTCTCAGGCCAGGTGGATCCTATCACGGGGGATTTTTCTGGAGTCGCAAAGGGTGGGGAGTGGTGGTTTAGCGGTGAGCGGGCCTATTTCGTCAGTGAAACTCTCATCTCAGGAAATATTTTTGATGTCTTGGGCGACCAACTCTATGCGCTCTCAAAAGAGACCGAAGTGGTCGACTCCCACGGAGAGAGTCCCACTCTCATCGCGGATGGAGTCTCCGTAACCGCCCCCGGACCAAAAACAGTATGACCCGGTCGAGTCAGAGACTAAGCGGGGCCGATTCGTATTCGGACATTAGCTCTCTTACCAACCCCCAATTTATCTCTATTCCAGCGTCTTCGAATGTCGAATTGGCCATCCAACGCGTTCGCACGATCGCTCACCGAGGGGATATCTTTTACCTCTATGTCGTAGATGCCTCGGAACGCCTACTGGGAGTCGTTTCGATCCGGAATCTCTTAGTTGCCCGAGATACGGACTCGATCTCATCCCTTATTTCAAAAAATGTCGTCTTTCTATCCGAGCGCATGCCCCTTAAAGATGTCTACCGCATGTTCTCGGAATCTCGATTCCTGAGCCTGCCGGTGGTCGATGTCGATGGAAAGATTAAAGGGGTACTTCACGCCCATGAACTAGCGGGCGAAAGTGAAAATGCGGCCGAAACTCTTTTTGAAGAACGTTCTCGAGGTCAACTCTTCGAACTGCTCGGCATCAAGGGTGAAGAGGAGGGACTAAGCCCTTTGAAAATCGCCCGAGGAAGAATCCCTTGGTTGCTAGTCAACATAGTGGGCGGAGCCTTGTCGGCATTCCTAATCCATTCTTTCGGCGCTAAATTGGATGAGGCCGTTCTATTTCTAGCCTTTGTTCCGATTCTGCTGATCATTAGCGAAAGCGTCGGTATGCAGGCGGCCTCTGTCGCTATCAGTACGCTGAACCGGACCGCCGGGTCTCAGTTTTCCGCCCTCTTCCTCAAAGAATTGGGCGTGGCCTCTTGCCTGGGCCTCGTGTGTTCCCTGGCCATTTCAGGTGTCGTCTTCCTCTGGCACCGCCAAGGAAACTTCTCCCTCACGATAGGCCTGACGGTACTGCTAAGCACGATAGGAGTATCAAGTCTGGGCAGCCTCATTCCCTATCTCATCCATCGTTTCAAGCTTGATCCCAACGTTTCCGCAGGCCCAGTCATCCTGGCCATCTCGGATTTTTGTACCTTGCTCCTTTATTTGGGAATCGCGTTTTGTGTCAGTCATCAGACACTAAGATAACTAGTTGAAATAATTAATATATCAAAGAAAACTAAACCTAGTTTTTTTTCTCTTGCGATCGCTGCGTTAATTCGTTAAACAATGCCATCGTTTTGACGCACTGTATCTAAAAGTTTCGTCCGCACCTCAAAGGTGGGACAAAAAGTTTACGCTCCCCCCAGGGAGCGTAAGCCCCCAACCCATGTAAGGGGCGATTCTGGTAAAACAGGGTCGCCCCTTTATTTTATCGCAGAGAAATAACCTTTTCGCGATGGATATCGACGACAGAAGAGACGCAAAAAATAATTTTTATTTTCTCTTGCCATCCCTGAAAGGCGAATGTACTTACTCTCTCGCTGCCTGATTAACGCGAAGCGGAACGGGCAAAGAATTTGAAAAGTTTGGTTCGTTTTTAAGATACTTGCGGTCCCTTCCCAAGGGGCCGTAAGCCCCCAACCCATGTAAGGGGCGATCCTCGAAAGAGGATCGCCCCTTAGTTTTTTGGGCGCATTCCCTTGAAGTTTGCGCAAGTGCCCGATACAAAAGTCCCCTATGTTCGAGAATCTCACAGAGAAATTGCTTCATACGCTTAGATCCATCAGTGGGAAAACACGTTTAACGGAAGAGATGCTCGATGAGGTCTGTCGTGAATTGCGCACCAACCTCCTCGAAGCCGACGTTAACGTTAAAGTCGTAAAAGATTTTATCGAGGCCGTCCGGGCCAAAGCCGCTGGCACCGAAGTTCAAAAAAGCCTGAGCCCCGAACAACATTTTATTCGTATCGTATACAACGAGCTCTCCCAGATGATGGGGGGACAGGCCGTTGCCCTTAACCTGAACACCCGCCCGCCGGCCGTGATCATGGTGGCTGGCCTTCAAGGAAGCGGCAAGACCACTTCCCTCATTAAGTTAGCCAAGTATGTGAAGGAGACGCTCAAGAAGAGAGTCATGGTCGCTTCGCTAGACGTTTACCGGCCTGCGGCGATTGAGCAGCTTCAAGTCTTAGCGCAAAGTTTGGGCATCGATTCTTTCGAAAGCCCTGTTCTGGACTCCACTAGAGATCGTGCCTTACTGGCAAAGGAAGAGGCCATTCGACAAAATGCGGAGGTGCTCCTCGTCGATACGGCAGGGCGTCTTCACGTGGATGAAGCCATGATGGAAGAGATCCAAGACCTCTCCGGCTTCTTTGAACCTTCCGAACTTCTGCTCGTTGTCGACGCAATGACCGGTCAAGACGCGGTTCGTATCGCCAGTAACTTTCAAGAACGATTACCGCTTACCGGCCTAATGCTGACCAAACTTGACGGCGATACTCGTGGTGGGGCCGCACTCTCCGTTAGAGCGGTCACCGGCTGTCCTATTAAATTTGTGGGAACGGGAGAAAAACCAACCGATTTGGAGGTTTTCCACCCTGACCGACTAGCCTCCCGCATCCTAGACATGGGTGACCTTCTCTCTCTGGCGGAAAAAGCTCAGAGCTCTCTAGACCCAGAAGAGACGCTAAAGCTAGCCAAGAA
>Ga0206963_10194_pt1 | contig 17978 bp, 18 predicted proteins | sample Alteio_BWOrgHeat_28_FD_152958 | JGI IMG/M metagenome (GOLD analysis project Ga0206963, IMG submission 152958) | Enriched cells from forest soil in Barre Woods Harvard Forest LTER site, Petersham, Massachusetts, United States -... | ecosystem: Environmental > Terrestrial > Soil > Temperate forest >... | reverse complement strand
CTCGGAAGCCGAGCCGTTCTGGTCGGGCTTCATCAAGGGCCTGGTCAAGCGTGGGTTGCACGGCGTCAAGCTGGTGATCTCCGATGCCCATGATGGGCTGCGCTTGGCGATTACCCGCGTGCTCGGCGCGACATGGCAACGCTGCCGCGTGCATTGGATGCGCAGTGCCTTGGCGCACGTGCCCAAGGGCCAGCACACCATGGTCGCCGCCGCGATCCCTCAGGCCTTCCTGCAAACCGATGCCGAGGCGGCGCATCAGACCTGGCGGCACGTCGCCGATCAGCTCCGGCCGCGCTGGCCCAAGCTCGCTGCGCTGATGGATGACAGCGAACACGACGTATTGGCCTACATGGCGTTCCCGGCCCAGCACCGCACCAAGCTCCACAGCACAAACCCGCTTGAACGGCTCAACAAGGAGGTCAAACGGCGGGCCGACGTCGTCGGCATCTTCCCCAACGAGGCAAGCATCACTCGGCTGATCGGCGCGGTGCTGTTGGAGCAGAACGACGAGTGGCTGCTCCAGTGCCGCTACATGCAGATCGAAGGGATGGCCGAACTTACACCGCCGCTGATCGGCGCCGATCCGGCGAAACTTCCACCATTGGCGGCCTGACCAATGGCCACCTCAAACTCCACCCCGATTTACACCACCTTGACGGACGCGACCCGCCTCCGTCTTCAATCTCTTCGATGTGATATAGGTCGATGTTGTTGAAAAAGTCGGGGGTTGTCGTGTTTGAGCCCTGCAGATTCAATCCTGTCCGGGGGATTGGGGTGCGGCCGATCATGGGAGAACGTCAGATCGGGCAGGAAGCCCTGTTCTACGAGTTTTCACTCGAACGGCAATGCCGGAGAGGCACCTGCTGCGATCGATCGACTGGTTTGTCGAACTTGATGGCCTGAGGAGCGACCTGGCGCCGTTCTACAGCGAGGTGGGACGGCCTTCGATCGATCCTGAACTGATGATCCGGATGTTGATGGTGGGGTATTGTATGGGTATCCGCTCCGAGCGGCGGGTGTGCGAAGAGCTTCATCTGGACCTCGCCTACCGCTGGTTCTACCGGCTCTGGGCTGCCCGACCACTTGACCTTTTCGAAGAACCGCTGTGGCCGCTTCCGCGAAAGCGATCGGCTGGCGGTGCCTGTTCGAGACCGTCCTGCAACGCTGCATCTGCGAGGGCCTGGTCGGTGGCGAAGGCTTTGCCGTCGACGCCAGCTTGATCCAGGCCAACGCTGGTGACCGCACCCGCATCGAGGGTACCGCGGGTCTGCCGCCGAAAGCCGCCGGCCGTGCGGTCGAGGAATATCTCGCCGTGCTCGACGACGCGATGTTCGGCGCGGAAAGTGAGGTGACGCCAAAGTTCATCGCGTCGGCCGATCCGACGACACGGTGGACCGCCGCGCGACGCGGGCTGGCGTCTTTGCCTGTTCGACCAACTACCTGATCGACGTCGACAATGCGATCATCGTCGTTGCCGACCATCGCTGTCCCGAGCGCCCCAAAAAAACCGACTTGTTCAACGGAATCGCCCAATGACGGATACCGACTTGCGGCTGTCGTGATGTGGATCGCAACACCCCTCACCGCACCGTGCGCAAGTTGCAAAGCTTGCCATTGCGGCAAAGGCCTCCTTGAGCCGCTATTCGGTGGGTTCACACGACCTTTCGGGGGTTCGAATTCCGTCTTTTCCCCAGGCTCTCGGAGCGCGCTATTGCAGGTTTTTACTGTTCAGAAATCGCGATATTAGGGTATCGATGACGCGAGGTTTGTTTACTGTTACGAAATGGGTGGCCCCCGCGACGATGACCTCTTGAGCCCCAGGGATAGCCTGAGCGAGCCGATCGGTATGCTCCCGTTTGATTTCGTCGAACTCTCCCGCGATGATCAAGGTCGGGGCTTTAATTCTGCCGAGCTCATCCATGGAATAATGAGGCTGCGTCTGCCACATCGTGATGACCTTCTGATAGAGCACCGGCCAATGACCCGGATCGGGCGCGTAATGCGAGTACGACCAGGACGGGCGCGGCGGCACACCTGCAAAGGCAGGTGGATGAGTGAGGCCGTTCACGTCGTAGTTCGCCCCGATTGCCACGAGGCGACGGACGCGTTCCGGATGGTGGATGGCAAGATCGAGCCCGATAATGCCGCCGTCACTCCACCCCACAACATCCACTCTATCGATTTTCAATTGATCGAGGAGCTTCAGCATATCGTCGGCCATGAGGCCATAACTGAGCGGTGTATCTGCGTCGCTCGACAGCCCATGGCCACGACTGTCCGGCGCGAGAACAAACCGATCAGAAGCCAGCGCGGCAATTTGATACCGCATATCCTCCAGCGATCCGGTACCGCCATGCAGTACTAATACGGGCGGACCACCGCCATATGTCTCGTAATACAATTGGATGCCATTGATGTCGGCGTATTGGCCTCCATGCGCCTCGGCCGAGAATAGCTTCCAGGCGCAGAATCCGACCATTCCTAATGTTTCTCCTCCAAGCCAACAAAACACAATACCCAGAACAAGGCTGACGACCGCCATTCCGGCCAAAACAATAGTCACAGTATTTCGTATCATCATCTTCTAATTTTATTATGAACCTGCACAAACAAACAGCGATTGTACTATAAATATTCTTTTAATTATTTCTAAGTTATAAATATTATTGCGCCGATTCAATTGCGAGATCCAATTTTCATCCATTGTCGTACCATAATGAACATTTTGATGACAGGCGAAGGCAGCGTAGCCAAAATTCGATAGCTCATCGGAACTCCGGCGACATCTCGCATCGCGCCGAGTGCTTCAGCGCGCCGCGCCATCCCCAGTAGACCACGGACCTTAAGCCACTTCAGTTCGTGTAGTAGGGCATCGTATTCAGGGCCATGTTTCCTGAGAAACTCTGTGTCCGATCCCCACACATTATTCAACACCGCGAGGCGAGCATCGATGCACGTGAGTTCGTCGGCGTCAGTCAATTGTGGACCAGGATGACGGTGTCGAATGGCGGTCTCATAATCCAAGAAGCCACCCAATCCGTATCTTGCGAGCTTCCCAAAGCACTCCCAGTCCTCATACGTCTTGACGGTAGTTGAGAACCAATTCACGTCAGGTTTCGTTGGGGCACGAACCATTAGACTACTCGTCAGAATGTAATTTGTGTGCATTTCATCGTAGTACATATCACCGACGTATACCGGCAAATCCACAGCTCCCGGTGGCAGTTCTGCGATTGCCGAATACAAACTTGGCGCTCCCATAATTTGAACCCACGAACGGTCGTAGGATTGACCGGGCAAAAGCGTAGATTTCTGCCAAATAGCTAAGTCACGAGAGTGGCGAACCACACCGTATTGCGTGGAGAAGTTCGTGAAACAGAAAAGAACGTCACTCCGTGCTGCCAAAAATCGCCGCTGCAGAGCAGTTTTTCCCGGTAGCCATTCATCGTCAGAATCAAGATAGGCTATGAATTCATGGCGAGCTTCTGATGTGCCTCGGTTTCGCGCGGCGCCCGCGCCTAAATTCGCTTGGCGAATATAGCGAATGCGTGAATCCTTAAATTTCCCGATCACGTCTGCCGTCGCGTCGGTGGATCCGTCATCAACAACGATGATTTCGTCGTCGGCTTCGATATCCGCAATTGCGGAGTCTAGCGCCCGATGGATCAAATGACCTCGATTATAAGTGGGAATGACCACGGTGATAGGCGAGTTAGTCATTTTCCGTGCCACTCCTCTGAGTTTGGTTCGGTTTCAGACGTAGCTTGAGTCGCTGTATTGCTTTTATCTTTTCATTTATTTCTCTTATGAAATTAAAGCGGTAGCAATTAAGGTGGTACATGGTCCTGACTTCTGTTGCCCACCGTCGTTGCCAGTCCATTAGTGGCCCATAGAATTCTATTCGAGGTCCTACCTTGCCTTGATCGAACATGCTGCGTAACTGTTCTTCGCGCATTAAAAATGCGGGGCCTGTAACGGACTCTGCCTCGTCGTAGGTCGTTTTGAATACGAATAAAGTATTATAATTCTTCAAACAAATATCCATAGCTGCTATACGATTATCATAAAAATATTTATATATTAAGGCATTACCATTTCTAAAAAAATTATTTATTATATCCTGATAGCATTGTTTTATCAAACGATTATGTTCGAGAGAAACGCCCTCTTTGCCTTTCCATCCGGAATGTTCTATTTTACAAAAATCATCAAAGGCAATATTTGACGAATCTGTAGATGAAAGGATTTCCAATAAAGGTATTCGACCGGATGTTAGAAGCAATTTTCGGCGCCGGCGCAAATTTTGTTTAAAGTGCGCTTTTCGACTTTTCCAATAAATTGAGTATGAGGTATTTATATGTATGGAAGGTGTTGTGATATGATCGATTGTGTTAAATGATCCTGCATTGTTTGGTCTAGGAACTAGCCGATCATCCTGATTCATCACGCTGAGTACGAGCGGGAACCCGGGAAGCGCTTTCAACAGTCTTGGTAGGAGTTCTGTTATCTGGGTGTCTTTGCGGGCGACCAACAGGCCGAGGGGAGCCACGGGGGGCTGCAGAGGATCCACAATGGGGTTCAATGTAGACCAGCGACCGATGCCTACCGGCGCTAATAAAGCCATAGCGATCGGATTTGTCCCAAGCTTACAAATCGCCAGGAGATTATCTGGTCGACCAAAGTGGTTCATAACGGGGAAAACGAAGTCTGTGGATAGCAGGGGGCTTTCAGGTCCTTGCGCGTTCAGTTCATTCCAAACCGTGAGGTAGTCCGAAAACCGCTCGATAGAATGAAGTTCCCACCTGGGTTGGCGATGATTGCTCGAAGGCAGAAAAAACGACATCTCCACTAATGCTCCATATAGGGGCTCTTTGGGGCCGCAGGCCGTTAGCTCTTATTTCGAGGGTCGGCAGCTTCACCGCTAAAATGATTAGGCGAAAGGCTTCAAAAGCCGAAGAGCGCGCGCTCGGTGTAGGCCAGGTCAGCAAGCCGGGGTGGATTTGGGCCTTTGGAGAGCTTTGGGTGATCGTCGAGAAATCTGCCAACAAGACCGGGAAGCGGACCGGCGGCATCGAGGACGATCAAGGGTAAACCTCGCCAGGCAAGAAACCGTCCTAGGGGCCCAGCAAATCGAACGAAGCTTTCCACACTCCGGCAGTAAATTAGATACGCCGACGGAATCCCGTGGATAGGTTGCCACCTCTTGAATACGAACGGATGGCGCCCTTCTGCATCAGTACAGGTAACACTGATGCAGCCATACCTCGCATGGGTAAGTAGGAGATCAACTAGTGACGCGGCCAGGTCGGGCCCGGCGCAGATGTCATTCGTACATGTTTTGACATGCGCGTTCCACGGCCCGCGCACCGTCGGCATCGCGATAAATTGACCCGTGCTATACTGGACAAAGCCCTGCGCCTCTAAGAGAGGTAGCGTATGCGTAGCAGGAGTAATATTAACAAACGTAATATCTCGGTAGGAAGGCCCACGCGGCTGGAGAAGAGAAGCATAACATCGGAACTCAGGTTCTACGTACCAGCTCGAAAGATTACATCTAATATTTGATTCATCTGTATCAACTCTGCTGAAAATAGTCAGAACCACCCCGACTGGCGCATCATTTGTTTCTAATAAGAAACCGTATCGAGGCATGTCCGCCGGCGTTCGATGGGTCGACAACCGCTCAAATGCCTCTCGCCAGAATTCAGATGTATGGCGCGGAAAGCCGCGTGCTAACAGGTCGGCCAAGGCTGGGAGGTCTGCTTCCGCGATTTCACGGCAGCAAATTCGTGAGGGTTTGTTGCGATCGCGGTTTACGCGCGGTTCGAATTCGAACCGGTTATCAGCACGACTGTGGATCATTTTCGCTGGGCTAAGTGTAAAACCAGAGGCGATTTTAGACGTCTGACAAGCCGTCATTGAAGCAGAATATCGCCAGTGCTTCCCAAACAGGACCATTCATCGCGGGGCGCGACCCATCGGAGCCACAGAAGATACTAAAAAACCCCAACCGGATAATCAAACGCGCGTTAACACGCTGACAATATGAAATTGTTCCGACGGAATTGTCCATACGGATTTTTGGTTAATTTTAGGAAAATCTCACATGGCCAAGGCGGCTGGCCTCGAAGCGATATTTGACTTCCGCGATTCGCCGTGGACCGAACGCGCGGCTAATTATTGACCGACCGGCTAGCGAGCTAAGATAGGTTTTCCTAGGCGGACGTGCCTGGCGATCGAGGTATTGCGCCGGCTCAAGCTTATCGGCGTCATCGACTTAACCTCGGATCTGTATTGCTGCGCGGCGCGCGCGGGCACATCGTTCCGGCAACGGCCCGGGGTTCGTTGCCAATGCGGGGCGCCAGGGAACCGGTGTCCGCCTTGAAAACCGCCCAAATTACCTAGGCAGCCGTTGAGAGAATCAGTTCATCAACACTCGTCCGCGCGGCGAGCTTTTCCGTTGTGAGACCTTCCACTCACTGCGCGACGCGTTGTGCGACAGTACGACCACCCAGAGCCGTGCTCACACTCCCTGGGCGGTTGTCACGCCGAGAGGTCCCGCCGGAGGTTGCCTGGAAAAAAGCTGCGAATGAATCCGGGAAGTTCACTTTCCGACGCGAAGAAAGGCGGACAGTCATTCTTCAGAGCGCCTTCCGGGTGACTGCTTGTTGCCCTAGATGTCCATATCGAACGTGATTCGGACTTTCCCCTGCGACAGAAGGGCTTCGTGCAACATGCGAACCATATAGGCTTGAACCGTTAACTGCGGGAAGGCGGCGATGATCGCGAACCTGGTGTTTCCTGGGAGGTTGGCAATGCCGGAAGTTGATGATGCCGCCGACCTGTCATCATTTTCATGCTGGGTTGTTTGGGTGTGCGCGATTTGTAATCGGAAGCCGTATATCATCCGTTCGTATTAACCATGTATTGATATTAAATCTAGACCAAAAGGATTTTATGATATTTATCTCCAAAAATCTGCAGGCTTAGCACTATGAAAGTCAACAATGTAGAAAACGATTTGGTCAAAATGGCAAATATTTCAGCGTTGCCTTCGATCTGGAGACTTATATCCAAAAATAATGATCAAGTAATAGTCAAGTTAAATGAAGGCAATGAGGGTTTGCCGGTTTACCTAATTCATCCGTTAGCTGGCGACGTTTCATCCTATAGAGAACTTGTGAATGCACTTGGGCCGCATCAGAGAATTTTTGGTGTACAAGCTACGAGATCGATATTAAAGTCAGATTTTGTTAAATCAATCGAGCTTTTGGCTCAACATTACGTCAACGTATTGACGTCCTATCAACCCAATGGCCCACTTGTTCTAGCCGGGTGGTCGGTGGGAGCAGCGGTCGCTCTCGAGATGGCGCACCAGTTGCGCGCGCTAGGCCGGCAAGTTCCGCTCCTGGTCGTTTTAGATGGAATTCTCGCGAACAGTTGCGGAGGCCTCCGAATTTGGGACCCGCGGTATTATTGGCAACTATTTTACAATATACCTAGATGGATTGCTCACGATCTTATCGAAGAGCGACGCAGTTTAACGAGGCGTTTGCGAGCTAAGATACTTGCTGTCACACCGAATTATGGTGGACGAGCCGAGAAGAATGAAAATATCCATAAAATGGACGCGTACGTTAATACCACTGGATGGTTACCTGAGCAGGTCTCTTTTGCGCGAAAGCTTCACGACGCGGGCGATGTCTACATTCCAAAGCCATATGACGGTCGTGTAGTCATCTACGCGGCGAAGACCCAACCCCTATTCCATCTTTTTCAAGTCGAGGCGACCTGGGGCCAGACATGTTCGTGTGTGGAAACGGTTCGCATCGACGGGACGCATTTGAACTTCTTGCGCCAGCCGCGAGTACTTGCTCTCGCGAATGACTTGCGCGCACGCCTCCAGCTGCTCTGTGTTGAGCAGGAACTCGATCATGACGGATTGAACGGTAGACCGGTTTAAAGGCGGAAATCTGATATCATATTGTTCATCACACAATTATAATTATCGTATCAACCGAGGTCCTCCAGCTAAAGCCGGTGTCCGGTCGAAACAGGGTGCAGTTCACCGACGTAACTCATGGGTTGGTGGCAGTCGCTCGTCCCACTCGAGCTTGGCCCAGACTCAGCATATGATGGGATTAGACATGCTCGCCAGCTGGACTGATGCGGCTGGTCGATGGGGCGCTGACCTAGTCGCTCGCGGACCCAACGCAAATTCACAGGGCTGGCACGAGCTGTTTTTGGGGACGGGTTTACTCTGTGGAACGCAAAATGATCGCGCTGGCACGTAATGTGGCACCGCGCTGCGCCATCGCGGCCCGCCGATCCCCGCCCATGTCAAGCCACGTCGAGTCTTGTCTGACGAGATGATCCGCGCCGGCGGCATGCCGGTAATGGCGCCCATGGGGTATCCTCCTATCAAGGCCGAGCTGCTGAGTCGAAGGCGCCGCTTGCCGATGAGATGTGGTCATTCAAGGCGGCGAGATCGCCGATCGTTTGCCGGCAATATGTCGAGCTGCGGCTCGACTGCGACGAACCGCATGAATTCGCCATCGTCGCCGAAATCACCGAGGGGCGCGGCAAGGACGCCGAGGTTATCGACTTCGAGGGCGTTCGAGTGAAGAGCGAAGCTCAGGCCAATCGGAAGGCCGCAGGCTGTCGCTCGATAAGCTGAAACAGCTCGAAACGCAAGCAGTTAGAGGCATATAGCCTGACAGTATTCGCTTCAGATTCACAAAAGGGGTAATCCTAATAACCATATGTAAAAAATTTGGAACTTGTTAATGTCAAGACCGCTTATATCGGCCAACCTGAAATTATTATGGATAAGTGTGAAATGGAGCCACTTCTAGGAAGCGCTTATCCGGCAGAAGTAGCCAAAAAAAGTGACCACCATTTTCGTAACATCATAGACGATATTTGTTCGCTATCATGGCGAAACATCGACAGAGCCGAGTTGCATAACGTTATGCAAGTGTATTATTATTTTTCGATCCAATTTCGACAGAATCTCGAAATAGCTTGCAAGCTTTTCCCGGATGATCAGAAATTATACACCCTATACAAGGGAGAGTGTCACACGGACAATTTATCACCATGCCCTGGGGTGTCAGGAATCAGCGAGAAGCTAAATCACGATGAATTTATAAGGCGAGCGTTGCTGTTGCAGCCCAGTCAACGCTCACGTGAACTAGATGAATTGGGAAGTCTATATCTATATAAAGTTAATAACGTCGATGATTTAAGCAGGGCGAAAAGTATAGCAAGTTATGAAGATGATGGGTTAAGTAAAATATTCCACTCCATCCTTTCAGCTCTCGATTGGAGGGGAAAAGGACTGCAGGCATTTAGGTATTTTCTCGAGAAACACATCGAGTTTGATGAGGAAGGGGAAGAGAGTCATGGCTCTCTCAGCCGACACTTACATGCTGATGACTCGATTGTTCCGCTTTGGGGCGCATTTCATGAGTTGTTGGTAGCCGCAGCGCCGCGGTTGTTGCCAAATCAACGAACTCCCGCGTCGGCTGAAGCTCGTTTGGCTAATTGGTTTCCCTCATACAGTGCTCGTTCGGACAGATGACATAGTCTGCTAATTTCCGGACTGTCGAATCAAAGAGGTCGGAGGGCTAGGACAGCGGGATGGCGAGCACAGATTGAAGGACGCGGGAAATGCCCGAGTTCATCTAGGTGGAGTAAAGGGCGCGGCAGTTGCTGAACGAATCGACGCTTGAGACCCTCGCTAGGGATCGCACGAAACCGCTTGTTGTTGGCCTCGTTAACAACATGCCGGATGCAGCGCTGCGCACGACCGAAAGGCAAGTTCGGGACCTCTTAGCCCGCGCTGCGGGCGATCATGCAGTGTCATTGTGCATTTTTTCGCTACCCGAGGTCCCGCGTTCTGAATTTGGCCGCCTGTATGTCAACCAATTTCACAAACCCATCTCTGAACTGTGGGGCAGGGACCTCGCGGGCTTAATTGTTACCGGGACTGAACCCAAGGCACCCTGTCTTGAGAACGAGCCCTATTGGCCCGCTCTGGCGGAATTAATCGATTGGGCGGAGGATCACACCGTCTCGACAATTTGGTCGTGCCTGGCTTCACACGCCGCGGCTTGGCGGCTTGATCGCATCGAGCGGCACTCACTAGGCAAGAAGATGTTCGGTGTATTCGAATGTCACCGGGTCATTAATCACATGCTCGTCAGCGGGCTGCCTCAGCGGTTGGTGCCGCATTCGCGATACAACGGACTAGCGGGAGAAGAGCTCCTTGGGGCGGGCTACCAAATCTTGTCGCTGTCGGAGCTAGCGGGAGTCGACCTTTTCATCAGGCAACGAAATAGCCTCTTCGTTTTCCTGCAGGGGCACCCGGAATATGACGCGGCTGCGCTGTTCGGCGAATACCGGCGCGACGTGCGCCGCTTTCTCTCCGGTGACGTCGAACGCTATCCCGACCTGCCGTATGGGCATTTCGGCGACGAGGCTGCTGCAGCTCTACTGGAATTCCGTGAACGGGCGATACTTGAGCGCAACAGTTGCCTATTGGAGAGTTTCCCAGCCGAGACTGTGGGCAGGCAATTGACAGACCCTTGGCGTGACTCTGCGACCCGGCTCTATGCCAATTGGCTCGGCTATTTGCGGAGCGTGACTTAACGGACTAATGCAGGCGGTTTCACAGGCGCAACCCATGCGGCTGTACGCAGCGATCTTACTTAAACGCACCCCTAAGAAACGTCCAAATGCTAGGTCGCTTTGATTCCTTTCGGTTTGCTCAATCTGGAGAGGCTGCCGCGGCTATGATGCGCGTTGTAGTCGCTCTTCAGTGTTTTCAGCACTCGCGTTCGTCAGGGGTCAGATCGTTGGCCACATTGTTGTTCGTCAACGCTAATCGGACCATCAGTCGATCAATTCTGATGCGTCCCCGGAGTCCCGGTGACGTGCTGAGCGCCTCGGGGCCCGAGTTGGAGCGCCTTTCCCGACTATTCGCAGGTTTCCGCGGCCAAGATGAGCCGCGCAGTCCGATGGCAGCGCGACGCCATAGCAATCAGAACGTAAAGTAGCTCCAGGTACGCTTGGCTAAGTGCTGCCCCGGTCGTGAGGTAGATCACTAGACTGATCTGCAACATGCGTCCCAAATCTGCCGCCCAGACCAGAGACGGATGCCCGCGGGAAATGCGATAGAGCTGCCGGCAGTTCCATAACGCTATCCCCAGTATCCCCAGAAACAGTGTTAAACCGACAAAACCCAAATCCCCAAGCACCTCAAAGTAGATGCTGTGCGCTGCATGAGCAAGTTGATCAGGTGGAGGCGTATCTACAAAATTTACCAAGTCGAGTTCTTGCTTGTAGGTGTCCCATACGGGCTGTTGTTGTACTGCGTGCATTCCCCCTCCAAACAGGGGATGCTCCATGGCAATCAGCAGACTAATCTTCCAAGCAACGACCCGCCCCATAAACGAGAGGTCATTGTTTGCGGACTCAATTGTGTCCATCCGCTCGAACCACGAACCTGGGGTCAGAAGATATAGAGAGGCGCCCGCTAATACGACTATAAGAAGAGCCGTAATCCGGCGGCTGCTATTTTTGACGGCGAAAGCACCGAGCACCGCCAGACCAACGAGCCCACCGCGAGAATAGGTCGCAATTACGGTGACCAGGCTAAGTCCCAACACCAACCACATGCCGATCCTGACTATGCGCACGGCAAAGTAGCGTGCGAGGTAGTAGGTCAGCGGTATAATCATAAGTAGCACCATGGCCAGACCGTTGTTGTCGCCAAGAGCGCCATTTCCCGTGACGCGGTGCCCGCCCGCTGTCAGCAGGAAGATTAATCCCTCTTTGAAGGCCAGAAACCCTACAGATAGCACGATGACAAGTACCAACCGCTCGATGCGATCTCGTGTAGTCATTACCGTAGTGATAATTAAGGCTAGCACCATCTCTTTGATCAGCTTTTCGTAAAGATCAGTGGCAAGCGGGCTTGGACTAATACTGTCAAACCACGAGATCGTGCCTCCTATGCAAAACAGAATAATCAGAAACCACATGACATCGAAATGAGGATCCTTCTTGTCCTTCCCAAAAAAGGTCAAAAAGATGGTTGGCACGGCAGCGACTTTACTAAAAGGAATGCCTGCCATAAAGCCGTACAGCAGTTCGTTCGGTGAAAGCAGTGTGCACCATACCCAAACCAGGGCACCCGTATATGCCGAGATGAGGAGAAGCGGGAGCACGGCTACCCAGATCATGGCGAACGCGAGATCTCTCACTGGATCCGGCTCCTAGCGTTCCTATCGCGCGCGCCCCGTACGGTATTTTTTTTTCCGGGTCTTAGGGTCACAGAATCAAACGTACGGAAAAGGCTTCGTTGCGGCGCTCCAAGTGGACGTCGGTCATCACGCAAACCAAGATAGAGCGCGATCAAGATCGCGAACGAATCAAATAAGAATGCCAGTACTTCCACTAATTTAAATTACCAACACAGGAGAGGCTTAGGTAACAGCACATGGACACCTTTCCGTACTCAAGCGAGACCCAGCCCCAGATGTGCTCGACGGTGATGTGCCGGCCGGCCAACTTTTCCCGAGCAACGCTTTGAGTCTCCGACACCGAGCACCCAGGGCGAAGGTAGATCGATTCCCTCGCCCCTGGAGCCAACCTAAACCAAGGAGCTGAGCCCGTCAAAGTGCCGCATATTAGTGTCGGTTGTATGCTTGCCACGATTTTTATTCAACACGGCCATCACCCCTAAGCGCGGTTACGTGACCTGAAAGCTGATTTCCCTTCAGCAATGCCGGAGTCGCAGTCACATTCATAAGTAATGTAGTTTGATAATCGCCATCGTTACGCAAAGTGTTATTAGAAATTTCGATTTCTGGTGTTGGATGGGTTACCCCCTCTGCACCAATTTCTATCGCCGCGCTATGGTTTTGGGATTTCGGGCCTTTTTCCAGTGTGTTGTCGCGAACGATCAGTGTGCCGCCATTAGGAACATCAATTAGAAAGCTAGATGTGCCCTCCGGACCATCGCTAATATTGCAACCTATTATTTCTGTCCGCAGTGCCCTCGATTTGATTGAATGGCCCATTTGAGTGTTAATAAAGGTGGATTTCGTGACGCGAAGGAGGTTGACGTTATTTACATAAATTGCATGTGCGCAACCAACTCCCTCTCCGCAATAGCCATTTTTTTCGAAGTAGCTATTAATAATGGTTACAGTTGTCTCCGGAACGAACCCTCCGCCGAGTATCCCATCTTGGTTATCGATGAACCTAACGCCATCAACAAGAAGGTCGCCCCCATCGAGCCTAATTCCCGCACCGTTCATGTCAGCGACGCGTGCCCGAGTAAGTGTTAAGTTTCTTATTGTAGTATTATTTCCGGCAACAACAAAAATACCCTTGCCCATACAAGTCTTGTCGGTGATAATTACACCGGCGGCTGTTCCCTCAATTAAGAGATTGTTGGTGCGCCACACTGTACAGTCAAAGTATTGACCTGGTTCAATTTCGATGCGATCTCCGTCGTGTGCTACCGCCGCGGCGTCAGATGGGGCCTTATAGAGTTGATTTTGCCCGACCAACAGGGTAGCGCATGTACCGGATTGCGTAACGAAGGTGAACGTCGAAAGTAAAAATAGAGAGAAGCGAACAATCGAGGAGCCGTTCATAGTTTTGTCCCTTCGAGAGGGTCGATTAAAGCTTGATATTCTAAGCGCATAACAGACTCGAAGTAGAAGTTGGGAGCTTAAGATTTAGCCTCTCATTATTTTACATAATTGTCAAATGAGGTCGCGAACTTTACGGATGTAATCCAAACAGACCGGAGTTCATTATAGGCGATCACATGCTTGCTAGGCTGGGTAAAAGGTGAAGCTAAAGACGTCGTATCTTACATGGGCTCTATAAAATTGTATAGCCTCAGGCCGATCGGCTCTTGTCCAGCAGCTACTCCCGCTTACGTCCTGATGGATGCCGATGGGATAAAGTCCCGTAATCGAACTGCCAAAACACGAAAATGGGGTGACGTGACCCCCTGAAATTCCTCCAGTCGAAGCTAGAGTCCGGCCCAACGAAAGGGACGGACGATGAAGCGAGGAAGGTTCACGGAAGAGCAGATCATCGCGGTGCTGCGGGAGCAGGAGGTCGGGGTTCCGACGGCGGAGGTCTGCCGCGAGCACGGTGTCAGCTCGGCGACTTTCGATAAATGGAAGGCCAAGTACGGCGGGCTGGAGGTATCCGAGGCCAAGCGGCTGCGGGCGCTGGAGGACGAGAACGGCCGGCTGAAGCGGTTCGACGGCGGGGGAAGCGCCCCGACACGATCGTAAGCGATAACGGCGCCGAGCTGACCTCAAATGCCATCCTCGGCTGGACGACGAGACTGGCGTCGGGTGGCACTACATCGCACCCGGCAAACCGCAGCAGAACGGCTTCATCGAAAACTTCAACGGCCGGCTGCGCGATGAGTTGTTGAACGAGACGCTGTTCCGGTCGCGGCCGCACGCCCGTGCTGTGCTGGAAGCCTGGCGGCACGATTACAATAACGAACGGCCGCATTCCAAGCTCGGATGGATGACGCCTCGGGGCGACGCCAGCGCCCTTGTTGGAGAGATCGGCCAGGACGCTGCGCTTCCCTGGGGCTCCGCGCCCCGACCTCTTGCCACCCACGACACAGAAGGCTCAAATCAACCCCGGACTCTCGTTCAGATTGGATGAAAAACGGGGGTCACGTCAGTGTGACCGACCGCAAGCCAAATTCGCACGCCCGAGGAGATCGGGATCACCGCCGCGACAGCGCCTTCACCACGGCGGTGGCCAACTCAGCCGGGAAAGAGGCCGGTATCCGCACACGGGCCCGACCGCCAAACTCGACCTCAATCACCGGTTCAGCGCCGACCGCAGCCTCCGCCGCCAGCTCAGGCGGCGCGAGCAGCACCTGCGCAAACCTGTCAACAACGACAACGGCGCCGAGCTCTCGCCGCCAGTGATAAATCTGCCCAGAACGGATATCGGCACGCCGCGCTATCTCGGCGACAACCGCCCCCGGCGCAAAGCTCGCCTCAACGATTGCCCGCTTCTGTTCATCGCTCTAACGCCGTCGCCGCTCCGGGCCAGTGATTACTTCAACGCGCGTCATCGCACCGTCTCGTGCACCGGTGCTAGCACCGTCCGCTGCACCGGTGCTTACTACCAGCCCGAGCCGACCCCTTCGCGCAGGGCGGCCATCACCGGGCGGTTACGATGTGCTCCTCGACGGTGAGGTCTTCAGTACGCTACGCGAGACCCAGATTGTTATCGAGAGTAGGCGGCTGTCCGGCCACATACCTCGATGGGCTACCGGGCTCCAGCACAACCTAAAAGAGAATACGCCGTAATTTGCATACAAACTCTATATTCGTGAACTGCTCCAATTGTTTAGCGTTCTTAGACAGATTCGCTCGAGTTGGCGAGCCGCACGCGCCCAAGAATAATTCTCCTCCAACAGACATCGAGCCGCGACCGCCAGCTTTTCTCTAAGATTTTGGTCACCCAGCAGTCGCAGAATTGCATTCGCCATGTCCACCGGTGTGTCCGCCGCCAGGTAATGCCGACCAGAAATGACTTCAAGACCCTCTACTCCAACGGACGTTGACACAATAGGCCTACCTAAGGCCATTGCCTCAAATACCTTGATACGTGTCCCACTTCCCACACGCAACGGAATCACGGACACATCTGCGTCAACAATATAAGGGCGAACATCATCTACTAATCCCGTAAAAGTCCAATTGATCCCCAAAGCGTTGGCTCGAGATCTAAGCCATTTCGCTGGGTTTCGTCCCACCATCAATGCTCGCGCCAACGGACGTTTTTGGACCACTAGTGGCCAGACCTTGTCCATTAGAAACCACACACCATCGATGTTTGCTGGTGTATCCATTGCTCCGGTAAAAACTATTGTTCCACCATTTTGAGACGCGTTACCCCGCTCCCGCGGCGAGGTAAAGGTCAGTGACTCGATATCGACGCCGGTGTCGACGCACTGAACGTCTGTCGCACCGTATCGGCTTTGAATAGCCCGGGCATCCCGCGGCGATACGGCGATCACCGTATCAAAGGAACGAAGGGTTTTTTGCTCATACGCTTGCATCTTCCGGCTTTGGTTTTGCCAAATTAGGCGTTTGATACCACCTGCAATATGTGAATGACGTTCAAAAATCTCCGCCTCCACGTTGTGAGTGAAAATGACTGAGGCTGTCGCGAACGCCAAATTTGGCAGCAGCACTGCTGCGTGGGGAAAATCGATCACAACGACATCGGGGTTCTCGGCAAGCAGACTAGCAATACACGCCGCTCCCGTACGAGACCAATCGTTAGCTACACTAACGGGCAACTTGGAAGCAAGCCGACACCATCGGCTCACAAAACCCCAATGAGACGCCGGCCATCCAACAAAGCGATCACAACTGTGCCTAATTTGGTCAACAAACTGCGAGCCGTTCGAAGGTTCGGGAGACGCAAGTGTCAGTTCGAAGGCCCCGCCCTTCATCTCTCGAAGCATGTTAGCCGTACGGATTTTACCACCCTCATTCGTTGGGAACAGAAAGCGTGGACTAACGAACAAGAGCCGTGGTCTTGGCATCACCAGCAAAGACCGTAGTATCGGATTGCTGGGTGAGTTTCTAGCTCCGGTAACCCAAATAGGTCGATTACCGTTTGCCCGTTAAGAGAATTCAGGATCGACGGCAAATATGACCTCGTAATATGGCCAATCACTACTATTTGTGCATGATCCAGGGCTAATTTCGGAGAAGATACCAGCAAACGCCCCAAATGCGGAATCTCGCGCTCGATATAGCGTCGATTCTGCCCAATAAGGCGAGCCATATCGACGCGTTCGTCGAATATTCGTAAATCGTAACCCCTTCCAATGAGACGCTCTGCGAGCGTGACATACGGCGACTCTCGTAGATCATCTGTACCAGATTTGAATGCGAGGCCAAACATGCTGATAGGGGCGCGACCTTTCTTCGTAATTGCTGCAAACGCCCTATCCACGACCTGCTCATTACTGGTTAGCACCGATTTTAGGAGCGGCGCCTGAATGCTCAAAGTATCTGCTAGCGCGGTGAACGCCCTCACATCCTTTGGTAAGCACGAACCGCCAAATGCGTAGCCTGGTCGCAGGTATGCCGGCGAAATGTTGAGCTGACGATCTTTACAGAATATTTCAAAAGCCGCGCGCGCGTCCGCCCCACATTCCGAGAGGATTGCACCAGCTTCGTTCGCGAAAGCCAGTTTTAACGCGTGATACGTGTTAGACAGGTACTTGACACTTTCGGCCACTCGGATCGGAGTCACAAAAAGAGGTGACTGCAACGACGCGTATAGTGCACGCAGCGAAACAGCATTATCCCCAGGCGGTGCACCTATCAAAGTGAAGGGCGGATTACGAAAATCTTGGATCGCTGTGCCTTCGCGGAGAAACTCCGGATTTACGTAAAAGGAGAGGTCGTCGCCAACTTTTCGATGCGATGCTTGTTCTAGTAATGGGATGAACCGCTCCTCCGAAGTGCTAGGTGGTATGGTCGACCGTATGACAACAATATGTGGCGTAGCTTTCGTCCTTATCTCCTCTCCAATCGAGCCCATCACGTCGGCAAGTGCAGACGTGGATGCGCTACCATCCGCAGATGACGGGGTACCAACTGAAATAAATGAGATATCGGAGTTTCTAACCGCCTCACCTACGCTATGAGTAGCGCTCAATCGGCCCGCCGCCACAGACATAGATACCAATTCGGTAAGGCCGCTTTCTATGATGGGAGACTCACCACGGTTCAGCATGGCGACTTTCTCCGGTACGATGTCGACGCCAACAACATCGTGCCCAAGTGCTGATAGGCACGCGCTGGAAACCACTCCCACATAACCGGTACCAAACACCGAGATCTTCATAGATTGTCATCCGCAAAATTATTCGTGACGGTTTTGCCGTA
>Ga0206963_10227_pt1 | contig 18063 bp, 19 predicted proteins | sample Alteio_BWOrgHeat_28_FD_152958 | JGI IMG/M metagenome (GOLD analysis project Ga0206963, IMG submission 152958) | Enriched cells from forest soil in Barre Woods Harvard Forest LTER site, Petersham, Massachusetts, United States -... | ecosystem: Environmental > Terrestrial > Soil > Temperate forest >... | reverse complement strand
CGGCGGAGAGGCCGAGGCGTGAACCAAAGATTTTCAAGATCAACGGGTCGCCGGTGCGAACCAGCTCGACGCGCCGACCAAGGCAGACGCCGAGGGCCTTGAGCCGCAGGGTGTCATCATCATCGGTCGCGACGTCGGCCACCACGGCGCAGACGCGCGGGGGCAGTTCGTCGAGCCGCACGGTGGCGGCGGGTTGTCCGATGGTGGTCACAGCCAGTTGCAAAATAAGCCTTCTGCCGCACATGTCAAACCTGCCGAACAAGGCGATTGACGCGGCAAATAAAGGCTATCACCCGTGCGGGGCCATCACTGACGGTGGCTTGCGATTTGTTAGCGGTGGTTTGCACTTCGCGGTTTGCGTTGAAAAAGGCGGGGGCATCCGGCACATTGGGAATGTGAACCTAAAAGCTCATTTTGCCGTGTTTTTGCTGGCGGTAGCGTTTGTCGCCGGCTGCGCGAAGTCCGTTCCGCCTGCGGCGCCGGTGGCGACGACCGCGCCGGACGAGCCGACGCAAGCGCAGCCAAAATTGCAGACGATGAAGTTCTATCTGGGCGCGGAGACGATCGACGCCGAACTGGCGCTGACGCCGAGACAAGAACAGACCGGCATGATGTATCGCTCGAACATCCAGGAAACCGATTCGATGCTCTTTGTGCTCCCCTACCCGCAGCAGGCGTCGTTCTGGATGAAGCATTGCCCGGAATCCATCTCCGCCGCGTATATCAAGACCGACGGTACGATCGCGGAGATCCATCACTTCGAACACGATGACACCAATGCGGTCCTCTCCGCCACGGATGACATCCAGTTTGTCCTGGAGACGAAAGAGGGTTGGTTCACCCGCCATAATATCGGCGTGGGCACGCTCATCCGCTCGGAAAAGGGTTCGCTGCCGGAAACGTTTCTGCGACGGAACTGACTATTTGCCGGCGGCGAGCGCGTCGAGCTTGGCTTTCAAGTCCGCCTCCACTGGCACACCCGCGATGCGTTCGGTGACTTTGCCGTCCTTGAAGAAGATGAGCAGCGGGGGCGCATCTACCTTGAAGTTTTGGGCGAGGCCGGGCGATTCGTCCACGTTGATTTTGACGAACTTGATCCGGTCTGCATAACCACCCGCCACACGGTCCAGCAGGGGCGACGTCACCTGGCACGGTCCGCTCCAGGTCGCGTAGAAATCTGCCACCACTGCGTTCGTACAACGCGTGACTTCTGCGTCGAACTGGTCCTGCGTGATGTGCTTCACGTTCGGCGTGGACTCGTTCATGGCTGACGGACGATAGCAACCGGCGATAAAAAAAATGACCACGGCCGCCACCGCGATGGCGGAGGCCCTGATGCAGGCGGACGATTTCATCCCCTGAATCTAACGCCGTCCGCCGCCGGTTCAAATCCTTTTCCCGCGCCAATCTGTTTGCGAAAAGGCGTTTCTCGCTTACGATTCGGCCATGCTGTCGCTCGAACATCTCGCCGGCCTCGCCGCGCAAAACCGCGCCGCCGCCAAATCCAGCGTGAAGGCATTCCCCATCGGCGGCCGGGACTTTGATCTCAACACCCGGCCCGCCATCATGGGGGTCGTCAATCTGTCCGCCGACTCGTGGTATCGGGAAAGCGTTTGTTTATCAGCCGAATCCGCCATCCAACGCGGGAAGGTGCTCGCCGCACAGGGCGCGGACATCATCGATGTCGGCGCGGAATCCACCCTCGCCCACGCGGCGCGGGCGGATGATGCTGCCCAACGCTCCCTGCTCCTCCCGGTGATCCGCGGGTTGCGCGCGGAAAAGATTCTTGTATCCGTCGAGACCTATTCGCCCGGCGTCACCCGCGCCTGCCTGGAGGCCGGCGCTAATGTCTTGAACCTCACCGGCACGGAAGCTTCTGCTGAGATCTTCCAGCTCGTCGCCGCCCACGATGCCGCCGTCATCATCTGCTATGTCGCCGGGAAAAATGTCCGCGCGGTCGGTGATTTCGATCTCAGCGCCGATCCGGTTCCCATGCTGCGGGATTTTTTTGCGCGCCAGATCGAAGTCGCGCAGCGCCATGGCGTGAACAAAATCTTCATCGACCCCGGCCTCGGCTTTTATTACCGCAATCTTCAAGACAGCGCGGTGCGCGTACGGCACCAGATGAATGTTTTCCTGAACACCTTTCGCCTGCGCGAACTGGGCTTTCCCGTGTGCCACGCCCTGCCCCACGCGTTCGAGTTTTTCGGTGATGAAGTCCGCTGCGCCGAACCCTTCTTTGCCGTATTGGCTGCGCTGGGCAAGACCGACCTGTTCCGCACCCACGAAGTTCCGCGCATCAAGGCCGTCCTCGACACGCTGAAGATTTTTTAAGCCACTTGGCAGAGAAACACACCCTCTTCTTCCGAGGCGGTGATCCATTGCCGGCAAACCCGTAGCCCATGGCGCCGCAGGATGTTTTGGACGCGTTCCGGCGTGTAGCGGTAGGAAAAGAAAAGCTGGATGGATTCGCCGCGGGCGAACGAAAACTCCTCGCCCTCAACTTTGACCCGGCAGGCGCGGGTGAAATGAAATCTCGCCATCACGCGCTGCAGACCCGCCCCGCCTGCCTCGATGGTGAAAACCAACTTGCCGTCACGCCGTTCGATCCCCAGATCGAACAGAAACGCCATCAGCCAATCGCGCGTCAGTGGATTGTCGTATTGCGGCAGGATGCGCTTCATTCCTGCAGCGTAGTCACTTCCGGGCGCAAGGTTGGCGCTGAACAACAGATGATCCTTCGGGCGCACCAACCGCGCCAGCCGGGGCAGGATGATCTGCGGCTCAAAGTTCGGAATCATGCCGAAGAACGTGACGAGTGATGGGCGCGGCGTGACAAGGAGAGTTTGTAGATCACCCGCCGTGGCTAGATCGCAGACAAACGGATGGCAATCGTTCTCCGGCAAGATTTTCGCCGCCGCCCTTCGGGCAACCAACACCATCGCCGAACTCACATCGCAAGGCGTGTAAGAAAGATTCTTGCGACGCTTTTGGAGCAGTTCCAGGAGACGGGAATCTTTCTGCCCACCACCGCAACCCAGCCCGATGACGTGAATCTGTTTCGTCGCAATCTGCGCCGAAGTCTCAACAAAAGCACGATCATATGTAGTCAGGCAATCGTCGTCATAACGCGCCGGTGAATGTGCCTCGTGCAGTACGAGCCATTTTTGGGTTTGCTTGAGGCTGTCGTAATGGAACTTGTGATTGACCCGCCGCGTCCGCAGCGACGCCAGCAGATCACGCCTCACATTTTCCGGAAACTGGCTGGCGTGGATGCGGACGTTGACGGCGGATTTCATACGCCTATTTTTGCGGGAAGATCTGGTAGAGCAAGAGATAGATCACCACGCCGGTGACGGAGACATACATCCACAGCGGCCACGTCCAGCAGGCGATGCGTTTGTGCGCTTCAAAATTTTGTTTCTTCGCCCGGTACAGCGTCATCAGGATCAGCGGCACGATGACGACGGCGAGGATCGTGTGCGTTAGCAATATCGTCAGATAAATCGGACGGAACCAGGCCGGCTCAACGAAGTGCGTGACCGTCTTCACCGTGGCGTGATAAGTCAGGTAACACGCGAGAAAGATCGTCGACGTGCAGAACGCCGTGATCATGCAATTCCGGTGCGCGATCTTGTTCCCGCGCTTGATGAAGATGAAGCCCAGCGTCAGGAAGATCGCGCTCAAACCGTTGAGCGTGGCGTTGACCGCCGGCAGATCGTGGACGCTCACGGTTCCTGCTCCAGTTGATGGACTGCGGTGATGATCTGCGGCATCACGGCGTTCGTCCAGTCCACGCCGTCGCCGCCCGTCTCAAAAAATCCACGCAATTGCGCATGCTTGTCTACGATGACAAAGATGGTCGTGTGGATGAACAGGTCGGCGGCGTCCTTCTGTTCCTCCGGCTTCACCGGCTGCGAGCTCAGCTTCAGGCTATTCGCCCCCAGCAACCCGATCTCACGCTTTTCCCCGGTCAAAAATGTCCAGCGGCTGAAGTCCGCGCCGTAGTGCGTCCCGACTTTCTTCATGATTTCAGGCGTATCAAAATCCGGGTCGGTGGTGAGCGTGACAAATTTTACGTTGCTGTCGGCGGGCAATTTTTCCTGGAGCGATCCCATCTGCATGGTCAGGCGCGGACACGGCCCGGCGCAACGCGTGAAGATGATGTCCGCCAGCCAGACATGGTTGGTGAAATCGGCGAGCGTGGTGAGTTTTCCGTCCTGGTTGGTCAGCGTAAAATCAGCCACCGGACCAAGCACCGGCAACGCCTGCTTGTGGGCCCGGAAATTTTGTGCGAGCGAAACCAAGATCGCCAGGCCGATCATGCTGAAGGCCAGGCTCAAGCCGAGCCAGACGGAGCGTGGCAGCGGGCGGGATGAGTCAGGCATGTGGCATGGGCCGCGCCGGGCGGCGAAAGATCAGCTGCCTTGCTTGAGGGCGACCGACGCCGTCGTGGTGGCGTTCGTCTTGCCGCCCGTCTTGCTGTTCATCCACGCGTTGAATTCGTCCTGCGACTCGACCAGCAGGAAACCGCCGGCCATCGAGGAATGACCGCCGCCGCACAACTGCGCGCATTCGATCTGGTAACGGCCCGGCTTCGTGGGCGTGAATGTGATGGGGAAGCGCAGCCCGGGAATCGCGTCCTGCGTCATGCGCATGGCCACGAGCTTGAAGGAATGGATGACGTCCTTCGAGCTCAGGTAGATCAAGACCGGCTTGTTGACGACCACGTGGATGTTACCGTTGTAGAACTGCACATCGTCCTTGCCCTTCGGATCATTCGGATCCACGCCAAAAATATTGCTGTCCGAGATGAGCTTCATGTCCTGCTGTCCGAATTTGCCGTCCATGCCGGCATAACGCACATTCCAGCCGAATTGTTGCGCCATGACCTGGACAACCGTGGCATCTTCTTCCTTCGGGAATTCCTCCACGTTTTTCCGCCAGAGCGGCAGCGCGATGCACAGCAGCAACACCGCCTCGGCGATGACGATGGCGATCTCGATCTTCTTCGGCATCGAACTCTGCGAACCTTCGTAACTGGCCAACGGGTTGCGCTTCGCGCTGAATCGCCAGAGGGCGTAGCAAAAATAAGCGACCCAGCCGATGAACAGCACGATCATGAGGTAGTGCACCCAGACCATCAGGTCATCGATGGGCTTGGCGCTCAGCGAGGCGCGGGCGGGCAATCCGAGGATATTATAGGCAAACCAGTCGTTCATACTTTGGGAGATTCAGGGGCTTTCTCGGCAGCGGCGGCCAGGGCGGCGCTTTTGCGGAGGATATAGATAAAAAAAGTCAGAAAGGTCCCGAGCACTGTCACGATCACGCCCATCAACGTGAAGATGCCCCAGTTCATGCCTTCCGTCATCGGCGTCTGCACGTTGCCGCCGTAGCACGTGGCGCAGGCAAACGCCGGCGCCGGCGCCAGCAGGGCCGCGATCATGAGCAACAAGATTTTCACAATCAACTTCACAAGTAGCTGATCTTTTTCAGTTTCTTCAAAAAATAAATACCGTAGATGACCACCAGGACCGCCGTGGCGATCGCCGCCACGCCCCAGCCCGGCCGTCCATTATTGAACGCCCACGCCGCGCAACCGAGCGACAGCGAGGTCAGCAGCGTCACGAAAATCAGATGGAAGGCTTTCAGTGACATCTCAGTTCAATGAGTCGCGGTGCCCAACGGAAAATCCGTCATCGCCCACAGCGTCAGCCCGAACAGGCCGATGACGAAAATCACGGTGAACATCAAAACGGTGTAGATGAGTTTCTTTTCCGACAACAAGTGCATCAGGTAGCCGGCGACGCAGAAAGCGTTCACCACCGCGATGGCGAGGATGATCGCCACCTTGGCCGGCCAGCCGAAGTGCGGCAGAAACGACGCCCAGATCATGCCGCCAACCGCCAGCAAGATGACGCCAAAGATGACCTTGCAAAGCTTGTAGTACGCTTCCAACGTGACGGGCTTCTCAGATTCGCTCATATAAATTCAAGTTCGTTCAGATCGATCTTCAGGTCAGATACATGACCGGGAACAGGAAAATCCAGACCAGGTCAACGAAGTGCCAGAACAGGCCCGAGACTTCGATGCGGTTGGTGAAACGTTCCGGGTCCGTCTTCCACATGCGGCTGCCCGGGCCCCACAGATAAAAGATCACCAGTGTGCCGCCCAAGATGTGCAGCGCGTGCAGACCGGTCATCGTGAAATAGATCGCCGTGAACGTATTGTGCCACGGACCGTAGTTCTGCATCTTCTTGATGTCAGCGGCCTTGATCTCGATCGATTTATGGACCGCTTTTCTCGCCTCCTCCGTGCGCAGGTCCATCAGCTCCTTGCGGTCTTCAACGATGTGACCGTTGATCGACACGGAAGCGAGTTCAAAAGTATTGGTCACCCCGCCGATCATGCGGGTGTAAGTCTTGCCGTGAAAACTTTTTGCCACCGATTCCTCTTTGGTCGTCGTATTGACGTAGACGGCGCTTTCGAAATGGCCGTCGGCAAACGTGCCGTCGTTCAACGCGATCTCGTAATGGATCCACTTATCGTGATACTCGTAAGACTTGATCCCCAAGAACGCCAGCGCCAGCAGGATGGTGCAGGCATGGAAGAATTTGAACTTGCCGAAGTCGCGCACCTTGCACGCCGCCCACGCGAGCAACGTCGTGATGGCCGAGAGCGCCAGCAACAGCGTGTTCACGGTGCCTAAACGGACGTCGAGCCAGCCGTGCGGCCACATGCCCGGCTCTGCGCCCGCGCGCAGCAAAACGTAAGCGGAGAACAGACCGCCGAACAGCATGACTTCCGAGGCGAGGAACAGCCAGATGCCGAGCTTCGCATTGTAGATGCCGGTATCCGGCCGGTTTTGGACTGTATAGGGGATTTCCATGAAAAAATATCAGTGGTGCGCGGGCGCGGGATTACCGTGTGGCGCGACATGGGCGTCGGGGAATTCCGCCTGCGGCGCGAAACTGCCTTCATAGCCGGGCGCATTGTATTCGTAAGGCCCGCGGACGATGTGCGGTTGCAGCGGGAAATTCCCGTGCGGCGGCGGCGTGGGCGTATGCCAGTCGAGCGTCGTCGCTTCCCACGGATTATCGCCGACCTTTTCGCCGTGCTTGATGCTCCAGAAAACATTGATGATGAAAGGAATCTGCGCGAGGCCCAAACCGACGGCCGCCCACAAGATCCACGTGTTCAATTCCATGACGGAACCCGGCAGCGTGTCGATCGCATTCGGCACGAGCTTGGCGGAATAGTTCACGCCGCCGTCACTCATACGGCGGATCATGCCCTTGATGCCCTGCGCAAACATCGGCATGAACACCAGGTTCATGAACACCAGCGAGCACCAGAAATGCACGCTGCCCCAGAATTCGTTCATCTTTCGCCCGGTCATTTTTGGATACCAGAAATACACACCCGCAAAGAGCGCGAAGATCGTCCCCGGTGCCACCACGTAATGGAAATGCGCGATGATGTAGTACGTGTCATGCAGATACAGATCCGCCGCCGCCAGACCGAGCGGCAAACCCGTCAGACCACCGATGCCGAACATCGGCAGGAACGCCAGCGCGAAGAGCATCGGCGTGTTGATGCGGATCGATCCGCCCCAGAGTGACAGGAACATGCACGTCAAGATGATGACTGACGGGATCGAGATGATCATCGTCGTCGCCTGGAAGAACGTCGCGATCTTCTGGCCCATGCCCGTCATGTACATGTGGTGCGCCCACACGATGAACGACAGGAAGCCGACCGCCAGCACCGAGTACACCAGCGATTTGTAGCCCCAGATCGGCTTCCGCGTGTTGTTCGCGATGACTTCGACGACGACACCCATCGCGGGCAAAATCAAAACGTAAACTTCCGGATGGCCGAGGAACCAGAACAAGTGCTGCCACAGCAACGGGCTGCCGCCGCCGCTGGCTTCACCCACCTTGCCCGCCACGGCGAGGCCGGTCGGCAGGAAGAAGCTCGTCCCGAGCGCGTTGTCCATCAATTGCAGAACACCGGCGGCTTCGAGCGGCGGGAACGCCAGCAATAGAATGAACGCGGTTACAAACTGCGCCCACACGAACCACGGCAGCCGCATCCACGTCATGCCCGGCGCGCGCAGTTGGATAATGGTCGCGATGAAATTCACCGCACCGAGCAACGACGAGGTGATCAGAAGCACCATGCCCACCAGCCAGAAGGCCTGGCCGTTCGTCGGGATCGTCGTCGCCAGCGGAGAGTAGGAGGTCCAGCCGGCCTGCGCCGCGCCGCCCGGGATGAAAAAGCTCACGAACATCACCACGCCACCGAGGAAGAACGCGTGATAGCTCGCCATGTTGATGCGGGGAAAGGTCATGTCAGGTGCGCCGATCATCAGCGGAACCACGTAATTACCGAACGCCGCGAACGCCAGCGGCACCACGCCGAGGAACACCATGATCGTGCCGTGCATCGCCCCGAAGGCGTTGTACAACTCTGGCGAGATCGCCCCGTTCGGAGCCATCGTGCTGCCCAGCATCTTCTCCAACAGCGGTCCCAGGAACGGCACCGGCTGCGAGGGATGCGCGATCTGCCAGCGCATGAGCAGCATCAGGCTGAAACCGAACAACAAAAAGCACAACGCCGTCAACCCGTATTGGATGCCGATGACCTTGTGGTCGCTCGAGAAGATGTACTTGTTCCAAAAGCCCGGCTCGTGGTGCTCGTGGCCGTGGTTATCATGACCATGGCCGTGGGCCGGCTTGGGTTCACGGAACGGCGGAAATTGCTGGACGTTTGCTTGCATAAAAATTTATTTCAACTTGTCGGCGACCATCGCCACCAGCAGCAGCGGCAGATAGATGATCGAGGCAAAAAACAACAGTTTCGCGCGCGGCAAGGTCATCTGCCGCGAAAATTGGATGGCACAAACCAGAAAACCAGCGCCCAAAACCAGCGCGGCCGCCAGATAGATTTTCCCGCTCATCCCCAGCGCGAACGGGAACAGGCTGGCGATGATCAGCGCGATGGTATTGCTCACGGATTGTTGCGCCGTGCGGCTGCCATCGGCATCGATGTTCGGCAGCATCACGAAACCGGCCTTCGCATATTCATCGCGATACATCCACGCGATGGCAAAGAAATGCGGCAACTGCCAGAAAGCCAGAATCGCGAACAACGCCCAGCCTTCGCCGCCGAGTTCATTGCGCGCGGCCGTCCAGCCCATCAATGGCGGCAATGCGCCGGGAATGGCGCCCACCAGCGTGTTGGCCCACGTCACGCGCTTGAGCGGCGTGTAGATGAACAGATAGCTGATGCTCGTCACCGCGCCGATGACGCTCGTGAGCGGATTCACCAGCACCGCCAGATAAACCAGGCCCGCCACCGAGCAGATACCACCAAAGATCGCGACCGTCGCCGGCTGCATCCGGCCCGAGGGCAGCGGACGGTCGGCCGTGCGGCGCATCTTGGCATCGTGCTCGCGTTCCAATAACTGGTTCAACGCCGCCGCGCCGGACGCCACCAAGGCCGTGCCGAACAATGCATGGAACATCAGCAGAAAATTCGCCGTCCCCCGCATGCCCAGATAAAACCCGACCAGCGTGGTCAGCAGCACCAGCATCGTCAGCCGCGCCTTGACCAAATCGGCAAAAATCGCCGCCCAGGATTTTTCCGGGATGGCGTTGGAATCAAAAACGTCGGCTGAAACTTTCATTCGCTTCTTGGTACTGAAAACCGTACCCAATTCGGCTTATTTTGACCTGTAGGGGTATTTTCTGTCAATGTTGTTCGCGGCCTAATTGGGTTGTCCATCGGTCAAATCGGCTAAGTTTTTAGCGGATTGGCCAGTTTTGTCCGGCGGAATGCCACCAGCCACCACAGCGCACCCGTCAGCAACGCCAGCGCCCCTACCATCACGTGCCCCGTCGCCACATCCGCCGCCTTGTTCGTTAACACCGTCGCCGCCCCCAAAACGATCTGGAGCGACAACAACCCGAACCAAAACCACGCGAACTTCGTCAACCAGTCCGCCCCGCCCAACCGCTTGCGCGCGATGAAGGGTGCGGCGGCCACGCCCAGGAATAACAGATACGCGACCAGTCGATGCACCATCTGCAGGTTCACCTGGAAGGCCGTGATGGGATTGCCGATCGTACCCGGCGGACGATGCGCATTGTAATCCGCGATGGCCTCCGACGTCGTGGACGGCCAGACCTGATGGTGCGCCATCGGAAAATCCCAGATCGCCAGGCCGGAATGCTGGTGCCGCATCGTCGCCGCGATGAGCAGTTGGATGAAGATCAAGATCGTCAGGTAAAGCACATGGCTACGCAATCCGCGCGGCACGGCCACCTGTGGTTTAGCCGCCGATTCCTGCCACCAGCGGCTGAGGAACAACGCGATCGCGCAGGTCAGCACCAGGAACGTCTGCGCCACCGCCCCATGCGGTACACCCAGCCAGTTCAAGCTCCAACGCACCCGCAACCCGCCAAGAATTCCCTGCAAGATCACGAGGAAAAACGCCGCGATCCCCAGCCAATGCAGCCATCTACGGGAATCTTTCAGCGACATCCAGATGGCCAGGATCGTGGTGAGCAGACCGACCGCCGAGGCCAGCAACCGGTGCGAATGCTCGTAAAAAATCCCGCCCACCCATTTGTCCACCGGGAACAGGAACATGTTGTAGCCATACGTCGTCGGCCAGTCCGGCACGGACATCCCCGCCTCATGGCTCGTCACCAATCCGCCCAGGCCGATGAGCAGGAACGTCGTGATGGCGGTCACCACGGCGAACCAGAACAGCGCGGGATTGTATTTGGCGTTCATGTCGTAAAAGGAACGACCGCTGCGTCATCCGCAGCGGTCGCCGGACGGATCAGAAATTATTTGGCGGCCTCAAACGTGATGTCCTGCGTCGCCCCGCCGTCTTTCACCTCAACCTCCACCGTCTTGGTGCCGAGTTTGCGGTGCGCGAATTCCACCGTGTATTTGCCGGCCGGAACGTTCTTGATGGTGAACTTCCCATCCTTGTCGCTCACGGAGAAATACGGGCCGTCCACGACTGTCACCCACGCCAGCATCCACGGATGCACATCGCAGGAAAATTTCAGGAACGGCTCCGGCTTGTCGAAAACGAACGTCAGGTCCGGCGATCCCGGAGGCTGCGGCAGGTTCTGCATCTCATTCACCTTCGGCACCGTGTGCACGTTATGCACCACCGGGTCGGAATTTTTCACGATCACTTTCTGGCCCGTCTGCACCGCGAGCACCGACGGCAGATAGACACAACCTTTCTGGTCGATCACCGCCGGGGCCGCCGTTACGCCCGTGGATTTGCCGAGACCCTTGATGGAGACCACCACGTCCGCCAGCCCGCCGCTGCTGCTGACCACGTAGAAATGTGTCGTCGGAAAGCTGCTGCTGGCGTAAAGCGCCGCGCAATTCGGATCCGTCTCCTTCATCTTGTCTTCAAAGCTGGCTTCCGCCGGGGCCGTGCCCTTGAAAGTGATGGTGCCGGTGAGATCGCCCGCCATGGCGTTAAAGCCCAGCGAAACGAGGGTTGATGCCGCGATCAGGAGTGATTTTTTCATAAGATTTCGTTTTCCAATGTGCCTACAGTATCAATTTTTCCCCGCCCCCGCAAGTTGCCCCGCCATGGTTTCACCGCCACTGATGCAACCGGTGATGCGCGCTAATCAGCCCGTCAAAACGGGACATCAAAAGCCACCGGCAAGGTATCCATCACACGCGCCATCTCCAGCGCCGTCTGCGCCGCCTCCATCCCGCGATTATGCTTGGGGCTCAAACAACGCTCCTTCGCCTGTTGCTCGTTTTCCAGCAGCAACACCTCATGGATCACCGGCACCTCGCGCGTGATCTGGATCTGCGCCAGCGCATTGCTCACCGCCTCGCCGATATGCTGCGCGTGCGTCGTCGCCCCGCGCAAGATCACGCCCAGGCAGATGATCGCCGAAAATCCCCCCGCATGCGCCAATCGCGCCGCCACCACCGGAATCTCATACGCGCCGGGCACGCGCACCACCTCCACCGCGCCGCCCGAACGGACGATCTCCGCCTTCGCCGCGCGCAACATCGCGTCCACGTACCGGGAATTATATTTGGAAGCCACGATGGCGAAGCTCGCTCCCTTCGCCCGGATTTTCTTCTGCTGAATTTTTTTTAGCATCGCCGAAATCTCACTTCTTCTCGCCATCCACCGGCTTCCACTTGCCGTCGTAATGCGCCACCTCGATCAACTCCTCGCCCATCGCGACGTGTTGCGAATCCGGCGCCGGCTTCGGCGCCTCAACAGGCTTGACCGCGTCCGCTGGTTTGGTCTCTGATTTTTTAATGAGCACCGTCTCCTCGTCGCTCGCGCGCGCAGCGTCCATCACCAAAAATTCCCAACGGCTCTCGATCGTCCGTTGTTGCGGCGCCTTGAACGGCCGCACCTGAAATTCTCCGCCGCGCAGCGACATCAGCCGGTAAAACGCCTGCTCGCCCGTCAACGTCCCCACCGCCGCATGCACGATCTGCCCCGTCTCGATGTAGATCTGTCCGCGCAATTCCGCATTGCGTATCTCCAGGATGGATGAATTCCGCCCGTTGCATTCCATCTGGATCACTTCCTGCAAACCCACATGGCGCAACGCACCGGTAAAACCTTCCAGATGCGCCCATGAAACCAGGTCGTTCAACATATTGAACGTCGACTTCATGCCCTCCGCCGTCAGCGGTTTTTCGAGGAACAAATCCGCGCCCGCTTCCAGCGCCGATGCCCGCTTCGCCTCCGTCGCCTTGCCCGTCATCACGACAGCTTTGAGGCCCGGATAACGCCGCGTGATGATCCCCAGCAATTGCAACCCGTCCAGCATCGGCATGCCGATGTCCAGCACCACCAGGTCCACCGGCTTGTCCTTCAACACCGCTAGCGCGCGATCCGCGCTCGTCGCCGTGTGAATGGCCCACGTCTTGTTCGCATACTCGTCGCACAAGCCACCGAACGCCTCGAGGAACGCCATGCTGTCATCCACGAACAGCACATGAAATTTTTTGGAATCATCTCCCGCGTCCGCCGGCGCCGCCGGTTTTTCTTCGACGGGAGTTTTCACCGGCTCCGGCTTGACTGCCGCCGCCAGCGCCGCTGAGTTCATCACCAGCATCTTGCTGATGAACGACGTCCCCGGCATGTCCGTCTGCGGCGAGGTCGACTCGAACCGCACGTCCACGTCCCCCACCCGCAGCACCTGGCCCAGCTTCAATTTCGCCTCAGAAATCTTTTGTCCATCCACGAACGTCCCGTTCGTCGAAAGCAGGTCGCGCACGAGCAGTTCCTCGCCCTGCAACCGCACCTCGCAATGCCGCCCGGACACCGACGTCTCCACCACCTGGAACGAGTTGCCGTCCGCCCGGCCAATGGTCACCCACGCGCCGCCCAGTTCGAGCGGCGACGCCGATACGCCTTTGGTGATGACAACCAGCCGTGCCATGTTCAGTCGATAAAAGTCACTCTAGGGATTATCGGCCAAAACTGCGGTCGGGCAAATGAAAAGTCAACTTAAGCCGCCGGCAGATACACACTAAATGTGCTGCCCTTGCCCACCTCGCTCTGTACCTCGATGAACCCGCCGTGGCCTTTCACGATACGCAGGACAGCCATCAGGCCGAGACCGGTGCCACGGCCCGGTTCCTTTGTGGTGAAGAACGGCTCATAAATTTTACTCATGACCGCCGGTGGAATACCCTCGCCGGTGTCGCTCAGACGCAGCCGGACGTGACGTCCGGGGCTGGCCCCGTTCAGCGCTGCGGCCGATCGTCCATCCAGCACGATGTTTTGCACCGCCAGCGTCAGCGTGCCGCCCTGCGGCATCGCATCCCGCGCATTGACGCACAAGTTCAACAGCACCTGATGCAACTGCGTCGCATCCGCCAGCACCGGCCATAGTTCCTCCGCGAGTTCGCTCTGAACCCGGATGCTTTTGGGAAAAGTGTTGCTCACAAACGCCGCCATCTCCCGGCCCAGTTTTCCGATCTCGACCAAGATCCGTTTGTCCCCGCGCCCGCGTCCGATGGTTAACAGTTGCCGGACCAAGTCCGCCCCGCGTTGGGCGCTGGTCTCGATGATGCTGAGCGTTCGTTCCTGCTCCGCTGGTGGCAGGCCCTGGCGCAACAGCGGGGCGGACATCAGGATGGGCGTGAGGATGTTGTTCAGGTCATGGGCGACACCACTGGCCAGCGCACCCATGGTCTCCAGGCGCTGGGCGCAGAGGAACTGCGACTCCAGCTTCTTCTTTTCCGTGATGTCCTCCACCATGCTGATGGCATAACGCAGCCCGCCATCCGGCGCACGGACCACTGAAACGGTCAGCCGCGCACAAACCGTTTCACCGTCCTTGCGCAGATAACGCTTTTCAATCTGGTAGTGTTCGCGTTTTCCGCCGGTCAGTTCATGGTATAACACCAGATCGGCGGCCAGATCATCGGGATGCGTGAACTGGGCGAAGGCCATGCCGCGCAATTCTTCTTCCGTGTAGCCCAAGAACTGTTGCAAGGCGCGGTTGGCTTTTATCGGCCGGCCGGCCGAATCCACCAATGCTATGCCGAGGGCGGCATTTTCAAATATCACCCGGAAATCCGTTTCGCTCTTCAATCTGGCTTCCTCGGCCTCCTTGCGTTCCGTGATGTCCTCGGCGATTCCGACCACCCGCCGGTCGCCACCCTCCCCGGTCACCGGAAAGGCGCGGTCGTGAATCCAGCGCACCATGCCATCCGGCCGGATGATGCGGTATTCCTCGTTGAATGTCTCCAAAACCTGCGACAAGGAGGCCGCACGAATCCGCTCCCGGTCGTCGGGATGAATCGCCTCAATCCAAGCTTGTGGCGACCGGTAAAGGCTTTCACAAGAGCGTCCCCAGATCTGTTCATAGCCGGGGCTGACGTAGAGTACTTGGTTCTTCTCCACGTTCGTCAGCCAGAATACTTCGCGGATGTTTTCCACCACCTGGCGGAAGCGTTCCTCGCTGCCGCGCAACGTCGCCTCGGCGCGTGTGCGCTCGGAGATGTCCACTGCGGAAGCCACCAACTGATGTACCCGGCCATTGGCGTCAAACAGCGGGTTCAAGCTGAAATCAATCGTGATGTATCGCTCCTCGGTGATGCGCACGCGCGTATCGCACCGCACATATTCACCGCTGGCCGCGTGCCGGATCAGCGCTTCCAGCCAGCTCCGGACTTCGGGAGAATAGGACCACCAGTAGGTTTCACCAAAGGCTTTGCCCAAGACGTCTTTGCGCTCCAGTCGGGACGCTTGCAGCGGTGCACGATTCACCTCCAATATGATTCCTTCAGGTGACAGCAGACCGACAAAAGCGAAGAGCCCATTGAGAATTTCTTGCAGACGTTGCCCGACTTCCTGCTGTCCCACGGCCCAGGAACCCATGTTTGTCTTATCGTCGCTGAAGCCGGCAATTTGTGGATTATCACTCGCTAAAACGGCGGGGGGAGAATTCGTCAGCGAGTCCATTTGATAATGTAATACGGCTCTGGCGGACTGCAAGTCCGCCAGAGCCCCATCAGACGTTAATTAGTTGACCGTCATATCGTTAATTGACCGTCACGTCGATCTGTTTTGGCTTGGCTTCCTCCGCCTTGGGCAGCGTCACCGTGAGGATGCCGTCCTTGAACGCGGCCTTCACCTTTTCCGGGCTCACCGCCACCGGCAGGGTGAGCGCCCGGGAAAATTTCCCGTAATAGCGTTCCTGACGATGGACTTCCGTGTCCTCGTTCAGCGTCTCGCTCTTGCGCTCGCCGGAGATGACCAGCGTGCCATCTTCCAGATGCACATTGATGTCCTCGCGCTTGAGGCCGGGCAATTCCAGGTTCACCGTGAATTTTTCCTTGTCCTCATGGACATCCAGCGCCGGCGCCCACGCCTGCAACGGCGTCTCAAACAGCCGGTCCAGTTCACTGTTCAAGTTCAACAGCCGGCCAAAGCTCGGCCAGCCCAATCCGGGACGTTGGTAGCTCACTAGTTTCATAATATTTCCTTTCACTCAATGGTTGAATGTTTTCGTTTAATCGTTGTTTCGTTGTTGGTTCGGTTCCAACACCTCCCTTTTAGCTTTAGCAATGCCAACCCTGCCAACTCTCAAAAACCCTTGTTTTTAGAGGTTTTTTACGGGCACCAAACCAACACTGAGGATTTTTGGCACAATCCATTGTGCCACCACCCTGAACCCATTGGCACGATGGCACACTCAACCTTGAACAACCTTGAATCCACGGCTGGTGGAGTTTGTCGCGCTGCGACAAACATTGTCCCGCTCCGAGCGGGACACTTTGTGGTATCCACTTGTAAGAAACCTCGTTCACTCCGAACCTTGATTAACCTTGATTAACCTTGAATGACCTTGAATGACCTTCAATGACCTTGAATGACCTTGAACCCTTCGTTCTAAAACCCAAATAACCTGCAACTTTCAACCTGAAACCTGCAACTTCGCTTTACCTTGATTAACCTTGATTTCAACGCAACGACGGCGGGCCGCTTTTGCCCATTTCCTTCCAACTCAAAATCTAACATTAACACTAAAAACGTTCCGGCCCAATTCCCCAAAACCATTTTTACCTGTCCGGAGCCGTCCGGAGCTGTCCGTCCCCAACCTTGATTAACCTTGAATCGTTCAAACGATCCTCTTCGACCTTGGGCGTTGAATGTTCAATGTTGAATGTTTCCCCCTCTGCGCCTCTGTGCCTCTGTGGCAAAAAATTTCAACCTTGATTAACCTTCCGCAACCTTCCGAACCCGCTTTTTTCAGGTTTCAGGTTTTTGAGCCCCAGCGAAACCACGCCATAGCGCAGCGACGGCGGGCCGCTTCCCTGTCCACCATAGCCTTGGCGAAGGTGGACCTGTCCTCCGAAGCTTTAGCGTAGGAGGAAGCCTTCTCTTAATTGTCAAAGAACCATCAAACCGTTTCACGATTCAACGATTTAACCATGCAACGATTTAACGATCCACGCTTGTTCCATCAGAACATATTCCCCCTCTGCGCGCCTCTGCGCTCTTTGCGCCTCTGCGTTAAAAAAATTGGTAAAAACAAAAAGCCCCGAACCGTTTCCAGTTCGGGGTTTTGATTTTTTAAATAAAATCAGTCAAACGCGTGACCGGCGCAGCACAGCACGTTCTTAACCTTGTGCCGGACCAGGTCCTTCACATGTTGACGGGCCGGACCCATGTACTTGCGCGGATCGAATTCACCCGGCTTTTCCGCGAACACCTTGCGGATGCCCGCCGTCATCGCCATGCGCAGATCCGTGTCGATGTTCACCTTCGTGCAACCCACGCGGCGCGCCACTTCGATGTCGCTCTCCGGCACGCCCTGCGTGTCCGGCATGTGACCGCCATACTTGTTGATCTCGTCCGCCAGATACTTCGGCACGCTGGACGCACCGTGCAACACCAGCGGATAATCGCCCATGCCCGCATCCATCAAAGCCTTCTTGATCAGCTTCAGGCGTTCCAGGTCCAGGTGCTGTTCGCCCTTGAACTTGTACGCGCCGTGCGAATTGCCGATCGCGATCGCCAAAGAATCACAGCCCGATTCCTTCACGAATTTGACCGCTTCTTCCGGCACCGTGTAATGGCCGCTCATGGAGTGGGCGCCGCCTTCTTCACCCTCGTCGAACTGCGCGCCGACCAGGTGGCCCAGTTCCGATTCCACCGAGCAATTATATTTGTGCGCGTATTCCACGACCTTCTTGGTGATCTCGACGTTCTTGTCGAAATTCTCATGGCTCGCATCGATCATCACGCTCGTGAAACCTTCGTCGATGCATTGCTTGCACAAGTCGAACGTATCACCGTGGTCCAGGTGGACCGCGATCGGGATATTTGAGAGGCTGACCGCCGCCTCGATGAGTTTCTTCAGATAAACCGGGTTCGCGTACTGGCGGGCGCCCTTGGAGATCTGGAGCATCAGCGGGGCCTTTTCCTCTTCACAGGCTTCAACGATCGCCTGGATGAGTTCCATGTTGTTGACGTTGAAAGCGCCGAGGGCGTATTTGCCCTTAAGCGCCTTCGCGAACAGG
>Ga0206963_10226_pt1 | contig 18119 bp, 18 predicted proteins | sample Alteio_BWOrgHeat_28_FD_152958 | JGI IMG/M metagenome (GOLD analysis project Ga0206963, IMG submission 152958) | Enriched cells from forest soil in Barre Woods Harvard Forest LTER site, Petersham, Massachusetts, United States -... | ecosystem: Environmental > Terrestrial > Soil > Temperate forest >... | reverse complement strand
AACCGTGGCACATGCTTTTTTTGCGGCCAATGCAACCGTAGCTGCAAGGTTTACGGCGACTTCTCATCATCATCGTGCCTGGTTATTCCATCAATAAAAACAGGTAATTTAACCGTGATACCCAACGCCATGGCGCGCGAGGTGTTAACCGATGCCAACGGGCTGGCAACAGGTGTATCGTACATCAGTAAAGACGATATGCAGGAATACCAGGTACGGGGCAAAGTAGTAATATTAGGCGCCAGTGCCTGCGAAACGGCGCGTTTGCTGCTTAATTCTAAATCACCGGCACACCCCGGCGGGCTGGCCAACAGCAGCGGCGTGGTGGGTAAGTACCTGCATGATTCAACCGGCTCAAGCGCCGGCGGATGGCTGCCGCAACTGCTCGACCGCAAACGCTATAACGAAGACGGCGTGGGCAGCGTACATATTTACTCGCCGTGGTGGCTCGGCAAAAAGAAACTGAATTTTCCGCGCGGTTACCACATTGAGTACGGCGGTGGATTGCATATGCCCGGCTATGGCTTCCTGGGCGGTATACAAAATATGAATGGCATGGTACCCGGTCTTAACGGCAAAATGAAAGACGCCGGCGGCTTTGGGGCCGACCTTAAAAACGATTATCGCCGTTTTTTTGGGGTAGGTATTGGTATGGCCGGCAGGGGCACTGCCATTGCGCGCGCCGATAACTACTGCGAAATAGACCCAACTACGGTTGATAAATACGGCATACCTGTACTGCGCTTCCATTACAAATGGGCTGAGGAGGAAATACAGCAAGCCAAGCACATGCAGGATACCTTTCAGGAAATCATGCATGAGATGGGCGCCATTTACGGGCCACCTGAAGGCAAGGAAACCAATTACGGGCTTGAAGCGCCCGGCGTTATCATCCACGAGGTGGGTACGGTACGTATGGGCGACGATCCTAAAAAATCAGCCTTGAACCGCTGGTGCCAGGCGCACGACTGCAACAATTTATTTGTGGTTGATGCCGCACCGTTTGTACAACAAGGCGATAAAAATGCTACATGGACCATCCTGGCGCTATCCATGCGCACATCAGAATACATATTGGAACAACGAAAAAAACTAAACGTTTAACAGCATGAACAGACGTGACTCCCTTAAAGCGCTGGGTATAGGCGCGGCTTCAACCGGCTTGCTGATAGCATCATGTAAAACGGATACAAAAAAACTGGCGGAAGATAATTCGGCGGCAAAAGATACCACCTCAGCAGTCGATCCCAGCCGCAAACCCGACGAAATTGAGCGCGATAAAAAGTTAAATGCCGAAAAGTTTTTTACTGATCATGAAATGGCGACCATTACGGTGCTGGTGGATATTATTATCCCCAAGGATGAAAAATCGGGCAGCGCATCAGACGCCAAGGTGCCTGACTTTATAGAATTTATAGTGAAGGACATGCCCGATCATCAAACGCCGCTGCGTGGCGGCCTGCGTTGGCTGGACCTGCAGTGTTTGCAGCGTTACAACAATACGTTCCGCGAATCAACCGCGAATCAACAAATAGCCATGGTAACCGATATTGCCTACCCTAAAAAAGCCAAACCCGGTATGGAGCAAGGCGTAGCCTTTTTTAACCGCATGCGCGATCTTACCGCCAGCGGTTTTTACACCACCGCCATAGGGTTTAAGGATCTGGGCTTTGTGGGCAATTCACCCAACCAGTGGACAGGTGTACCTGCTGATGTGCTAAAGGAGCATGGGTTTGATACAGTTTGGGGGTAAGGAGCTGCAAAATATCGAACACCGAATATCGAATTTCCAATGTCGAAGTGAACTTCATTAAACGCTAATATCCAACAGCGAAGTTTACTTCATTATTCGATGTTGGACATTCGATGTTCGATATTCCTTTCCATTCAATCCACGTGTTCGCGGTTAACAAGCGATTCGTTGATATATTCAAGATACCCGTTCTCGTTTACTGCAATGTTGCTTAGCTCAGGCTTACGGTTATAATTCTTTTTTCTTTTAGGTCTAAATGCTCTGAAAAATATGGTGACAGCAATTAGTGCGGTCATCACGAAGATAAAATATGCGGTCATGGTTAAAATAAATTAATAACACCCATTAGCAGCTAATTAAGTGCCATAATTTAAGCGAATAGTAGAAAGTTGCGTTTAAAGCAAAATAGCGTACAAAATTTCGTAAAAAATAAAAATGGCGATATAAAATTACAAAAGTTAAACAACTCATTTTGATAGCATTACTATCAAAATGGAAAAGTGTATAGTAATGTATTCGGTGTAAAAAATCTGGTGTAAAAAACGATCAGTGTTGTTCCGCCTTCTCGAAAAACTCCAGCGTCAATTCTTCTCCGTCAAAAACGGCATAGGAATAAAAATTTATCCATTCGCCTAAATTAACGTACCGGCTTTGGCCGAGTTGTATATCAAGCGGGAAGTGCCGGTGGCCGAAGATCATATAATCATAATAGGTTTTCGCCAGTGTTTCGCGGCAATAGGTAACCAGCCACTCCTGTTCGCCAGGTTTTGGGTTTTCCTTTTTTTCGTGCGCTATACGGCTGTTTTGTGACCAACGGTTAGCTATGCCTATGCCCAGGTTTGGATGAATACGGGCAAACAACCACTGGCACAGCGGGCTGCGGAAGATCTTTTTAAGCACTTTGTACATATTATCGCCCGGCCCCAGTCCATCGCCGTGGTGTAGAAAGAATTTTTTGCCGTCGCGCTCAAATATCAATTCGTTGGTGATGATGGTGGCGCCAAATTCGCGTTCAAAGTAATCAAACATCCACATATCATGGTTGCCTTTGAACATATAGAGTTTTATACCCGAATCGCTTAGCTCGGCCAGTTTCCCCAGCAGCCTGATATAGCCTTTTGGTACGACAGTTTTATACTCGAACCAAAAATCAAACACATCGCCCATTAAAAACAGCTCGGCGGCATCTGCCTTTATAGCGTCGAGCCAGCGCACCAGCCTGTCTTCCCGCGCACGTGACGAAGCGTAAGTACCCGCGCCTAAGTGAATATCGGATGCAAAATAGAGTTTATTACGGGTTGACATTGGGGCAAAAATACGTTTATTAGGGGAAAGCTGAAAGCGGGGGGGAAAGGCGAAAGCGGAAAGGTAAAAGCGGAAAAAGTCATTATTATGCTGCTGGTTTATAAAATCGCGTCATTGCGAGGAACGAAGCAAGCTCTGCGGAGGATTGGCAAAGTCCAGAATAATTGTGGATAAGAAAAAGCAATCGGCTATAGCGCTAACAATCAATACGTTCCGTTGAATGTCCGCATTAGGGATTGCTTCGTTCCTCGCAACGACGCACGTTAAGGCCCCCAACCTTTTAGATCCTATTTTATATCCCCGAAAAACCACTCAGCACCACCATTAATGCCGCTACAACAAGTGGCCCGGCTACACTTTTGGGGTAGTAATCATTATCGGGGAAATATTTACTGAAAAAATAACGGCTCAATACGGTGGCAGAGATAACGTATACGGCAAGGCCGGCCAAACAAACCAGCACTATCTTCTGGTTCAGGGCGTCGTTAGTCATCTTATAATTTGCCGGGATAACTATTTTGTAGGCGATCATCAGCTTGTCTATCAATAATCGCGCTCCAATGGTTGCCGCCAGCGCAAATGCTATCACCGGGTATATGGCTTTTTTATAGCCTGCGGCCCATAGATTCATGGCCAGTAAAACCCCACCAAAAAGCGGAACGGGAATGATCGAGAACCACCAGATAGCCCGCCGCGAATATATCTCGACAGCTTCGCCTTCCCGTTCCTCAACTACGTTTTGCTCGTCAAATTCCATGGGGCAAATATAATGCTAAAAAATAAGGCTTCCCGTTGCGGAGAAGCCTTATTTTTAATTAAGCATGGCGGTTAATTAATTACCATGGCCATGATCTAAAAGTTGCTGGTGACGTATCCTGGCGTTGCGGCGGTGGACAGCCGACTGGTAAGCCTCCTGATGCGCCTCGCTCCGCCTCAGCCTTGCGTGATAAATTCTGCCGTTACGGCGATGAACACGTTTTTGATAGGCCTCTATCCTTTCGTTGTGCTCGCGAACACTTTCCTGTGCCTTGGCATTTGTTAAAGCTAACATGCTAAACACCATTATAGCTGCAAAAATTAATTTTTTCATGATTATGATTGTTTTGATAATAAGACAACTATAACACGGAAAGGTTTGATGTAATTCCATATATAATTTAAATTGCTGTTAATGGCATATTATATTTTGCGGTGGCTATCCCAAAAGGCAAGTTTCTGCGTTTAATGAAACTATATTGCAAAGCAATGGTATTATTTAAATGAAGATGAAATATGTTTTAGTGGGATTAACAGCCTTGTTATTTTGCGTTAAGGCAACCGCCCAGGATAGCTGGGAGCTGCGCAGGGATGAGAACGGTATTAAAATATATTCGCGGCGGCCAGGCGACGGAAAAATTGTTGAGCTGCACCTGCTTACCCGCTTTGATACTACACCCGAACGCCTGGTTGCCGAACTACAGGATATAGACAATTACACAGATTGGGTGTATGGCAACAAACGATCGGGCATACTGAAGAAAATAAACGATCACGACATTATCTACTTTACCGAGGCACACCTGCCCTGGCCCATACAGGATCGCGACCTGGTAGTTGAATTAACCGTTACCCCAGCCACAGCTACTAATCCATTAACAGTAATTGCAAAAAGTATTCCCGGCATTTTGCCGCCAAAAAAACATTTTATAAGGATACCCTATTCTGTTGCAACATGGCACATAACGCCCCTGCCAGGCAACAAAATCAATGTGGATTATACGTTTAGCCTCGATCCCGGCGGCAGCATACCCAGCTGGCTGGTAAACATGACCATAGCTACCGGCCCATACAAATCGTTCGTGAAGTTGGGTGAACTGATGGCAAAGGGAAAGGGCTGAGAAGAATATCGAACATCGAATGCCCAATATCGAATGATGAAGTGTAGGAAAAGTAATATCGAACATCGCCCATAGGACTCCTTCGGAGAATGCACAATATCGAATGATGAAGTTTACATCGATATTGGACATTCAGTATTCAGTGTTCGATATTCAATGGGGTGTAGCATTCCGTAGCATTTGTATCATTTTTGCGCTACGCTACACCCCATTTATAGGTAAAACCGAAATAAAAAACCATGCAAAAAATTGAACGTTTTTTGCAGGTTTTTGACGGTTTTTGAAGCCTTTTTGGGATCAAATTAAACACTTTTAGAGCGTTTTAAGCGTTACTTTTCCGGGTTTATCGCCAAAAAACTACCTTTACGTCCCCGATAAAATGAAAAATGAAAAAGATCACCTGCTTACTGGCATCTGCACTTTTAATTTGCAGCTTTACGCTCGCCCAACAAATGAATATAAAAACGCTACCCTACCCCCAAACAAAAAAAGTTGATACAGTTGATACTTACTTTGATACCCGTGTGCCCGACCCCTACCGCTGGCTGGAGAACGACCGCGCCGACGATACAAAAGCCTGGGTAAAAGCCGAAAATGAGGTCACGCAAAATTACCTGTCGCAAATACCCTATCGCGGTGCTATTCGCAAACAACTGGAAACCTTGTGGAACTACGAAAAATACAGCGCTCTCTTTACCGAGGGCAAATACACCTATTTTTATAAGAACGACGGATTGCAAAGCCAGTCGGTTTTGTACCGGCAGATCGGCGATGGCAAGGCAGAGGTTTTTTTAGACCCCAACAAATTTTCAACGGATGGCACCACATCGTTACAGGGGATAGATTTTACTAAGGACGGCAGTATGGCGGCCTACCAGATCTCGGAGGGCGGCTCGGACTGGCGGAAGGTGATCGTTATAAATACCAGTGATAAAAGTACGATTGGCGATACTTTATATGACATTAAGTTTAGTGGTATAGCCTGGAAAGGGCATGATGGCTTTTATTACAGCAGTTACGACAAACCAAAGGATGCCAGCCAGCTCTCAGGCATGACGCAATATCATAAGCTTTACTATCATCAATTAGGCACCCCCCAAAGCACTGATAAACTGATATTTGGCGGCGAAGCTACACCGCGCCGTTATATAGGCGCCTATTTAACCGAAGATGAGCGTTACCTGGTGATAAGCGCGGCCAATACTACCACCGGTAATGAGCTTTATCTGCAAGATCTGAGCGTGCCTGGCAGCGCCATCATCAATGTTGTTAATAATTTTGATAACCAGCACCAGGTTTTGGATAACGTGGGCAGTAAATTGTACATTATCACCAATATTTATTCGCCCAATTTTAAAATCGTAACGGTTGATGCGGCAAACCCCGGCATTGTTTACTGGAAGGACCTGATACCGCAAACAAAAAACGTACTATCAGCAACAACCGGCGGCGGTAAAATATTTGCCGAATACCTGCAGGATGCAACCTCGCTGGTGCAGCAATATAACATGGATGGCATACTTGAGCACAATATTAGCCTGCCATCGGTTGGTACAGCCAGTGGCTTCGGCGCTAAAAAAGAGGAGAAAGCGGTTTACTATACCTTTACCAGCTACATTTACCCGCCTACAATTTTCAAATATGATATTGCCAGCGGGCAATCTACCGTTTATAAAAAGTCGGGCGTGCAATTTGACCCTGATCAGTACGAATCGGAACAGGTGTTCTATGCCTCTAAGGACGGCACTAAGATCCCAATGATCATCACTTATAAAAAGGGCACTATACTAAATGGTAAAAACCCATTGCTCCTGTACGCTTATGGTGGCTTTGGCATCAGTTTGACGCCGACTTTCAGCACGTCAAACATTATTTTGCTGGAGCATGGCGGCATTTATGCAGTACCCAACCTGCGAGGCGGAGGTGAGTATGGCGAAAAGTGGCACAAACAGGGCATCACCCTAAAAAAACAAAATGTGTTTGATGATTTTATTGCTGCTGCCGAATACCTTATCAAGCATAAATATACGTCTAAAGATCATTTGGCAATCTCAGGCGGCTCAAATGGCGGCCTGCTGATTGGCGCTATGCTAACGCAACGGCCCGACCTTTTTAAAGTAGCTTTTCCGGCGGTTGGTGTTTTGGACATGCTGCGCTATAATAAATTTACCGCCGGCGCGGGCTGGAGCTATGATTACGGCACTGCCGAGGACTCAAAAAAAATGTTTGACTACTTGTACCGATACTCCCCTTATCATGCCTTAAAACCCGGCATTTACCCCGCTACGATGATAACTACAGGCGACCACGATGACCGCGTGGTGCCCGCCCACTCATTTAAGTTTGCGGCACGGCTGCAAGAATACCAACAGGGGCCTGCGCCAGTCCTTATCCGCATTGAGACTAAAGCCGGGCACGGCGCCGGTAAATCAACGGCCCAGGTGATAGACGAACAGGCCGACAAATGGGCATTCATGTTCCAGAATATTGGAGTGATATGGTAAACTGAGTTAAGCTTGTAGCAAAAAAAAACGGGCACTTATTGCTAAGTGCCCGTCCAAAAATTACTCTTATTTTTAGTTTCTGCCATGATCATGACCGTGGTCATGTCCATCGCCGCCATGGTGTCCATTATCATGGCCACTGTTGCCCCGTCCGTTGTCATGGCCTGCGTTACCGTGCCAGTGATTGCGGTACCTGTTATCGCGGCTATCACGGATGATAACCTGGTCATGACGGCCACGGTATTGCGCATATCTCGATCTGTAAACTTCGTTACGCCTCCAAGGCTCGCGTTCGTTCACAACTACTTTGTAGCTATGGTAAATATCGTAGTTATTGTATGGAAGATGTTCCACGTGGTGCCATCCCTGGCCATTGTTAACTACAAACAAGTGAGCCTGAACATCGTAATAAGCATTTACGTCGGGCAGATAATAATAATCTGCATGGTCATACCCTACGGGCGCCCATTCAGGTTGCTGGCCAATATTTATTCCAGCACTAAAAGTGACTTGAGCATCGGCAAATTTAAATGATAAGCAGCTAAATACTATAACCGCCGTGAACATTAATTTCTTCATGATTTTGTTGTTTGTTTGTTATTCGTTGGGTCTATGACAATCAATTGCACTAAAAGTTTAGTTATTTTATAAATAAATATTATTTATATTAAAATTATATATAATCAGCAACTGTGTAAATGAGTTTTGTATTATTTAACAACTGTTAAACGGTCAATAACGCGCAAAAAAACAGGCACCTGTTGCCAGGTACCCGTTCAAAAATTACTTTTATTTTTTAGTGTTTGTCGTGATCGTGCCTATGGTCGCGGTCATAACCGTCATCACCGTGCCAGTGGTTACGGTACCTGTCGTCATGGGCATCACGAATGATCACCTGGTCATGACGGCCACGGTATTGCGCATAACGCTGCCTGATAAGGTAATTATGTCTCCATGGCATACGCTCGTTCAGCACTACCTTATAGCTATGATAAAGATCATAATTGTTGTAAGGTAGGTGTTCCACGTGGTGCCATCCCTGGCCATTGTTAACTACAAACAAGTGAGCCTGAACATCGTAATAAGCGTTTACATCGGGCAGGTAATAGTAATCTGCATGGTCGTAGCCAATAGGTGCCCATTCGGGCTGCTGGCCAATATTTACACCGGCGCTAAAGCGTACCTGTGCGTTGGCAATTTTAAATGATAAGCAGCTAAATGCAATAATTACTGTAAAAATTAACTTTTTCATAATTGTGTTGTTTGCGTTTTTATTCTTTGGACTTATGACAATCAACCAAGTGAAAAGTTTAATTATTTTTTTAAAAAAATATTATATATATTAAAAATCATATATAATTAACTGGGATGTTCAACACAAATGAACAGATAAAAAACCTACTAAGCGGTTGATGCGCAGTTTGATACGCCCCCCCGGCAGGCGGCCCAAAAAGAGCAAAAAAAAACGGACACCTGTTGCCAGGTGCCCGTTCAAAATTGTTTTTACTTTTTAGTGTCTGTCATCTCCATGCCAGTGGTTACGATATTTGTCGTCATGGCTATCACGGATGATCACCTGGTCATGACGGCCGCGGTACTGTGCATACCTGGCCCTGTAAACATCATTGTGCCTCCATGGCTCACGCTCGTTAAGCACAACTTTATAGCTGTGGTAAATGTCGTAATTAGCGTATGGCAAATGCGCTACATGGTGCCATCCCTGGCCATCGTTTACAACAAATAAATGTGCTGCGACATCGTAATAGGCATTCACGTCGGGCAAATAATAGTAATCTGCATGATCATAACCAACCGGCGCCCATTCAGGCTGCGCGCCAATGTTAACACCTAAGCTGAAATGTACCTGGGCGTTGGCGTTTGTAAATAGTAAGCAGCCAAATGCTACAACTGCTGTTAAAATTAACTTTTTCATAAATTGTGTTTTTGTGTTGTGTTGTTTTGTATTTTGAGACAGATAAACCATGTAAAGGTTTAAAAAAATCAATAAATTATTACTGGTTTAATTATAATAACAAGAATGTTACACACTTTGTTTTTAGTATTTTTGCAGCTTAACGAATTGTTAAAAATGCCGACATATTCTTATTTACAATTATTATTTTTTATCTCGGAGTTAGGATTATTGCTTTTAAAAAGAGCGAAAAAAACCACTGTAAAAAGCAGCGGCGACAACCGTTCGTTATTGATGCTTTGGATAGTGATCGGCGGGTGTTTAAGCATAGGGCCATACAGCGCAAATTTTCACATCTGGCCGGTTGGTAACGCCCAAATGCTGGAATTTGTGGGATGTGGTATTTGTATAATTGGATTTATCATCCGCTGGATTGCGATTGCGCAATTGGGTAAAATGTTTACCGTTGATGTGGTGATAGACCAACAGCATACCCTAAAAACCAGCGGACTTTATAAAATTGTGAGGCATCCCAGCTATTTGGGGATCATATTAATTATCGCCGGACTACAGGTTTGTACCGGTAGTATATTTACGTTCATTATAGTAGTTGTTCCGGTATTTATTGCGCTCAATTATCGCATTATTATTGAAGAAAGGGCGTTAGTAAGCGAATTTGGAAGCCAGTATGAAGATTATAAAAAACGCGTAAGCCGACTGCTACCTGGGATATATTGAAGAATTTATTACTGAAAAATTATCGATTATTCCAATCTATTGGTCATCATCACTTTTTGCATCAGTCTTTTTATCAACTACTGATGCCAGTTCGGGTTTGCCTATTACTTTGTAACTTCCCTCGCCTTTTAATATGGCATCGTACTGCGTCTTTCCCTGCATAGTCTTAACAGCCTGCCCCAGTTCGGTATCATATTTAAAATTGGCTTCGTAACGCCCTCTTTCAAAGTAATAGCGCGATGCTATCTCGTTTTCAAGTATTTGCTTTATTTCTGCCTTGTGCAGTTGCAGGTCGTTTTTCTTATTATTATCCAGTTTAGTTTTTAAGGCATCATATTCAGCCTGGATATCCGGAAATTGCTTTTCCTTAATAGCTTGGGTTTTCAGGTCGTTCAGTGTTTTTTCCGACGCATTATTGTAGCTGTAATTTTTATCCGACAGATATTTCACAAAATCGGCATAATCAGCATCCGACAGCGTGAATGAGCGCGGATCGGCTATTTTCGGATGTTTATCGCGATAGTAAGTTGCGTAATCAAATATCAGCAGCTTGCCCAACAGGCTTTGCGTAACACTGGCAAAATGCTCCTGTTTAACAAAAACATCAGGATAAATACCGCCGCCGTCATAAACTGAGCGGCCATCTTTGGTCTTAAATTCATGCATCAGCGAGTCGGCGACTTTCACAACGCTGCCATCATCTTTACGGTGGGTGTAGTCCAAAGCCTGTATGCATCTGCCCGATGGTACGTAATATTTGGCAATGGTAATTTTAACCAGGCTGTTGTAAGGCAGCGAGAATGTTTGCTGCACCAACCCCTTACCATAGCTGCGTTGGCCGATGATAACAGCCCTGTCAAGATCCTGTAACGACCCCGCAACTATTTCTGATGCCGAGGCTGAGTGACTGTTTACCAGCACAACCAGCGGCATATCAGGTGCCAATGGCGTATTGTTGGTGCTGTAAGTGAAGTTCTTTTCGGCTATCTTACCCTTTTGCGATACTATCTCTACGCCCTTCGGCACAAATAAATTCACAATTTTTACAGCTTCCTGCAAAATGCCGCCCCCGTTGGAGCGCAGGTCGAGTATGATACCGTTGGGGTTATTCTTTTTTAAAGCAGTAAGTGCATTGGTGACCTCATCGCCCGAGTTTTCGAGGAATCTGTCGAGCTTAATATAGCCCATATTGCCATCAACCATTCCGTAATAAGATACATTGGGTTGTTTTATCTCATCGCGGATAAGGTCTTTTTCCACGGGGGTGTCGTCGCCGCGTTTAAGCAATAGCTTTATCACCGCACCCTTTGAGCCCTTTAAAAGCTGGCTCACATCGTCGCTGTTTTTACTGTTAAGGTCGATGCCGTTTATCTTTAAGATCTCGTCACCGGGGCGCACGTCCGCTTTCTGTGCCGGGAAGCCTTCAAATACTTCGGACACATATACATTATTCTTGCGCGAAAAAATGCTCGCGCCTATACCGCCGTATTCAGTACTTACATAGTGCAGCTTATAATCTTCAATTTCCGATTCGGGAACAAATTCGGTGTATGGGTCGAGGCCATCCAGCATGGCATCGACGCCCGTTTTTATCATTTTTGTGGAGTTGATGTCGTCAACATAATTAACATTCACCTCTTTATATAAAGCGGCAAATACATCCAGGTTTTTTGATACCTGGAACAGATCGTCGCTGAAACTCCAGGTAAGCAGGGCGAGCATGACAACTGCGCCCGAAAGAAGATATTTTTTATATGACTTTTGCAACATGAGATCCGAGATTCCGAGACAGGCTAAAATTACAAAGCCATCTCCCTGTAAACCTTATTAATACGATGAATTATAAAAATAAGTATAAGGTTTGGGAATTTTACTAAGATGTGAGATTTGAGACGTTAGATTTGAGAGAAAATTTTAACGAGATGGTAAACCTAATGCGAGCTAAGCTAAAGTTCAGTTACCGCAGCCAATCTTGCATCTTATGTCTTGCATCTCAAAATCTTTTCTACAGCCTGTTGTTATCAATATTCACCAGTGCTTTTTGCAACGTGAACACAACATAGCGGCGGTCGCGCTTAACAAGTTCCATTAAATTGCCAATCAGGCCTTCTTCCTGGCCTTCGGTGTATTGTAATTGCTCGTCGGTCAGGTGGTTATATTTGCGTTGAATTTTGATCTTAACCCTTTGCCAATCCTTATTACTGATGCTGATCTCTGCCATTATTAATTTCTTTTTGCAAAAATATAAAAAATACAATGCCGTCGGCGTCAAAATTTTTTGGCATACAAATCGTTATGCTACTTACTACATCTGTTTACAAATTAAAAAACTATGAAAAAGATCTTATTAAGTGTAGCGATACTGATAGCGGTCAGCATCAGCGCTAAAGCACAGTTTAGTCTGGGCGTAAAAGGAGGTGTTAATTTTTCAAAAATAAATACCGACAATTTTGATGAATCGACTAAAACCGGCTATCAATTTGGTGTATTCGCCCGCGTGGGCGGCGCCACTTACCTGGAACCCGAGGTTTACCTGGGCAGTTCAGGCGGCAACATCAATACCAGCAACGGAACCGCCGATGTAAAGTTTACCACTTTAAACGTGCCATTATTGCTTGGCCACAAATTTGGCACCAGCAGTACTAACCTGCATATAAATGCCGGCCCGGTGTATTCATACATCATGAACCAGGACAAAAGCTACTCCCAAAATTTTAGCGACGCCTACCATGATTTTGGCAATTATAACAACAGTACCCTTGGTTACCAGGTTGGCGCAGGTGTGGACATACTTGGCCTTACCGGCGACCTCCGCTATGAAGGCGGTTTAAGCAAACTGAATTCCAGTTACGGTCAGCGGGCCAATATCTGGTCGGTAAGTGTTGGGTTTAAGTTTTTATAATAAAGCAGAGCGCTAAAAGCTCAAAGTCCAAAGCACAGGAATTATGATCTTATGTTTTGGACTTTTTTGTTGTGGTAATATATTGACCTCTATAAGGTCCCGCTATACAAAAAAACTATAGTCATCATGATTATCATTAAAATGATAAACAAATCTTCCATGATGCTCTTCACATGCACCCAGCTCCATATTTTCCTATGCATGACAATTGGGATTGGTAAAAAGTGAATATACAAACCGATTCTGAGAAAATACTGTAGTTAAAGGATGAACATTGTTTTTGTGGTCGCTTTCCGATCCCGGGTTATAATGACCCTTAAGATACACTTGAACACGATAGTCGGCCGCCGGAGAGCGGGATGTGTAATGACAATCGCCAATAAAACAGCAAACTGTTTACAAAAGTCTTAAAACAAGTAAAGCCCCTGATGGGCAGGGGCCTTTACTAACCAATTATAAACCTAAATTATGAGAAGAGCTGTAGGAGAAGGAGTCGAACCTTCACGAAGTGGTTATTCTCATTGCTGAAAGTTTCCCATGATCTTCGCCACCGCGACAAGGAGGTGTGTCTGCCTAAAATTTCACCATCCTACATTGTTTATAGTCTCAAGTCCTGAGTCGGTAGTCTTAAGTCAAAATTGACTCAGGACTTAAGGCTACCGACTTCAGACTTTAAAAAAAGCTGTTGGGGAAGGATTCGAACCTCCACAGAGTAGTTAGCCCGCTTCGGGTTTTCTATGATCTCCGCCACCGGGACAAGGAGGTGTGTCTGCCAAAAATTTCACCACCCAACATTGTTTTTTTCTTTTAAAGAACAGTAAGCATTAGTCATTTGCTTGTTACAAATCTAATAGGACAATCAATTTCTTACAAATATTTCAACAAAATAATTTTATTTTTATTTTTATTTTAATTAAACTTGTATATTAGTATAGAATTTAAAATTTATGACCCATAGAAAAGCCCAAAATTTAGAAATTGATAATCTTGATATACAGATTTTATCGATTTTAATGAAAAATGCGACCACTCCGTACACCGAAATCGCAAAAGAACTGATCGTTTCGGGCGGAACGATACACGTTCGGATGAAAAAATTGGAAGAGATGGGTGTTATAAAAGGTGCTACATTGGAGGTTGATCCGCAGAAGTTAGGTTACGATATTACTGCTTTTTTAGGTATTTATCTGGAGAAGGGATCCCAGTACAACGAAGCCGTAAAACAGCTTAAAAACGTTAAGGAAATAGTTGAATTGCACTATACCACAGGCAGTTGGAGTATTTTCGCTAAGATAGTATGCCACGATACTACCCACCTGCGCGAGGTTTTGAACGAGCAGATACAAGGCGTAACCGGCATACAACGCACTGAAACTTTTATTTCGTTAGAAGAAAGTATCAAACGACAAATCACCTTAGAATAGTTCTTTTTATAAGAAACTTAATAGCCGCAGCCTACTCACAAATCTAAAACTCGGGGTATTAACAATTGCGAAATTGTTAATACCTTTTTTTGTTTACTTAAACCTGTCCTTTAACGCCGCCAGCTTAATTTGCATATCAGTTTCCGGCTCTGGGGCTGATCTTTTTTGCTGGTAAGGCTTGTTTTGCGCAGGTTTTGGCGCAGGTTTGTAAGCAGGCTTGCTAACTGGCTCGCGTTTTTCGTTGTCCTTCATGGTTAATGAGATGCGTTTACGGGCAACGTCAACCTCTGTAACGGTAACTTCAACTTTCTGGTGCACCTTTAAAACCTCGTTCGGGTCCTTTATAAAACGGTTGGTTATCTGGCTCAAATGCACCAAACCATCCTGGTGAACGCCGATATCAACAAAAGCGCCAAAATTGGTAATGTTGGTTACAATGCCCGGCAGTTTCATACCCGGCTTCAGGTCGCCAATGGAATTTACACCATCGGTAAAGCTGAACTGCTCAAATTGCTGCCGCGGATCACGGCCCGGCTTGGCCAGCTCTGCCACAATATCATTCAGCGTAGGTAAACCCACCATGGCCGATGTATATTTTTGCAGCGGGATACTTTTGCGCAGTTTATCGTCGCGCATCAGGTCCTTTACAGTGCATTGCATATCCTTCGCCATTTGGTTCACCAATTCATAACGCTCAGGGTGAACGGCGCTGGTATCAAGTGGATTTTCCGCATCATGTATGCGCAAAAAGCCCGCGGCTTGCTCAAACGCTTTATCGCCGAGGCGCGGCACTTTCTTTAATTGCTCGCGATATTTAAACGCGCCATTGTTATCACGATACTCCACAATATTTTGCGCCAGCTGTGGCCCCAGGCCCGAAACATAGGCTAATATTTGTTTTGATGCCGTATTCAATTCCACACCTACCGCGTTCACACAGTTGATAACCGTGTCATCCAGCGAAGTTTGCAGTTTGTTCTGATCCACATCATGCTGGTACTGCCCTACGCCTATGGATTTGGGGTCAATTTTTACCAGCTCTGCCAATGGATCCATCAACCGGCGACCGATTGACACCGCGCCCCTTACAGTAATATCCTTATCCGGAAACTCCTCACGCGCCACGTCCGACGCGGAGTATATCGACGCCCCGCTTTCATTCACCATAACAATAACCGCGTTTGGTAAATTCAGGTTGCGGATGAACAATTCGGTCTCGCGGCCGGCCGTACCATTGCCTATGGCGATGGCTTCAATATTATGCTTTTCAAAAAGATAGCGCGCGGTTTTCTCAGCTTCCTTTGCCTGCCCCGCGCCTGTGTGCGGATAGATAGCGGTATCTTCCAATAACCTGCCCTGCTCATCCAAACAGGCCACCTTGCAGCCTGTACGGAAGCCGGGGTCAATAGCCATTACCCGTTTTTGCCCCAGCGGCGCACCCAATAAAAGCTGACGCGCATTTTCCGCAAAAACCCTTATCGCTTCTTCGTCGGCGCGTTTTTTGGTCATCACCCGCACTTCGGTCTCCATTGAGGGTTTCAGCAAACGTTTGTAGCCATCGGCTATCGCCTGCTGCACCTGCGCAGTTGATGAATTATTTCCTTTTACAAACAAATTTTCCAATGCGGCAATGGCTTCTTCCTCCTGTGGTTTTATATCCAGCCAGAGTATTTCCTCCTTTTCGCCCCGCCGCATAGCCAGTATCCGGTGCGATGGCGCGGTTTTTATCGGCTCGTTCCACTCAAAATAATCTTTATACTTGATCCCCTCCTGCTCCTTACCAGCCATTACTTTCGACTCAAAATTGCCTTTCTCCACAAACAGCCCACGTATTTTAGTGCGCGCCTCGGCATTCTCGCTGATAAATTCAGCGATGATATCCCGTGCACCGGCTAATGCTTCATCGACACTTTTTACACCTTTTTCCTCGTCAATATATTTTCCGGCTTCGGTTTCCAGGTCCATCCGGCGCTGCTCAAAAATGGCATCGGCCAGTGGCTGTAAACCTTTCTCGCGTGCGGCAGTAGCCCGGGTTTTACGCTTAGGGCGATAGGGCAGATAAATATCCTCCAGTGCTGCCATAGTCTCAGCCTCGTTCACCTGCTTTTCCAATTCGGGCGTTAGTTTGCCCAGTTCGGTTAGTGATTTTAATATAGCCTCGCGGCGTTTATCCAGGTCGCGCAATTGCAGCAGGCGGTCGCGAATGGCGGTTACCTGCACCTCGTCAAGCGTGCCGGTAAGTTCCTTGCGGTAGCGTGATATGAATGGTACGGTTGCGCCTTCGTCAAGCAATTGCGCGGTGGCGCTCACCTGTTTTTCGGCGATGGATAGTTCGGCGGCTATTTTTTTATAATGCGTGTACATGTATCAATGTTCGGGTTGCGAAGTTGCCACTCTTTCACAAGAAATCAAAAAGGAGTTTTGAACAAATGGGGGATTGTCTGAACGATGATTAAACGGATTGAAGGATTTTCATGATGCTATTAACTTCCGAAGTTTTAAAAACTTCGGAAGTTTGTTGTTTTGGGCGTTCCCCGCTGATAGAAGCGGGCCGGGCCATCCGTTCATACGCGCACAGGCATTAAGTGCGGGCCGGTATCCACTGCTGTCCCTAACGTGGTTTCTGAACCATGATTAAAGGATGAAGGGATTTTCATGAAAAACAAAAAGCAATTCAACCCTATCTCTTCAACCACCCATTCGCATCCATCCAACTCGTTAAATTATCAAACCACTTCTCTTTGGTGGTTCTGTTGTTCAAACCAAAACCATGATCGCCTTTTGGGTAAATATGCAGCTCGCTGGGCACTTTATTGGCTACCAATGCATCATAAAATATCAGGGTGTTTTGTATCGGCACCAGGCCGTCGTTCTCGGCATGCACCAAAAACGTCGGCGGAGTATTAGGGGTTACCTGCTTTTCGTTGGAGTAAAGGTCTATCAATTCCTGCGATGGTATCTTCCCTATCAAATTCTCCCGCGATCCCACATGTGCATATTTTCCGAAGGTGATCACCGGGTACAGCAGCACCATAAAATCGGGCCGCAGATTTATATTGTTTTTATTATCAATAACCGCTTTATTAAAATGCGTCCCGAACGTAGATGCCAAATGCCCCCCTGCCGAGAAACCGATTACACCTACCCTATCCGGGTCAATACCCCAGGCAGCCGCATTCAGTCTTATTAATTGTATCGCGCGTTGCGCGTCTTGCAGGGGGCCTATGGTTTTATCAACCATTATACTATCGCTTGGCAATCGGTATTTTAATATAAAGGCTGTTACGCCTATGCTGTTAAATGCTTCCGCAATAGTCGAGCCCTCGTTAACCATCGACAAACCGCTATAGCCGCCACCCGGACAAATAATAACCGCGGCGCCGTTCGCTTTATCCTTAGCCAAAAAGTAGGGTATAAGCGTTGGTTCCGTAACACCAAACATAAAGTCATTGTCCATTTTCTCCATGTAATCTGCAGGTGCGGGTTTTGAATTGGGTACGCCGTTGGGGTACAGTAGAATAGGTTTTTGCTGGGCGAAGCCTGTTGTAATAAAGCCGGTAATTATAGCGAAGGTGAATAGAAATCTCATAAATTGGTTTTAATAGCAATTATAGGATTTTATTTAGTGCTTCTCAAAAGATTACTTTTTTTAAAATTATACGTATATTTGATAAAAATACACGTGCAATGATTACTAAGTTAAC
>Ga0206963_10225_pt1 | contig 18151 bp, 9 predicted proteins | sample Alteio_BWOrgHeat_28_FD_152958 | JGI IMG/M metagenome (GOLD analysis project Ga0206963, IMG submission 152958) | Enriched cells from forest soil in Barre Woods Harvard Forest LTER site, Petersham, Massachusetts, United States -... | ecosystem: Environmental > Terrestrial > Soil > Temperate forest >... | reverse complement strand
GCAGCCGGATGACGATGGAATTGGCGGTGCTTTCTTTTGAATCGAATCGCAGGATGGCGGGAGCGATCTTTTCGCGCATCGAGGCGTAATTAAAGTCCTTGACGACGCCGATGACCCGTTGGCTACCGTTGATGAGGGTGCCGACCGGATTGAAAAGGCCCAGGGCAGACACCGCCGATTCGTTCAGGATGAGGGAATTGGTATCTGACAGGAGATCTTTATTAAAATTCCTGCCATCGGCGAGGTGGATGCCCAGGGTAGCGATGTAATGGTCATCGACCGGGAAATCCTGTATAAACAGGTCTTGTTTCATGGCCGCGGTCCGATAGGTGCTCATACTGATGCCGTTGCCGGCGGGTGTCCGGGCGCACAGGCTGGTGGAGGCCACCTGGGATTGCTGATCGATGAGCTGCCGGAAGGCGGTGATGCGGTCTTTTAGTGCATCTGCGTTTTCTATGACCACTACTCCTTCGGACCGGAAACCTTTATCTTTTTTCTTCATGTATTGCAACTGGCTGTAGACGACAAAAGATACGAAGAGAAGGCCGATGGCAATAGCGAACTGGAGGGTAACCAGGCTGTTTCGGAGGATCGGTCTGTTCCTGCCGGACCCGGAGGTGGAGCGCACGATGAGCCCGGGCCGGAAGCCGGTCAGATAGAGGGCGGGGTAGATGCCCGCCAGCAGCCCGATGGCGAGGGAGAAGAGGATCAGCCACAGGTAGTTGGCGGACAGGAACGGGATAGGCCCTGTCAGGGCTGAGCCTGTCAGGGAGGCATAGCCGAAAAGGATGAACTGGATGAGGCCGCAGGCCAGGAACATGGCCAGGGTGCTAAACAGCACGGACTCTTTCAGGATCTGGCCGATCAGCCGGAGGCGGCCGGCGCCAAAGGTCTTTTTCAGCCCGATCTCTTTGGCGCGGGTGGAGGATCTGGCGGTGACGAGGTTGACATAATTTATGACGGCCAGGGCGATCAGGAGGAGGCTGATGGCGCTGAGGAGCCTGACCTGGGTAAGATTACCGCCCGGGGAGAGATCGAATTTCAGATTGGAATGAAAATAGATATCGGTCAGCGGCTGGACGATAAAGGATACGGTTTCACCGCTTGTCTTCCATTGGTCGTAGGGCTTTGCGGAGTGGCTGGCGGGATAGACGATCTTTTCGCGGACGCGATCGAGCCAGGTGGTGAGGCCGGCGATGGAGCCCTGTGGTTTAAGTTTAACATAGTTATAAAGACTGCAGGAAGGCCAGACGGCGGAGCCGGCGTCGGCATCGGGGGCCTGGTGGAGCAGAACCTGGGGGTCGAGATGGGATTTGGCAAAGCTTTCTTTCAGCACGGCGATCACTTTGCAGGGGGTCCTTTCTTTTCCGACGAAGATGAGCTTACCGATAGGGTCTTCCCTGCCAAAGAATTTGCGGGCCTGGATGGCTGAAAGGATCGCTTCCCCGGGAGCGGGGCCGTTCCGGGGGATGAAACCGGTAGCGGTCTCGTAGGAGAAGACGGTAAAAAAAGAGCTGTCGATATAGTAGGGTTCGATGCCGGTGAAGGCTCTGTCGCCGGGGCTGGTTCGGATGGGTGTTTCGCCGCCGGTCTGAATGGCGGTAGCTTCCTGTATGTCCTTACAGGAGGCCAGGGCCAGGTTGCGGAGCATGGGCTGGCTAACGGCGAAGGGTCCCATCCGGAAGAAGTCGGTGCCGATCCGCGCGATGTGGTCGGCGTCGCGGAAATGGCGGTCGCAGCTTTTTTCCCGCTGGGTGTAGACGAGCAGGACAAAGGAAGCGGCGATGCCGATGGAAAGTCCCCCCAGGTTGATGAGGGAGAAAGCGGGGTATTTCCGGAGGCTGCGAAGGGCTGGTTTGAGCTGTGTGTTCATGTCGGTTGATGATTGAGGCTGTGGTCTTTGATAAAGCTAAGAAATTTTCAGTCGGTGCGTAAATTCTTCACGGGGTTACTGGTAGCGGCGCGGACGGACTGGGCTCCGACAGCCAGCAGGGCGATGAGGATAGCCAGGAAGCCAGCGGCTACGAAGAGCCACGCGTTCAGGGATGTATGATAGGCGAAGCCCTGCAGCCATCGGTGCATGGCCCACCAGGCGATGGGGGTGGCGATGCCGACCGAGAAGAGGACCAACCGGATGAAGTCCCGCAAGAGAAGGGTGAGGATGTTGGAGACGGTGGCCCCCAGGACTTTTCGGATGCCGATCTCGCGAATGCGCTGTTGGGCCGTGAAGGTGGCGAGGCCCAGCAGGCCGAGGCAGGAGATCAGGATAGCTATGATGGAAAAGATCCGGATAAGGGTAGAAGCTTTGCTATCGGTGCGGTAGAGGCTGTCGAACTCCTGGTCGAGGAAGGTATAATCGAAGGGCCTGTCGTGGGCGTAGCGTTGAAAGATGCTTCGGGCCATGGCTACGGCGGTTGCTGCGTTGGCAGGCCGGGTCTTGATGAAAAACGTGGAGCGCCAGCTGTCGCGGTTGAGCAGGATCAGGGGGGCAATTTTCTCGTGGAGGCTGGCGAAGTGAAAGTCCTTGACGATCCCGATGATTTTACCTGTGTCGTTGTCAAAGGTAAAGCGCTGACCCAGGACGGGGCGGCGGATGTTGAGTTCTTTGACGGCGGTTTCGTTGAGGATAAAATTGTGCTGATCCATGGGCCGGCGGGGGTCGAACCAGCGGCCTTGCTGCAACTCGAGATGTAGGACCTTGTTATAGTCTTCGTCTGCCGAGAGTTCATAGGTCATCGGGGTGAAGGCCTTGTCACGACCGTCCCAGTCGGACCCGCCGACGTTACCATTCCCCACTTGCACGATGGATTCGCTGGCGGCGGCCACGCCGGCCACGCTTGTCTGGCTAAGCAATTCTGCTTTTATAGTGTTGGTGAGGGTGGCTGCCTCTTCGTTGGTCTCACCTTTAAAGAGCGTATAGGGGAGACTGAAATAAAAGACCTCGCTCCGGTCGTACCCCGGGTTGCCTTGTTGTATGTATCGGAGCTGACGCTGAATGATGAGGGTACTGGCGACCAGGATAATAGAGAAGGTGAATTGGAGGACGACCAGGCTCTTGCGGAGGTAGACGTCCTTGAATTTAAGGTTTAAGAACTTCGGCAAGAGCATCGTTCCTCGCTCTTGCCTCGTTCGCAACCTTCGATGCTCTCGGTTGCCTTTGAGCGTGTTGAGCGGGCGGAAGGAAGAAAGGAGGAGGGCAGGGTAGACGCCGTTGAGCACGGTAGCCGACAGCAGGGTGAGGCCCAGGAGCTTCCAGGTTTCGGCGGAGGCGAAGGGCGAAGGAAAATTGGTGTCGGTGAGCTCGCGGAAGAGGGGCATGGCCAGTTGGATCAGGGCCAGGGTGCAGGCCAGGGCGATGCCGCTGATGAGTAGGGATTCGATGATGAACTGTCCGAAAAGGCTGCCTTTGCCCGCGCCGACGACCTTGCGGATGCCGACCTCTTTGGCGCGCAGGGTAGCTCTTGCGGTGGTGAGGTTGACATAGTTGATGCAGGCGATGAGCAGGAGGAATGCGCCGAGGATACTGAAAATATAGACCGTGTTGCGGCTGCCGTGGGCGATGACGATGGAGGTGATCCCGGTCTCGAGGTGCATACTTGTGAGCGGGGTCAGGGTGAAGAAATTCTTGCTATCGGCGGGTTTGTTCTTGTGGACGATAGCTGAGATGAGGCGGCCTGTGCGGGTTGGGTCGACCATGGGCCGGAGCTTTAGGAAGAGCAGGTGGTTGTAGCCGCCCCACTGCGAAGCCTGCAGGCGGCGTTCGGGATTGGACAGCAGGGCTTGCATGGGCATGAGGATGTCGAGCTGGAAGCTGGAATTAGCCGGGTTGTCCCGGACGACGCCGGCCACGCGGTAGTCGACGGTGTCTTTGTGGATGGTGAGGCCGATAGGGTTTTTGTTACCAAAGTATTTTTTTGCCTTGGATTCGGTGAGGATCAGGCTATAGGGTTGGCTGAAGAAGCCGGCAGGGCTGCCCTGCAGGAAGTCGTAATGGAAGAGGCGGAACCAGTTGCTGTCGACAAAGGCGCTGTGCTTCTCGATGAGGAGCTCACCGTTCACCCGCAGGATCGTGTTGTAGCCGGGCTGCATCGAGGTGACGGTCTCTACCGAAGGCAACTCGTTGTGGATGGCTTCGGCCAGTGGGTGGGGGCCGGTTGCCCAGTTAAAGCCGGAGCTGGTGACGTGGGAGGTGATGCGGTAGATGCTGCCGGCGTCGGGGTGATAGGCGTCGTAGCTAAGTTCGTTATCCACCCAGAGGAAAATGAGGACGGCGGCGGTCATGCCGGCGGAGAGACCGAGGATATTGAGGAGACTGATGGAGCCGTTCCTGGTAAGGGTGCGGATGGCAGTGCGCAGGTAATTCCTGATCATGGGATGTATTTATTCTGTCCGAAGGCTTTTTATCGGGTTGACCACGGCGGCTTTTATGGTCACGAGGCTCACGGTCAGCAAGGCGATAACAAGGGCGCCCGTGCCGGCGAGGGCGAATATTTCCCAACCGATGGCGGTGCGATAGGCGTAGCTGTTGAGCCAGTTGTGCATGATCCACCAGGCGACGGGGAAAGCGATACCGCAGGACAGGAGTACGAGCATGAGAAAATCCTTTGACAGCAGGCTGGTCAGTAAGGGGACGGAGGCGCCGAGCACTTTTCGGATACCGATCTCTTTTGTCCTTCTTTCCGCGGCATAGGCGGCCAGGCCGAAGAGTCCGAGACAGGAGATAAAGACGGCCAGCGCTGCGAATACGCCGGACAGCTTTCCGGTGAGCGTTTCGGTTTTGAACTGCTGGATAAATTCGTCGTTCAGGAATTTGTATTCGAAGGGATAGCCGGGGTTATTCGCTTTGACCACCTGGCCGGTAGCCGTCAAGGCTTTTTGCACGTCGGCGTTTGCCTTCAGGCGGACCGTTATAAAATTGGTATTGGGCGGATCGCAGAACAGGATCAGGGGCGCCGGGGATTGGTACATATCGTTATACACGAAGTCCTTTACGACGCCCACCACGTTGAACTTGTCTTTCCCGTCGTTGCGGGTGATGAGGCTGCCGACTGCGTTGCCTTTTGTCATCAGGTGCGCCAGGGTTTCATTGATAATGATGTTGGTGCTGTCCTGCGTAGCGATCTCGTGAAAGTCCCGGCCGGCGCTGAGTTTCATACCCATTGTGCCAATATATTGGGGACTGACGCTTTCTGTCGTGATGAGGATCTGTTTATTGGGGTCTTTGCCTGACCAGTCAAAATCACCGGTATTGCTGTATAGTTCCAGCACGGGGCTGCTGCTGAGGGCCGCGTCGTTGACGAAGCCGGTATGGATGAGGTCGTTGCGGATAGCGTTGAAATGGTCGTTCATTTTGCCCTGCAACTGCATATAGAGCAGGCCTTGTTTTTCATAGCCAATTTCCCTGTTCTGGACGTGTTTGAGCTGTTGATAGATGGTGATGGTAGCGATGATGAAGACGATAGAGGCGGCGAACTGGAGGACGACGAGGCCCTGGCGGACGAAGATCGCTCCGCCGGTATTTTTCAGTCGCAGGCCTTTCAACACAAAGATGGGGTTGAAGGAAGAAAGATAGAAGGAGGGGTAGGATCCGGCGACCAGGCCGCTAAAAAGGCCGATGGCCAGGAGGCCGACGAGGTGTACGGGGCTCAGGATATCCAGGGCAAGTTGTTTGTCCACGAGGCTGTTGAAAGCCGGGAGGGCCAGGGTTGTCAGTGCTACGGAAAGGATGACGGCCATCAGGGCCATGAGCAGCGATTCGCCGATAAACTGGGCGATCAGCTTGCCTTTTCCGGCACCCAACACTTTTCTGACGCCTACTTCCCGGGCGCGTTTTTCGGAGCTGGCGGTAGCGAGGTTCATGAAATTGATGCAGGCGATGATGAGGATGATCCAGGCGATGAGGGTGAAGAGGCGGACATATTTTATCCTGCCTCCTGCCGCGTCCTGTTTGCCGTTTTCAAAATGGCTATACAGGCGCCATTGGCTCATGGGGAAGAGGAAGGGTTTGATAATGGTGCCCGGGGCTTTGGACTGAACATAATTGGAGAGCAGGTGATCGATGCTGGCGGGGTTGGCGGACGGTTTGAGTTCGACAAAGGTCATAATACCGTTGTTGCCCCAGTACTGCAGCCATTGATTTTTTTCATAGTAGGCATCATAGGGCGCCAGCCAATGGAAGTGGAAGGAGGTGTTTGGCGGCAGGTCTTCGATGACGGCGGTGATCGTGTATGGCTGGGTGTTATCCATTTTCAGGGTTTTCCCGAGCGGGTCTTTTGTTCCGAAGAAGGCTGTGGCCATTTCCCGGGTGATGACGATCGAATGTATCTGGCTGAGGGCGGTGGCCGGGTTACCTTCGATGAATTTGAAGTTGAACATCGAGAGAAAGGCAGGGTCGGTATAGGCTCCGGGTTCGTTAAGAGGCTTATTATCGAGACTGAAGAGGGCGGGGTTGGTCCAGGTCAGGTGGGAGGTGGAGGCAACGCCCGGCATATCGGCTTTTATACCGGGGGACAGGGGGCCGGGGGTTGCGGAAAACGTGTAGGTATTACCGCTATAAGTCTGGTTGCCCATGATCTGGTAGAGATATTTTTTCTTTTCAAACTGGTGGTCGAAGGTGAATTCGTCTTCCACCCAGAGGAAAATGAGGGTGGAGCAGGCGATCCCGACGGCAAGGCCGACGATATTCAGCGAAGTGTAGCCTTTGTTCTTCCAGAGATTGCGCAGATAGGATTTAAGAAAATTTTTGAGCATCTGGTTGATTTTGTTGGTTATTTTGGTTGGTTGGTTTGGTTAGTTGGTTTGGTTAGTTGGTTTTATTCGGTGCGGAGACTTTTTACCGGGTTGGCTGCGGCGGCGCGCAGGGCCTGGAAGCCAACGGTGGTCAGTGCGATCAGGAGCGCCAGTGTTCCGCCCAGCAGGAACACCCACCATTCGATCGAGATGCGATACGCGAAATCCTGCAGCCAGTTGTGCATGACCAGCCAGGTGACGGGGATGGCGATGACGAAAGAGACCAGCACGAGCAGCAGGAATTCTTTCGACAGCAGGAAGACGAGGTTTTGGGGGGTGGCGCCCAGCACCTTGCGGATGCCGATCTCTTTGGTACGCTGAAGGACATTGTAGGCGGAAAGGCCCAGCAGGCCGAAGCAGGCGATGAGGATGGCGAGGGTGGCGAAGAGACCGAAGACTGCGCCGAACCGCGTGTCCGCCTTATATTGTTCGTTGAAGGATTCGTCGAGGAAGAAATAGTTGAAGGGGTCTTCCGGAAAATAGTGGTTCCAGGTCTTTTCGATGCCGGCGATGGTCTGTTGCACGTGGTCGGTCGAGATCTTGACGGAGTAGTAGTTCCGGATTTCGGGCCGGAGCAGGATCAGCATGGGATCGACGGCCTTTTGCAGGCCTTGCTGATGGAAATTGGGAACGACGCCTACAATATGCAGGGTATCTCTTCCCCTTTTCAATTGGCCATTGATCGCTGCCGCGGCATCTTTAAAGCCCAGGAGGTCGGCCGCTTTTTCATTGATAAGGACGGCTTTGTCGTCTGTTGAGAAGTTTTTTGAGAAATTCCGGCCGGCAACGGGACTGAGCTCATAGGCCGGGAGGAAGTCATAGTCTACGCCGAGGTGATAGAGGGTAACGGCGGCCTTGGCGTTGTCGCCGACCCGGAGAATGCCGGTTGTCCAGTAAATCTCCTGTCCCATCACATTGGAGGAAGCGGCGACGCTTTTCACCGCCGGTTGTTGCAGCAGGCTGGCTTTGAACGGCTGCAGGACATTTTGATAGACGGAATCCTGCTGGGAGGTTGCCGCCTGCAGCACGAGGGTCTGGTTGATATTGACGCCCAGCTGCTGACGGCGCATATATTGTACCTGTTGATAGACGAGGATGGTACCGGTGATGAGGATGACCGAGACGGCGAACTGGCCGATGATCAGTCCCTTTCGAAGGATGAGCCCTTTGGCCGTATTCTTGAACAATCCTTTCAGCACGGTAATGGGGTGGTAGCCGGAGAGGACGAATGCCGGGTACAACCCGGACAGGAGGGTGCCGGCCAGGAAAAGGCCCAGGAACAGCAGGCTATAGGCGGGGGGCATCGAGAAGAAGGAAGATCCTTCGGAGCCGATCAGGGTATTGAACGGCCGCGTCAGGAGAATGGCGGCCCCCAGTGCAATAGCGAGTGCCAGGATATTCAGGAGGAAGCTTTCCGACAGGAATTGAAGGACGAGGTCGCGGCGGGCGGCGCCCAGCACTTTTCTTACGCCCACTTCTTTTGCGCGTTCGAGACTGCGGGCTGTGGCCAGGTTGGTATAGTTGACCCAGGCGATGACGATGATGAAGAAGGAAATGAGGAAGAGGAAGCCGACGGATTTCCCGTTGCCGTTGACCTCGGCCTCCTGGTTATAATTAGAATAAAGGTGGATATCGGTGAGGGGGATGAGGAAGAGCTCGTTCCTGGAGTTGTTCTTTTTATTCCAATCCTGGTTGTTGATGTACCGGTCGCAGAACGCCGGCATTTTGGCCTGCAGCTGATGCCAGTCGGTACCGGGCTTTAATTGCACATAGGCATAGAAGTCATACCAGCCCCAGGCGGTTTCGGCGGGGCGGGTGGAGTCGCCGCCTTTGGCCCTCTCCGCGTCAAGGGTGGTGTAGGAGATCAAGTGGTGGAGGAGGAGATGGGAGTTGGCAGGGTATTCCCTGAATACGCCGGTGACCTCGAGACTGATGTGATTGCCGTCCTTGACGGTAAGCTTTTTGCCGAGCGGGTCTTCCTGGCCGAAATACTTTTTGGCGGTCGCTTCGGAGAGGACGATCTTATAGGGGCCGTCGAGGGCGGTAGTCGGATTGCCTTCCACGAGATGGACGCCCAGCATGTCCAGCGCGGCCGGATCGGCAAAATAGCCTTTTGTCTCCCGGATCTTGTTCTGGTTGCGGTCATTGGCCAGGAGGAAATTGGCATCGATGAGCCGGCAATAGTTTTCCACTTCGGGAAAGTCCTTTTTCATAGCGGGGGCGATGGCGGGGTAGACGGTAGCCGACTGCCAGGCCAGCTTGCCTTTCTGCCAGGCATCGAGGCGGAGGCGGACGATGCGGCCGGCATTTTGCTGGAAACTGTCATAGCTTCTTTCGAAGGCGACATATTGAAAGATGAGCAGGCAGCAGGTGATGCCGATGGCGAGGCCGAGGATATTCAAGGCGGAATAGCTTTTTCGTTTGATCAGGCTGCGCCAGGCCAGCCTCAGGTGGTTCTTTAACATAGCAGTTGTTATTTGTTAAGAGCCAGACGCCTTTGGCGTCTTCCTCAAGGATGTCTGCGGCCTATTCGGCCGCGAAAGGCCCTCCGGGCCTTTCATTCTGCTCTCAGACTATTCACAGGGTTGGCCAGGGCTGCTTTCAGGGCCTGGAAGCTGATCGTTGCCAGGGCTACCACGGCGGCCAGCAGGCCGGCTATGCCGAAGATCCACCATTGGATGGAGATCCGGTAAGCAAAGTCGCTCAGCCAGTTGTGCATGGCATACCAGGCGATGGGGAAGGCGATGAGCGCGGCGAGGGCCACCAGTTTCAGGAAGTCGACGGACAGGAGGCGAATGAGGCCGCCGGTGCTGGCGCCGAGTACTTTCCGGATGCCGATCTCTTTGATGCGCTGGGAAATAGAAAAGGCCGATAGTCCCAGGAGGCCGAGGCAGGCGATGAAGATGGCGATGCCGGAAAAAACGGTGAAAAGCGTGCCTTGTCGTTCTTCGGACTGATAGAGCTGATCAAAGCGCTCGTCAAGAAAGGTATATTCAAACGGTACTTCCGGCAGATAGGTTTTCCAGGCTGATCCGAGGCGGTTGAGGGCTTCCGTCATATTGTCTTTATTCCCGACCAGTTTGATCGACATTTTTGCGAAAGAGTTGCTGGCGGCTTCACTGGGGGCAGGGAGGGTGAGGATGAGGGGAACGATCGATTGGTGAAGGGACTCGAAGTTAAAGTCCTTCATGATCCCGATGACCTTTCCTTTGGTTCCGCCGTAACTGAAATTACGCCCGATCATTTCTGCAGGGTCTCTGATGCCCAAGGCTTTTGTAGCCGCGTAATTCAGGATGAACGCGGTAGTATCGGTGGCGTACAGTCGGGAGTAGTCGCGGCCGGCGGCAATGGGGATGCCAAAGGTGGAGAGGAAATCGTGGTCGACGGTGAGGTATTTGATATCAGCGGTTACAGGGCGGAGGGAGTCGCCGCTTTGGGTCGCGGCACCCTGTTCGTCGAGGAGCCTGCCGCTGGGGATGCGGCTGGATCGGGTAATCTCGCGGATATGGGGGTCTTGCAGCAGGCGGGAGCGGAAGCTCTCGTAAGTTTTATCGAGTCCTGCGTTGTAATTCATCGTGACTATATGATCCTTATCAAAGCCAAGGGAGGTGTTTTGCATAAAATGCAGTTGCTGGAAGACGATGGCGGTGCTGATGAGCAGGACGATCGAGATCGCAAACTGGGTGACGACGAGCACTTTCCTGAAGGAGATGCTGCCGCTGCCCGCCTTGAACAGCCCTTTTAACACTTTGGAAGGCTGGAAGGAGGAGAGGAAGAGGGCCGGATAGAGGCCCGAGAGGATGCCGACCAGGAGGGGGGTTAACAGTAGAGGGATCAGGATAACGGGTTGCAATAAGGTGTTGACCGAAAGGGTCAGGCCGGTGACGGAGTCGAGCGCCGGGAGGGCGACCCAGGTGAGCACGGCGGCGAGGATGAGCGCGATATAGGAAAACAGGATCGATTCGCTGAGGAATTGGAAAATGATTTCCTGCCGCACGGCGCCGGATACTTTGCGGATGCCGATCTCTCTGGCCCGAAGGGAGGAGCGCGCGGTGGACAGGTTCATATAGTTGATACAGGCGATGAGCAGGATGAAAAGGGCGATGGCGCCGAAGATCGTAACGCGGCTGGCGTCTCCGTTCTCTTCCGCTTCGCTGTCCAGATGGGAGTGGAGGTGGATGCTCGTGAGCGGTTGCAGGAAGAGTTTGGTGCCCTTGTGGGGTTTGTAGCCGGGCGGTGCCCCGTCAGTGGGCATGTGCCGGTCAAGGAAGGCCGGGAACTGCGCGACCATACTTTGGACCGGATAGTCTTTGGGCAGGAGGATATAGGTAAAGAAGGAATTGTTGCCCCAGTTGGTCCTTAGCCCTTTTTCGCCGTAGATGGTGGAGTCGTTTAGGGTGCAAAAGGACAGCAGCAGCTTTGGGTGGAGGTGGGCAGCCGAAGGGAAGGGTTTGTAGATGCCGGTCACCTTGAAATTTATCTGGTTATCCATCCGGATAACCTTATTCATCGGGTCTGCGTCCCCGAAGTATTTGCGCGCTACATCCGGAGTGAGGAGGATGGAATTCGGGTCGGTCAGGGCCGTATTGGGGTTGCCTTCGAGGAACGTGATGTCGAAGATGTCGACAAAGTTGGTGTCGGCGAAGAAGATATTTTGTTCGCTGAAGATCTTATCCCCGTAGCGCATGGGGGTGGCGTGTTCGATCTCCAGCAGGCGTGTCATTTTCTGGATATCCGGGAAATCATTGCGCAGCAGGGGGCCGAAAGGCGGGGCCACCGTTCCGAGGTGCAGCGAAACGACCCCATCGGGGTTGTTGAAACTCCGGGTGACGCGCCAGGTGCGGTCGGCTTTGCTGTTATACCGGTCGTAGCTGGTCTCGTGGAGGATATAGGAAAGGATCAGCAGGCAGCAGGTGAGGCCGACTGTTAATCCGAAAAGGTTGATAAAGGAAATGAGTTTATACTTCGTCAGATTGCGAACAGCGATCCGCAGATAATTTTTAAGCATAGCAGATGATTGTGGTCATTGCTGACCAATTGAACAAATCTGTTGGACTTTTGACGTTACCCCCGGATCCTGTTGGAACTGATCCTTTTACTTATACCAGTATATTCTCAGTTACGGCCTGACCGTCCAGCATGCGGATGATGCGATGGCTGTAGCGGGAGTCGTGTTCGGAGTGTGTCACCATGATGATGGTAGTACCTTGTTCGTTCAGGTCGGTCAGCAGTTGCATGACTTCGTTACCGTTGGACGAGTCGAGGTTACCGGTCGGTTCATCGGCCAGGATCAGCTTGGGGTTATTGACGACGGCCCGGGCGACGGCGACACGTTGTTGCTGACCGCCGGACAACTGTTGCGGGTAGTGGTTACGGCGGTGCATGATCTGCATCTTATCGAGAACGGCTTCCACGCGTTGTTTTCTTTCGGGGCCTTTTACGCCGAGGTAGATGAGAGGCAGTTCGACATTTTCGAATACGGTCAGCTCATCGATCAGGTTGAAGCTCTGGAATACAAAACCGATATTCCGTTTGCGGAGGTCGGCACGTTTGCGTTCATTAAAATGCGCTACTTCGGTGCCGTTGAATAAAAAGCTGCCGCCATCGGGATCGTCGAGCAGGCCGAGGATATTCAAAAGTGTTGATTTTCCGCAGCCTGATGGGCCCATGACGGAGACGAACTCGCCTTCTTTTACCTCGAAGCTTAGCCGGTTGAGGGCGATCGTTTCGACCTCTTCTGTGCGGTAGGTTTTTTGGAGTTCACTGATCTTGATCATAATTGGAGCTGTTTAGTTGATACGTTGTTTTAGATATATAAAAGTTTGATGAGTGTAAGCGAGGGTGCATGATCCGTCTCGCTGGTGGCATCGGATGAAGCGGACAGGGCCGGTTCAGCGGATAAGGTTGGTTCAGCGGATAAGGTTGGTTCAGCGGATAAGGTTGGTTCAGCGGACAGGGTCGGTTCAGCGGCCAGGATTGGTGCAGCGGCATCGCAAGCGGATGTGGCGCTAAGGCCTTTACCTGACGTCTGGTGGCAAAACCGCATGCACTCATTGGAGGAGGCGACGGTGCTCAGGCAAAGCAGCAGGGCCAGGGCGTATAGGAATTTGATGTTCATATCTTTTGGTTTTATCGGCATTATGGACGGCAAATGAATGCCGGATGTTACAGTTCTATGCCGGAAATGTTCTTTTCAAAATTTAGCACATTTCCGGCTAATGCGCTAATGATTGGCCTTCGGCCGGAACGCCTGTGGCGTCCCTTGTTACTTTTTGAGCACCAGCTCCTGCATATTGCCGTAGTTCTCATAGCTGGAAGTTACGACCTTGTCGCCGGGTTTCAAACCGCTAAGCACCTCATAATAATCCGTGTTCTGCTGACCCAGCTGGATATCAACGCGATAGGCGGTTTTTCCGTCTTCGCTGACCTTGAAGATCCAGTTCCCGCCGGTCTGCTGGTAGAAACCACCTTTGGGTACCAGGATGGCGGTGCGTTCGTCGCTGAGAGCCAGGGTGACCTGCAGGGTTTGTCCTTTCCGGAGGCCCTTGGGCACTTTGCCAACAAAATTCATATCGACCATGAACCGGCCAGCGACTATCGCTATATAGACTTTGGTGATTTTGAGCGTATAGGTCGTCGAATCGCCAAGCGTAAAGGTTCCGGTCTGGCCGGTGAAGACGCGGTTTAGATAGTGTTCGTCCACGTCTGTCAGCCTGACCTTGAAGCCGTTGAGGGCATCGATCTGGGCCAGGGCGTAGCCCGCCGAGCGGGTCTGGCCGACTTCAGCGTCGAGGGCCGTCAGCTGGCCGTCGATGGGGGCGACGATGATCAGGTCATTGACCTTCTGTTTGAGGATCTTCAGGGTATTTTGGGCGGCCTCGAAAGACTCCTTATCCTGCTGTGCCTGTGCGGCCCTGGCTATGGTGTCCTGGTGCATGATCTCGATCTGAAGGTCCCTCTTATGGAGAAGGTAGTTATAGTTATTCTGTGCCGTCTGGAATTCCTGGGAGCCGATCACTTTTTGCTCATAGAGCTTTTTGTCCAGGGTATACAGGCGGGCGGCTTCTACATACTGGCTTTCGACGTCGGCCATCGTGTTGAGCTTGAGCACCGTATTCTCGTCGGCATTGACTTTGGCCAGCTGGGTGTTGGCCAGCATGGATGAAACGGCGGTCGCCTGGTTGGACATGCTCAGTTCCACATCCGTATTGGTCAGTTTCAGGATGGGTTCGCCCTTTTTCAGGATGGCGCCGTCATCTACGTATCTTTCTGCCACGCGGCCTCCGTCTGGGGTGTTGATGTACTCGGTTATGAGGGGCAGCACGGTGCCGTTCTGCGGGATGGATTCCTGGAATTTGTCTTTTTTGATATCGCTGATGGTGATACGGTCTACATCGACATTCAGTTTATTTCCACCCCTGGTATAGTAAAAACTTGCGGCGATCAGCAAAATCAGGGCTAAAATCCCGCCGATCGTCATGAGCCGTTTTGCCCCCCATTTCTTTTTTTTGATTACTCTGTCCACGATTAAGAATTTTTTTTAATTGGTTTGGTCTGTTTTTTTAAAAATCTCCCAATATAAAGATACCGGGAGAATTACACACATGAGAAAATTCTAATCGTATGCTATCAAAGACATGCCAGAATACGAGAGCAATGATTTACAGTTTATTACGAGCGTTATGCCGTCTTCATAGTTCATTTTCGATACAAGAACTGTCCGGTTTTGATACAGTTGCCCTTTTCGGTGATTTTACGTAAAAAATTAATTGCCATACCTTTACATTTAAGGTATACTTGTGGTTACCGAATGTTGCATGAATGGCAGGAAAAATTTAGCCATTCTGCAACATTATCTAATCATTGGCTTCGCCAAGACGCTTCCAGCGTCTTTGGTTGCATTCAAACCAACTTTTTTTATGAATTTGAAAAATGCTTCTATACTCGTGATCGATGATGACCCGGATGTTCTTACGGCGGTAAGGTTATTATTGAAGACCGAAGCTGCGGATGTGGTGACCGAAAAGAACCCGGAGAATATGCGGTCGATCCTGTCCAAGCGTCCTTTTGACCTGATCCTGCTGGATATGAACTTTAACAGTTCGATCAATACGGGGAATGAGGGGCTTTTCTGGCTTCGGAAGATAAAGGAATTCGGGTCGACGGCGGCGGTGATCATGATTACTGCTTATGGGGATATCGATCTGGCGGTCAGGTCGTTGAAGGAGGGGGCGGGGGATTTTGTGGTAAAACCCTGGCATAATGAACGGCTGATCACGACTATCAAGGAGGCGTTGAAGCGGAATGACCCTAAAAAACCGGGGGGATCGGCTGGTTCGACGGATTCGGTGATCGGGTCGGAGCTGTTGGGGGAGTCGGAGGTGATGAAGGATATTTTTTTCAAGGTGGAAAAAATCGCGCCGACGGATGCCAACATCCTGATCCTGGGAGAGAATGGAACGGGTAAGGATTTGATTGCCAAAGCAATACATCAACATTCGCTGCGGGCGGAAAAGCCATACATCAAGGTGGATGTAGGTGCGCTGACGGAAACTTTATTTGAAAGCGAGTTATTCGGGCATAAGAAGGGTGCTTTTACGGATGCCCGGGAGGATCGGATCGGACGCTTTGAAACCGGTAACGGGGGGACTTTGTTCCTGGATGAGATCGGGAATATCTCGCTCCACCAGCAGGCAAAGCTGTTATCGGTGTTACAGAACCGGCAGGTGACGCGGCTGGGGGCCAATCAGCCGGTGCCGATCGATATCCGGCTGATCTGTGCCACGAATGTTCCGCTGACGGAATTGGCCAATGAAAATCGGTTTCGTAAAGACTTGATTTACAGGATCAATACGGTGGAGATCATGGTGCCCCCTTTGAGGAAGCGGGAGGACGACATTGTTCTGCTGGCCCGGCATTTTGATAAGATCTATACCAATAAATATATGAAGCCCCTGCATGATTTTGATGCCCGGGCGGTGGAAAAGCTGAAGTCCTATCATTTTCCGGGAAATGTGCGGGAGCTGCAGTATACGATCGAGCGGGCCGTCATCATGGCGGAGGGGGATGTGCTCCAGGCCAAGGATTTGATCTTTTCGCCTATTGAGTCGGCGCCGGTGCAGACGGATGAGCCGCAGGAATTAAAGCTGAGCACCATTGAAAAGAATGCGATTTTGAAGGTGATCGAGAAGCACAATGGAAACATTTCCAAGGCTGCCAAGGAACTGGGTCTGACGCGGACGGCGCTGTACCGGAGGCTGAGTAAATACGATATTTGATAACGGCAGGGTGATGTAAATATATATATTATGGTTTTCAAACGTTACCAGGAGAGGATCCTGATACGGGTATTGTTCCTCTTTCTGACGTTGTCTCTGGCGTCATACCTGCTGGTCAAGGGCGAGTATCCTTACCTGGCTTTTTTATTGCTGGTCGTCAGTATACAGCTGGTGGACTTTTACAATTTTCATCGCAAGGCTCAGCAGGAAGTGGAGCAGTTTGTGGAGTCTATCCATTACCGGGATTTCTCGCGTTATTTCGATGTCAAGGAAGCGCCGCTGGAATTGCAATCCCTGCGGCAGGGCTTTAACGAGATCAATTCTACTTTTAAGCTGATCAGCCGGGAAAAGGAAACGCAGTACCAATATTTGCAAAAGATCCTGGAGCTGGTCAATACGGGGATATTGTCGTACGAGCATAAGAGTGGGGAGATCGGGTGGATGAATGAATCTTTTAAGAACCTGCTGGGGGTACCCTATCTGAAGACCATTGGCAGCCTGGAGCGGCGGGATGCGGCCTTGTACCAGGAGATCCTGCATCTGCGGCCGGGGGACAGCAAGATCATTTCCCTGACGAGGGAGAAAGACAAGAATGTGTTTAAGACTTTGATGACGGCGACGGCTTTTCAGACGGATAACCGGGTCTATAAGCTGGTTGCCTTCCAGGATGTGAATGAAGCCCTGGATGAAACCGAGGCAAAGGCCTGGCAGAAGCTGTTGAGCGTAATGACGCATGAGATCATGAATTCGGTAGCGCCGATATCGTCGCTGGCCGAGACGATGTTGCACCGGTTGCAGGAGTCGGCGCGGATGTTGAAGGAGCAGCAGCCGGGGGCGCTGGAGGATCTGGAGCTGGGGATCGGGACGATCCGGCGGCGGAGCGAAGGTCTGTTGAAGTTTGCGGAGACTTATCGTAATCTGAATAAGATCACCACGCTAAACCTGAAGAAGGTGTTTGCCCGGGATTTATTTGAGAACCTGCATCACCTGATGCAGCCTACCCTGGATCAGAAGCGAATCGAGCTGGATATTCTCCTGCTCGACCCGGACTTGTCATTGGATGCGGACACCAACCTGATTGAGCAGGTGCTGATCAATTTGGTGGTGAATGCTATCGAGGCGGTGAAGGACAGGGAGGAGCCGTTGATTACGTTGTCCGCGAATGCGGGTAGCAATGGCCGGGCGATTATTAAGGTAGCGGATAATGGAATGGGGATGTCGCCGGAAGTGATGGAGAATATTTTTATTCCTTTTTTTAGTACCAAGAAGAATGGTAGCGGGATTGGGCTGAGCCTGTGTAAGCAGATCCTTTTGTTGCACAAAGGGAATATCCAGGTGCAGTCGGTAGAGGGGACGGGGACGGCGTTCTACTTACATTTTTGATTTTAGCAGGGGTTAGCTTTCGCCGATCCATTTTTTGAAGGAGGCGGAGTTTTCCTGGCTGATGATGATCTCTTCGTTGACGGGCAGTGTGAGTTCCACGCTGATCTTGCTTTTTTCCAGCGGTTTGAAGCGTTTGATGTAATTAGCGTTGATAATATATTTGCGGTTGGCCCGATAAAATAGATTTTTATCCAGTTCTTCTTCCAGTTCGCTGAGGTTGCTTTTTTCCGCCATATATTTCCTGTTCTCTTTATCGACGAGGAAGATGAGTTTGTGTTCGGTGAAAAAATAGCCGGCATCTTCGATGCGGACGGTCTGGAATTCGGCACCCTTCCGGACGAGGATGCGGGATCTTTTCCGGTCATGCCTGCCCAGAAATTCGGGTAAGGAGTTGTTGGAGTAGGGTGAGCTGCTATGGGGGTAGAGCGAGGCGATTTGGGGGTCGGACAGGGGGTGGCTGGGGTCGGACAGGCCGTTATGGGAATCGGGCAGGGGGTTACCTGGCAGCGTGCTATGATGGTGATCGGAAGGGTCGTGGCTGCCTACAAAATGATTCCGGAGGGTCTTGTATTTTTGGATGGCATTGCTCAGCCTGTCCTGGCTAATAGGTTTTAGCAAATAGTCTATGCTGCTAAACTGGAAGGCTTCGGTCAGGTATTTATTATAGGCGGTAGTGAAGATAACGGGGCAGGTGATCTTAC
>Ga0206963_10224_pt1 | contig 18197 bp, 21 predicted proteins | sample Alteio_BWOrgHeat_28_FD_152958 | JGI IMG/M metagenome (GOLD analysis project Ga0206963, IMG submission 152958) | Enriched cells from forest soil in Barre Woods Harvard Forest LTER site, Petersham, Massachusetts, United States -... | ecosystem: Environmental > Terrestrial > Soil > Temperate forest >... | reverse complement strand
TAAAGGCCATCAGGCGCTATAAAAAATACAAATAAAAATATGAAAAATAGTCTTCTGGGGTTATTCATGCTCTTTTCGGCACCCATCTTCGCACAATTAACAGTTACTGAACAATTTCAAAAAATCATAACCGTACAGCAGGCGCAACAATACATTGATGCCAATGCGCCACTGAAGCCAGTCATACTTCACCTGGCTTCGGGAAAAGACTCAACCCTTATTGAGAAAAGATTATTACGCCAAAATAAAGGCGATATCTTCTCTGTCGGTTATGTTACTTATAAGGTTCTTGAATCTTCTGATACCGTAGACTACAGAGCGAGTTATATCTTCCTCGACGGATCAACATTGTCAGCAACCGAGGTGGACAGTCTCAGGAAAATTATCGTGCAAAAAGCATCTGCAGGCACATCATTCGATCAGCTTTCTGATCAATATACTATGGATGGCAATACAACCCATGGAGATACAGGATGGTTTTTCGGAATAGAAATGATGCCGAAAGAATTTCAGGATGCCGTTGCAAAACATAAGACCGGTGAAATATTTTTTGTAGACGTTTCCGAAAAGCAATGGCATTATATAGTTAAAAAGACTTATGATGACCGGGAAAAGAAAGAAATAACTGTACTTCGTTCAAACGGCAGGTAGGAGCCCCCGAATATTTCTATTTTAATTTAACTCGTTTACAAAGACTAATCATATAATGGCTTGGTCCGGTATTATATTTCTGAATAATACAATTGTTAAAATCACAACAGGCGCTTTTTAACTGACCTGTCTTAAAATAGGCCATTCCACGGTCATACAATATATCACGGGTCGGAATATCAGTTTCTGATGATTCACTTTCAAAATTATCCTTGTTCAGGTTAAGGAGAGCCTGAATGCTCGTTGTGTCTGCGGAATTAAAACCACCTTTCGTATTGATGGCCTTATCAAAAAATGTTATTGCCTCTTTATATTTTTCCTGGCTGTATTTACAGATACCTGAGTAATAGTAAGCAGCCGTATTATCCGGGTACAGCTGTAGAAGTTTCATGTAGACGTTTATTGCAGAATCCTGTTGGTTCAGATTTTCAAGGCAGAGTCCTAGTTGAATGTATGCATCTTTCAAAAAAGGATTTTTCTGTATGGCTTTTTCAAAAGAGAGGATGGCTTCTTTAGAATTTCCCTCAGAACTAAGGTCCAATCCTTTCGATAAATAATCTTCAGCAGATTTACAACCTGTTAATAAACATAATCCAAGGAGGAAAAACATGAGCCGTATAACCATCATAGAGAGTTCTCTCTGGTCGAAGAGCAAAACTCATGCCCGCATTAATTTATTGATGCCCGTTAGATGCAATTTTCTTTATTAAGGTGTAAATATTACGGGGAAAAACTGCCCCTCCATCTTATTGCCTTTCTTTATTGGAGGGACACCTGTCAACAATACTTCATCTGTATTAGATTCAGTACCATCGGTAAATACATTCAAAACGAATGCACGTCTTGATTTTGAAGACTTATTGGCAAAGGATCCATGAACCATCAGGGGGTGATGAAATGTTGCATATCCCTTTTTCAATTCAATTGGCACAGGTTTGAATTCAGCCTTTTGCCTCTCAGTAAGATATTTAATCAATCCTTCCATATCGCCCGCCAGGTCAGGTTTTTCCAACAATCCCCAGCGGTGGCTTTTAGGAATATAATACAAACATCCATTCTCGGCAGATGCATCATCCAAAGCTATCCAGCAGGTAAGGTGCTGCAATGGAACAGTCCTTGTCCAATAAGAATAGTCCTGGTGCCAGGCCACAACACCACCGTGAGAGGCGGGTTTGCAAAATAACTGATCGTGCCAGAACCGTATTGCTTTATTGCCCAGAATCTGGCTGGCAGCCATGGTAAATGCAGGATTCCATATAGTGTCATGAAAGCTTTCGGAAATACGCCATGCTCCCAGGGCATGAAATAGAACTGCATCCGGATCGGATGATTCGTTGCTGTGAAATTCATAAAACAATTCATGCGCTGGATGTTCAGGATCTGCAATCTCAGCCAATTCATTATTAAGTTTTTCCACCTGCCACTCCTCCAGCAATTTTAAATCGCTGATATAACCATATTCTTCAAAAAAATCCAGTTGTTCTTTTGACAATTTATATTGCTCCCAACCCGCTTTTGTCTCCGGTATTTTAAACAGGTTAGATATGAGCTGATGCTTTCTTGAAAGATCATTCAGTAAATTGTTCATATAAAGGAAATTTAATGCTTTTTACTATTATTCTTATCAGATATCATATCCAGAACAAGCGTGAGGATATGTCCATATAGGCCGTCCGTGCGTTTATAATAACTATACCTAAGCCATATTGTGTCAAAATATAACTTCGCTTTTTGTTTTGCAGGAACGGCTAACCTCGTATCAATACCCGTTTCATAGCTGTTAAATGATGACAAGGCATAATTGGATGTGTAAAAAGGCTGATCGGGATTTAGCTCAAAATAGGGTTTAAAATATGGGCTTCCTCTCTGTGTATAAAACCTGAATGTAGGTGTCAGTGAAAACCTGCTTGAGATTTTTACGGTCAGGTCAGCCTCAATGGTATGTGCTGTAATTCCAAAATTATCATGATAAAAACGGTAATATAAACTTAGAATATAACGGTCAGCAATAAATGTATTCAACTGAACGCCCAATGGAATCAGCCATCTTTTGTCTGGTAATTTCTCCACCCTTTCGGTGCTGTCGGTGAAATAAACTCTATGATATGGAGTTGACAGGAGTCCCTGCTGAAAAGAAATACCCGGGAAAAATGCGAGAATCATTTTCTCATTTATTGTTTGGGTAAAACTCAGGTTGAGATTATAAGAATTGCGCTTGTAATTCGAAAACCATTCCTTATACCTCAGTTCAGATGGATATACGAGTCGCAAGGGTCTTTCACCATTCAGCAGGCCCCAGCGCAGATCATCAAAAAAAGCCTGGAATTCAGCAGAAAATTCGCTCGATTTATCCTTACTGACATAATCAATCGATAGTGCGCCTCCAAGGGACCGGTAAGCTGATTCAATGGAAAAATAACCATTGCCACCAATTATAATATTACGGTGCTTTTTCAATTTTGTATTATAACCAGGTATAATATATCCCCTTTTACTTACACGCGATGCAGAAGACTTGACAAAATCAATATTGTCCATAGACGCGGAAGTAATTACATCGATGCCGGCATCCATCCAGTAGCCACTTAAGGAATCAATCGGACGATTTATTATTACCTCCGGTTCATAAACAATCAGTTTTTCTGTTCCTAAACCGCCGGTTATTGCTGAGTGATCGCCGTCACCTATGTATTGTGAATAAACAAGTTCAATATTCGATTTTGATATCCTCTTTATCCCGTAAGGATTCAACGTAACCTGGGAAACACCATATAAAAAGGATGTCGTAAAAAGACTAAAGCAGATATACTTCTTTTTCATTTTGCGACTTAATTACATCCACAGCCGCCACTGCTTTTACCACGGCCTCCGCCAGATGCACCTTCTTTATAAGAATGCATATCGGATGAAAGTTTATCAATATTTTTTTTATTGATTTGCATTGCGTTATCATTCAAATATGCTCGTTGGTAAGGCTTTACTGTTCTGCAGGATCCAAAAGAAATGAATATGACAGTGATCAGATTTCTGCTATTAAGTTTCATCAGGCAGTTTTTTTAAAGAGTCTGGCCCTTTCAATATTATTCGAAAAATGAATCTGATCCAGATCATCGATAATTATGCAATGTGTATATGGCAATTGGCTAATTAAACGTAGCCCCTGGGAGAGACCCATAACTGTGACAGCTGTCGCCAATGCATCACTTAATTCTGCATGAGGGCTTATAACTGAAACGCTTTTGATGCCCGTTACCGGACGGCCATTCCAGGGATTTATGTTATGAGAGTAACGCACACCATTCAATTCAAAATATTGTTCATAGTTCCCGGATGTTGCTATTGACAGTCCGTTTAACTGTAGCCAAAGTAAAATCTCATCGGGGCTATCAGGATTTGCAATTCCTGCGTTCCATTGGCTGCCATCATGTTTGGTTCCCCAAACACAAAGGTCCCCGCTCGCATTGATAACACCCCCCTGCACTCCTTTCTGCTGCATCAGTTTCATTACTTTATGTGCTGCGTATCCTTTACCGATTGCTCCAAAACCAATATGCATTCCCTTATGCTCCAGATATATTCTGTTATTAGTTAGTAATTTAATTTTTCTATATCCGGTTATATTTAGACAGTCCTTAATTTTACTTTCTGCAGGCAATTCAATTTCGACATTCCTGAAATTGTATAATTTCTTCAGGGCGCCGGCAGTGATGTCAAAACTTCCATCAGTAAGTTTTGATATTTGAATACAACGCGCAATAAACTGGTATGTTTCTGTGCTTACCTGCACCGGATGAATTCCTGCATATTTATTTATCAATGACGTTTCTGAATGAACGTTGAATTCTGTGAGCAGTTTTTCTATACGGCTTACCTCTTCAATACAATCCACTAATAATCCATGACCGGCTTCTTTGGTTTCCGCATTGACAATAAATTGAAAGGAAGATCCCATCAGCCTGATATCGGTAGTATATTCATTCATTTTCCTGATGATGTTAAGGCATTTTTTATCTCTTCGATAAAATGCACAGTATCATAATGAACATAATCCAGCGGGGAAATAATTGACTTGTCTGCTTTCAGCAAAAGCAGATAAGGAAATATACCATCAGGGTTGAATTCTTCCGCAAGTCTTTCATTCCACAAAATCTTTTCTTTGGAAAGTTTAATCTTTTGAGGGAAATCTGCTTCTATCAAAACAAGATTTTGAGAAGCAAAATTTTTGAAAACAGAATCTGAAATAATTTCCCTGTTAAGTTTTTCGCAGGGCAGGCACCAGTCAGAGCCTGAAAAAATCAAAAGCACGGGCTTTTTACTTTGTGAGGCGACTAAAAAAGCCTGGTCAGGATTATTATATTCCTGACTGAAGCAAATCCGGGGAGGTATAATAAAAAATATCCCAAATATGACGAACCTGAAAAACTTCACAGGTAGAATTATTAGTTATCCTTAAGTTAGTAATTCTTTATGCCTTTTTACTCAATCAACCAATAATTCCATACCCGAATTATTGAAATGTTCCTGAAAGAAATAAAAATCAAGCTAAATTCATACCGAAAGGATGGAATTAAAGAAGAAACAAGGAAACATCAGAAGAGTTCAGATAATTCATTAATTTCCTTTTTTGAATCATATGAGAAAAATATTCAACACACTGTTCCTTTTTGCTATCATGCTTCGTTTAAATGCACAGAATCATGATTCTTTAACTGCTAATGACTATTCACGTGCAGAACATTTCCTGAGATATTATACGCAACCATATATCGACAATGGGGAAGTTAATCCCGTTTGGTTGCCGGGTGATAAATTCTGGTACAGGAATCTTAACCCGAAGGGAAGTGAAATTATTGTTGTTGATGCCATTCAGGGAACTGTTACCCCGTCAGCAGGACAGCAAAAGAATGGAGATGCCGTATTAAATCGCAGAGAATTCAATAAAAAAACATTGATTTCCCCTGACAGCAGCAAGGAAGCTTTTATTAAAGATTATAATCTGTGGGTCAAAGACCTGAAAACGGGCAAACTTATACAGCTAACCACAGACGGGATTAAAAATTTCGGATATGCTACTGACAATGCCGGCTGGAAAAAAAGTGACAATCCTATTTTAAAATGGTCGCCCGACTCAAAAAAAATAGCCACTTTCAAACAGGACCAACGAGCTGCCGGGGATATGTACCTTATAACTACGAATGTGGGTCATCCGAAACTGGAGTCATGGAAATATCCTTTGCCGGGTGATACAAATATCATCACCATTCAACGCGTTATTATCAATGTAGATGAACCCAGGGTGATTTTTATTAAATCTGAACCGGATCCGCACAGAGCCAGTTTAAGTGATGACATTTCAAGCAGCGGCACCTTTGATGACGTTGCATGGAGCCCGGATGCCTCTCAACTGGCTTTTATTTCCACATCAAGAAATCATCAGCAGGAAAAATTCAGGATAGCTGATGCAGGTACCGGGGATGTCCGGGAGGTCTTTGATGAAACGGTCAAAACCCAGTATGAATCGGGACAGGGAACCATTAACTGGCGTTATCTCCATTCATCAAAAGAAATAATATGGTATTCGGAGAGAAATAACTGGGGTCATCTTTATTTATATGATGCACTGACAGGAAAATTAAAAAATCAAATCACAAAAGGAAATTGGGTTGTCACCCAGTTAATCAAGGTTGATGAAAAGAAACGTGAACTGTATTTTCTCGCAGATGGCAGGGAACCGGGGAATCCTTATTTTACATATCTCTATAAAATAGGCTTTGATGGGAAAAACCTGAGTTTACTGACTCCGGATAAAGGCAATCATTCCATAAAACTTTCTCCGGATGAAAACTATTTTACCGATTATTATTCACAGCCTGATGTACCAGGCGTTAGTCTGTTAAGGAGTATAGATGGAAAACTTATTCTGACTCTTGAAAAAACCGATATATCCCGTCTTACTGCTACAGGCTGGAAACCACCAGTTCCTTTCACGGTAAAGGCGCATGACGGTGTAACAGATTTATACGGTTTGATGTATACTCCTGTTCAATTTGATCCTGCAAAAAAATATCCTGTTATTGATTATATCTATCCGGGCCCCCAGGGTGGTAGTATCGGGAGCTGGTCATTCATGGCTTCCAGGGGAGATAATCAGTCGTTGGCAGAATTAGGTTTTATTGTCGTTCAGATAGAAGGAACCAGCAATCCGCTTCGCTCGAAAAGCTATCACGACATGAACTATGGGAATATGGCAGAAAATACCCTGCCCGACCAGGTTGCGGGTATTCGTGCACTGGCCCTTCGATTTAATTATATGGACACGAACAGAATAGGAATCTGGGGTCACTCGGGCGGAGGATTTGCTACCGCATGTGCAATGTTTACATATCCTGATTTCTTTAAGGTTGGCATTTCTGAATCCGGAAATCATGATAACAGAAATTATGAGGATGACTGGGGTGAGCGCTATATTGGTCTTTTATCCAAAGATGGAAGCGGTACATCAAATTATGCTTTGCAGGCAAACCAGTTGTATGCAAAAAACCTCAAAGGGAAATTGCTGCTCGCACACGGATTCATGGATGATAATGTGCCCCCGTCCAACACCCTGCTGGTAGTCGAAGCATTGGAAAAAGCAAACAAGGATTATGATCTGATCATATTCCCGAACAGTTCCCATGGTTATGGTGCTTATGCACCATATATGATGAGACGCCGATGGGACTATTTTGTAAAAAATCTTCTTGGGAAAATTCCTCCTAAAGAATATAAATTAGAAAGTAAACAGGATCCGAGAAATCCTGGATCCATGCAATAGAAATAGACGAGCGGGCAATTAATGGCCCTGGCTTTCTTTGTTCGAAATATCTTCTGCAATTCTTTTGGCATCCATAGCAATTTCACGGATCTGACCCGTCGTGCTTACCCAGTAACCACAGAAATACAACCCATCCTTACCGAAATATTTTTGCTTGCCCGTATTTACGAGCAAATCCTCAAACCTGCTTTTATCTACTTCAACTATTTCTGCATAGTCCCGGTAATATCCAATACCCGCAACGATAGCATTAAAATTTCCCTTTCTTCCATCTTTGAAATAAATGGTATTCCCTTCAATACGATCGATATCATCAAAAACTTTTATATGCCCCTTTCTTATATGCTGAATGGTGCCAATATCCAATACCGGGGCATTCCCATCCCTGCTGATTTCTTCCAGTGCACCATAAGACATTTTTTTTAAACCCAGACTGGAAAGATCTCCTATATACAAATTGATCAGTGGCCTGCTGATGATATCCGTTACCCGTGGAGGAAGCTGTCTCATGAATATACTTATTTCCTGAACAGGTATTCCAAGGATATCACGTGGAATCACATTTACAGGGGAGCGGACTGACATGGAGGGAAAAGATCCTTCTTCATATAAATCAATTGCAATTTCACAGGCAGAATTTCCAAAACCTACGACCAGCACATGCTGACCTTGAAATTCCTTTCCTGATTTATATTCGTAGCTGTGGAGTATCCTGCCGGCAAATGTTTCCAAACCACTAAAATGAATCGGCCTCGGGTTACCATAAGCACCCGTAGCCATGATCAGGTATTTAGACTCGAATACATCCCCGGATGTTTTAGTAACCCAGGACTCTCCTTCTTTCCGTACGGATATGGCCTTTGTATTAAAAAAAGGGTTGATATTAAATGCTTTTTGATATTCTTCTAAATATTCAATCACCTGTTGCCTGTTTGGATACCTGGGAATTTTTTTTCCAAACTTTTTGAATGGCAAATGAGAAAATCTTTTGCTCGTATGCAAGTGCAGGCGGTCATAGTGTTTACGCCAGGGAGTGACAGCCTGATTCTCCTTTTCAATAATAATATAATCAATATTTTTATTACGTAAGGAAGCTGCAGAAGCCAGGCCTGACATACTTGCTCCGATAATCAATGTGTTCGTTTTCTTCACAGGTAAAACTTTTTACGAATTTGCTGCCCGCATCTTTGGTAGGATTTCAATTCTTCTTATTTAAACCTTTGAGTATTTCTTTCTTAATTTTCGCTACCACTTCCACATTTGGATCTGCAATTTCTGCTATGACATATTCGATAGAAGTACTTATGACCTGCGTAGCTTCTACTAATGACAAATGATAATCATTTTGGAGCCAGAAAAGTAAACCGCAGGTAGCTGTTTTTAATGCCCCGTCTAAACTATTATCAATTCCTATTGCCATAATATACTCAGAATCCTCAACCCTTGGATCCTGAATTCCTGTTGAATCATTCTCAATAAGATTGACTGTAAATTCTACGTCCATAGAAGTTTCAAGAGCATTTCCGGCTAACTCTCCATCACCCTGCAATGCATGTGCGTCGCCGATATATAAATACGCACCTTCATGAAATACGGGTAAATAAATCGTTGCACCCTGGGTAATGCTGCTAAAATCCAGATTTCCGCCATAAGCACCCTGGAAAAAACTTAACACTTCATTCTTCCTGTTGGAAGGTGCAACACCGACACAACCTAAAAACGGATGAAGGGGGACTTTAAAATGTTCTAAATGTTCAAATGCACTATCAGGTGATGCAAATCCGTTTTTGATATCAAGGTTCCACCTGGCAATATGTTCAGGGGGTAAAAGTTTAATAGTTGCTTTAGGAAGGCTCCTTGAAACAAATGATTCAGTAGTAAAAGCATAAGAACGGTTTAAAGAAATTCTGGTGAAGGTTATGGCAAGAACATCTCCGGGTTTTGAGTTTTCAATATAAAAAGGCCCGGTTAAAGGGTTTCCCCCATGTTGCCTTTTTACTGCATTTTTATCAAATCCCGCTGCATCAATTGTTTCCGTTTTAACTGTATCACCCGGCTTGATTGTTAAAACTGCCGGGAGATTTAAAGAAAAACTATTTGAAAATGTTGAAGGAATAAAATGAATAAGTCTGTTATTTGAAGATGATACAATGACCTGGCTTTCTGATCTGATTGAAATGGAAACATATAGTATTAGGTAGAAAAATTTCATAAGAATATTTGTTAGAACAAGCAGGATAAAAATTACCCTACCTGAATATAATAGAAAATCTGTTGCCTTTGATTAAAACGGCCCTGTTCATTCAACTTATATTTGTACCTGGGGCGCATGTAATCACATCCTGTAAACAATGTTGCTTTTAAAAAGAATAAAGGAATCAATAAAAACCCTGATCTCAAAGGATATGATTTTAAATATTCCCATGGAAAGAATATTTAAAATGACTGGCGAAGCCAATATTAAAACATTTGTTCAGATTGGTTCCAATGATGGAATAAAAAACGATCCTCTGCACAGGTATATCAAAAAAAATAACTGGAAGGGAATCCTGGTTGAACCCGACAAGGCGAATTTTACAAAGCTCAGGGATAACTACAGCCAGATGAATGGCCTGCATTTTGAAAATGTAGGCATAGGTCCTGAAAGAGGGGAAATGATATTTTATAGATTAAAAGATATTACAAATAACGAACCCGGCTGGTATGATCAGGTTGGATCCTTCGATAAAGAAACATTTATAAAAAATATCGAACACGGTAAAGAACTGAATAAAAGGATTATTACTGATACCTTGCCGGTGATTACATTTTATGACCTGCTTCAAAAATATAATTACAGTGAAATTGATATGTTACATATAGATACAGAAGGGTTCGACTATAAAATACTCAGGTCCGTCGATTTTTCAAAATATAATATCAGGCTTGTAATCTTTGAAGGGGAATGGATGACCCCGTCTGAGCTTAAAGAAATCATTCAATATTTAAGGAAATTTAAATACCGCATGTATCGTTCAGGAATTGACTATGCTGCTGTAAAATGAGATCTTAGATGCCACGGCGGATTACTGAGAGTAAGTGCCTCCAACGATCTCCATTTAAAAAAGCCTTCCACAGTCTCCTGGTAGCCTCTGAATAATTTCTCTCCCTGATTCTCTTTAGCGCTCCTTCTGCAAATTCATGAGCCATACGGAGTCGGGCGATTTTTGCAAGTTCTTTATCAGGATTTGTTTGAAGGAAACGTTCATACACGATTGCTGTCCGATCATGGCCGTGCTGAAATGCATTCGTCGACCGGCCACCATGTTCCCTCACCCGGACCAAAATATCAGGAATTGCCTGAGACTCTTCTTTCAAAGCTAACCTGATTACCAGTTCGTAATCTTCACGAAATATTAAATCTGCATTTTCATTAAACCCTCCGGTTTCTTCAAAAAGTGACCGCTTTATCATCAGGGTTCCTATGTTTACCGAAGCTTCGGTAGAAAGCACTTCTTTAGCGATCCATCCTGAGACCGGGCGATACATTCCTGCCCTATTTGGGATCGGCTGCATTTCATTATTTATCAGTTCAAATCCTCCATATCCCCATTGCTTGCCTTCACGCATCAAATGATTCAATTGAATTTCCAGTTTCTGTGGAACCCATAAATCGTCGGAATCGAGGAATGCAAGCCATTCTCCTGAGCCTGCTTTTACACCGGTGTTCCTCAGGTACGCAATATTTCCGGAATGTTTCAACTGCAAAACTTTTATATGGCTGTCGTTCATTGAATTAATTGTACCTGCCGTTCCATCATATGATCCATCATCCACAATAATTAATTCCCAATGAATATATGTTTGTGCAATTACTGATGCGATGGCCTGCTGAACAAATTCAATACGATTATAAGTCGGAATCACTATCGTAATAAGTGGTTGATTTATCAATGCACCCAGGATTTTTTTCCAAATGAGTAGGTTATTCCAAGCGCAGGGCCATTATAACCCCACTTAAAATTGGCTTCGACTTTTTGCTTTACTTCGTCCACTTTAAAATTCAATCCTGAATAACCCAGCGAAATATTCAATTTTTCCATCAATTTATAGATGAACAGGATATTGTAAGCAAAAATACTTCCCGTGTAATCTCCTACTGTTAAAGACAGATAATCCACATCCAGATTCACGGCCATCCGTTTATTGAATGTATAGCCTCCCCAAATACCTAAATCCGGCAAAGGTGCCGTGAATCCAAAATTACTACTGGCTGAAGCATTCACATTGGCACCACTCAGGGATAAGCCCGCCCTGGCGCCGACAATATGCGTACCAATCATTATTCCCAATTCATAATTTGGTTTAGACAGGATAGCGTATCCATAGGAAACCTGGTAGATAGCTGTATTAAAAAAGCTGTTTACGGTAGCATCCACATGATAGATGCTGTCCTTAAAAGTAATGTCCTTCGTCAGCGTATGCGTTGAACTCCTGGGAATATTATAATAGTTCAGGTTTACACGTGAACGGCGCGAAATACGCCATTGGAAATTGGCTAAAAATGTAACCTGACCACTATTATAACCCAGATCCTTTTCCAGATTAACGGGAGTTCCAGCCTGTCCACCTTGCACTCCTACCTGGAAGTTGGTATTAGAAACTGGCACAAAAAAACCGGCCGTCAATTTAAACCTTTCCACGTACCAGGGTGCTATTTTTTTTTCGGTGTGGGTGCTATCTTTAATCTGGGAGAAACCATTTATAAAAAACAGTAGAAATAAGAAAATAGATACAATGACTTTCATAAAAGAAATTTAGCTTTTGAATCTGATACATGGCTTGATAAACTCACCATTTATCTGCTTTTTCAAAAGCTAATTCATGAGCGCTCTTGGCATCCTGCTGGACAGGCTGGTAGTAAGTTCTACCCAATTTAACATTTTTATACATAATTGCTCTGGCTCCTGACCATCGTCTTCCCGGAAATAAGCACAATTGAAGTCAATATCATTTGGACAGAATAAGCCAAAAACTTACATTGTTAAGGATATAAGGCAGGATTTTGTTTCTTTAAGTATGCTATATGGGACCAGCTTCTTTAATCATCCTTTTTTTTGCTGCTATTGCATTTTCTGCCGGTGGAATATTGGTCTCAAGGATACTAGTAAAAGGATCTAAAAACCTCCAGAAAGGACAGGCTTATGAATGTGGAATACCGGTTACAGGTTCCCCATGGAATCAATTCAATGTAGGTTATTATCTGTTTGCCCTGATCTTTCTGATTTTCGATGTAGAACTTGTTTTCATGTATCCCTGGGCAGTGGTAGTAAAAAAATTGGGCCTCCCGGCATTAGTTGAAATACTTGTATTCCTGTTTATCCTGTTTATGGGTTTTTTATACGCGCATAAAAAAGGTGCCCTGAAATGGATGTAGATAAAAAAGACAATAAGCAAAACGATTTTCCCGGTAAAATTCATGAAACACCCGGAGGAGGTGTTGTTTTAAGCAAGCTGGATGATGTGATCAACTGGGCCCGTTCAAATTCACTTTGGCCACTAACCTTCGCCACCAGTTGCTGCGGCATTGAAATGATGTCCGTGGCTTCGGCAAAATACGATTTCTCAAGGTTCGGGTTTGAAGTGGCAAGAGCCACTCCGCGCCAGGCAGATGTAATTATCATCGCCGGTACCATCGTAAATAAAATGGCTCCCGTTTTAAAGAGATTATACGATCAAATGGCAGATCCGAAATATGTTATTGCCATGGGCGCATGTGCCATCAGTGGTGGTCCATTCTTTTATAATACTTATTCGGTGGTTAAAGGTGCTGATCATGTTATTCCGGTTGACGTGTACATACCAGGCTGCCCGCCCAGACCCGAAGCTTTATTGCATGCCCTCATCACATTGCAGGGGAAAATTAAAGCCGGTTTAACAAGAGAACAAATCAAAGAAAACTCCAGTTTAAATCCATAAAATATTCTGAAGAATAGATATGTTGAATGAGGATTTAAAATTGAAGCTTACTGAAATACTTCCAACAATCATTTTTGAAGAAGGGGGAGAATGGCTCAATGCTTTTATTCCACCGGAGGAGCTGGTTTCATTTGTTGAACAACTGCGGTATTCCGAAGGGCTGGACTTCGACTATCTGTTTTGTCTGACCTGTATAGACTGGAAATCACATTTTACCATGGTCTATCATTTTTCGTCTACCATCCACCGGCATAATATAGTTGTAAAAGCCAAATTGGACAGGAACAATCCGGAAATTGAAACGGTTTCAGATATATGGCGCACGGCTGAGATGTTGGAAAGAGAAGTGTATGACCTGTTCGGAGTAAAATTCCTGCATCATCCTGATCTCAGGAGACTGATCATGCCGGATGATTGGGAAGGGTGGCCATTGAGAAAAGATTTTGAAGATCCGGTAAATATGATAAAGTTGTAAAAAACTTACAGAAAGTTGTATAAAAAATGATCGAGGAAATTGGGAGAACTACGGAAGGTGATTTGATAATAAATGTTGGCCCGCAACATCCTGCAACTCATGGTGTACTGCATCTGGTTATTACTCTGAATGGCGAAACTATTAAGAAGGTTGAGCCGCATTTAGGATATATACACCGTTCCATCGAAAAAATGTGCGAAAGTCTTTCTTACCGGCAGTTTATCTATGTAACCAGCCGGATGGATTATTTATCGTCCCATATTAATAATCATGGCTGCGCTCTTTGTGTAGAAAAAGGCCTGCAAATTGAAGTTCCCCTGCGCGCACAGTATATCCGGGTGATCATGGATGAACTTACACGTATTGCTTCACATGAACTTTGGTGGGGCGCCATGGCCATGGATCTGGGTGCATTTACTCCTTTTTTTCATGCCTTCAGAGAAAGAGAAACCATAACGGATATAATGGAAAAGACCTGTGGGGCCAGGCTGACAATGAACTATATGGTTCCGGGTGGTGTAATGGCTGAGCTCCACCCCGATTTTCAAAAAGATGTGAAGCATTTCATTCAATTATACAAATCAAAATTCGAAGAATATAATGAGCTGGTTACCGGCAATGTGATCTTTCAAAACAGAATGAAATCGGTTGGAGTCATATCAAAGGAAGATGCCATTTCTTATGGATGTAGTGGCCCGGTGGGAAGAGCCAGCGGTGTAATCTGCGATATCAGAAAACTTTATCCTTACGATATTTATAATAAAGTGGAGTTCGACGAAATAACAGAAAAAGAAGGAGATTCTTTTGCCCGCTACGTAGTCAGGTTGAAAGAAATGCAGCAAAGTATCCGTATCATTGAGCAATTACTAGACAATATTCCCGAAGGAGACTTTCAGGCGAAAACAAAAGCAGTATTGAAATTACCGAAAGGAGAATTTTATCAGAGAGTAGAAACAGCCAGAGGTGAACTGGGCGTTTATATCGTTAGCGAAGGCGGTACAACACCTTACCGGATTAAATTCCGTTCACCTGGATTCTCCAATCTTTCTGCCCTGGAACATATGGTGAAAGGATTGAAAATCGGGGATCTCGTTGCCGCGATGGGATCACTCGATTTGGTTATACCGGATATCGACAGATAAATAAAATGGCATGTTTAGTTTAGAAAACATTACCCGAATAATTCATGAATGGCTGAACAGTCATTTCAATCCAACCTTTGCATTACTCTCTGAATTTATTCTGGTAGGTCTCGCTTCTATAACATTATTCGCTGTCCTGGGACTTAGTTTAGTATTTATGGAAAGAAAAGTAGCTGCTGTTATGCAAATCCGTTTAGGACCGAACAGGGTCGGACCTAAAGGAATTTTTCAAACGACTGCCGACACATTAAAGCTTCTTATGAAAGAAGGATTGGTACCGGACGGCGCCGATAAATTTTTATTTACAATGGCGCCATTCGTCGTCATGATCGTAGCCATGCTCATCCTTGCTCCGATAGCCTTTGCAAAAAATTTCCAGATATGGGATATCAATATAGGCGTGTTATACCTTTCAGCTGTTTCTTCCCTTTCTGTTATTGGTATCCTAATGGCCGGATGGGCAAGCAATAATAAATATTCCCTGCTGGGCGCCATGAGGAGCGGTGCACAGATTGTAAGTTATGAACTATCGGCAGGCCTTTCAGTCCTCTCCATCGTTGTAATGACAGGAAGTTTAAGCATCAGGGATATTATTCTTTCACAGGAAAATGGCTGGTGGATTTTCAAAGCCCATATTCCGGCCCTCATCTCCTTTGTTATTTTCATTATCGCAGTTACTGCTGAAACAAATCGTGCACCATTTGATATGGCAGAAGCGGAAAGTGAACTAACTGCTGGCTTTCATACTGAATATTCAGGAATGCGATTCGCCCTATTCTTCCTGGCAGAATATATCAACATCTTTATCGTATGTGCAATCGGCGCAACTTTATTCTTTGGAGGCTGGATGCCCCTTCATATAGGAAACTGGCAGGGATTTAATCATATCATGGATTATATTCCATCTTCCATCTGGTTCCTGGGAAAAACTATTGGCCTTATATTTTTGATCATGTGGTTCCGATGGACATTCCCCAGGCTGAGGATCGATCAGTTGCTGAATCTCGAATGGAAATACCTGCTGCCGATCAGCATGTTTAATTTATTGCTGATGACGCTGGTGGCCATCATGGGCTGGCATTTTTAATATTTATTATGTTCTTAAAAGATTATATAAAAGATGTGTTCGGAGCGGTCAGATCAATGCTGAAAGGCATGCGTATGACGGGTTACTACTTTACACATCGAAAGGAAATCATTACTGAACAGTATCCCGATAACCGCGAAACCCTGAACCTGGCAGAACGTTTTCGCGGAGAAGTAATTCTGAAACACGATGAAAAGAATGAGCATGCCTGTACAGGATGTTCTGCATGCGAAATCGCCTGCCCCAACGGAACTATCAAGATAATCAATAAATTCGATATTACACCGGAAGGAAAAAAGAAAAAAGCAATCGACACATTTGTCTATCACCTGGAATTATGCACGATGTGTAACTTATGCATTGAAGCCTGTCCAACTGACGCCATCAAAATGGCACAGAATTTCGAACACAGTGTTTTCGACAGAAGTAAACTCACAAAAAAATTAAATAACGAGGGATCTAAACTCCGGGAGGGTATCGAATAATGAGTTCATCTGTAATTATATTCTATATCATCTCTGCTTTTATCCTGGTGGCTGCCCTGCTGGCAGTAACAACAAGAAGAATTTTCCGTTCCGCCATATTTCTGCTATTTACCTTAATAGGGACGGCCGCATTGTTTTTCTGGATGGGCGTTGAATTTATCGCAGCAGTACAGGTTATTATTTACGTCGGTGGTATTGTTGTCCTCATCATTTTTTCCATTTTTCTTACGCAGAAATCAGGAGATGAAATGCCAAAACCCCTAAGAAACCGTTCTATCTTTTCTGCTCTTGCATTGGTATTCGGATTTTCTTTTACTTATCACCTCATTAATGGATATGGATTTGGTCCGACAATCCATGAACCATTCAATATTAAAGTATCAGAAATAGGCATGCAGATGTTGAGCACAAAAGAACACGGATTTGTATTGCCATTCGAAGTAGTGAGCATTCTGTTACTCGCTTCGATGGTTGGATGTATTGTAATTGCCATGAAAATAAAACCAATAGAAGAAAGAGATAGTAAATAATAAAATAATTCAGGAAGAGCTAAGCTGCAAATACCAGAATGACTGAAATAACAATAACACATATACTTTTTGTTAGCACCGCCCTTTTTTTCATCGGCATGTACGGATTGTTCACACGACGAAACATGATTACGATGCTAATGGCCATCGAACTGATTCTGAATAGTGTAAATATCAACTTTATCGCTTTTAATAAATACCTGTACCCTGGAAAATTAGACGGCGTATTTTTTGCCATTTTTATAATTACCATTGCTGCAGCGGAGGCAGCATTGGCCATAGCCATTATAATCAATTTATACAGGAGTCACCATTCCATCGACGTGGAAGATGCAAGTGAATTGAAATACTAAACCATGCCCCATTATTCATATATAGCTTTCATTCCACTCCTGCCACTGTTCTGTTTTTTAATACTCGGGCTTTTCGGAAGAAAATATTTTAAATCATTCTCAGGTACTGTTGGGACATTGTCAATTTTTATTTCTACCATACTTTCGCTTTATGCTGCCTGGCAATATTTTTTTATTGAAGGGAAAATGAATGGTTCATTTCAAAAAATAGTAGCCCTCAAATATACCTGGCTTCAATTCTCTCCCAATGTTTCTATCGATATGGGTATTCTCCTCGATCCTATTTCTGTCATGATGATAGTTATAGTAAGTTTTATTTCTTTGATGGTCCATATATTCAGTCTCGGTTATATGAAAGGAGAAGAACGGTTTGCCACATACTATGCTTTTCTTTCTCTCTTTAGTTTTTCAATGCTCGGCCTGGTTCTGTCATCCAATATTTTTCAGATCTATATGTTCTGGGAACTGGTTGGCGTTTCTTCATTCTTATTGATCGGATATTATTTTGAAAAACCTTCTGCTGTTGCCGCATCAAAAAAAGCATTTATTGTTACCCGCTTTGCAGATCTTGGTTTTCTGGTCGGTATCCTTATTCTGGCTTTTTACAGTGGTACACTGGATTTCGGAACATTGATAGAAAGACTTACATCAACACAGTCTTCTGCATTCATAGAAATTTCCACTGCTACATTTCTTGGGACG
>Ga0206963_10223_pt1 | contig 18348 bp, 13 predicted proteins | sample Alteio_BWOrgHeat_28_FD_152958 | JGI IMG/M metagenome (GOLD analysis project Ga0206963, IMG submission 152958) | Enriched cells from forest soil in Barre Woods Harvard Forest LTER site, Petersham, Massachusetts, United States -... | ecosystem: Environmental > Terrestrial > Soil > Temperate forest >... | reverse complement strand
CGCCGTGCACACTGCGCCCTGGCCTGATCCTATCTGCTTTCCGGAGCGCTGAGAAGTATTTCCCGGTGCCGTAGCCTTGTGGTAGCACTCGATGAGATCCTGCCGATACCTCAGGGCCTGAGCCATCTGGATGCGGTTGATGCCGGAAGTCGGTGTCTCCCCGACGACGAAAATGAATAGTCGCTCTCCTTCGTTGTTGTGAAAGAGTAGGACCCCCGGTTGTTCATTACGCAGAAGGACGGCCTCGACCTCGTCCTCTTTGCGTGGCGTCTCCCCTGTTTGCTGAGAACGCCAGGGAAACCAATAGCCGCTATAGTGAAATCCCCGTATCGCGGCTCCCTTCTCGAGGGCATCCACGTATCGGTCGAACTCAAGCCGCATCTCGGTCTTATCCGGATCCGGGAGTGTCGCGATGACAAAATGAATCTTGCTCAACTCGTCGGGCGGGATACAGGAGGCCAGGTCGCCGACAAGTTGCTTATGCACGGCGATCTTGTAGGTCTGACCTTGGCGGTCCGGTTTCGTATTGACCTCAGTCGTCCCGCCCGAAGCGTTCGGCCGTAGGACAACCTTGTACCCCCTGGGGATCTGCGAGGGGTCTCTACCGTCTCCTCCGCCAAATCCATAAGGTGCATACTCTTCGCAAACTGCTCTCCATGGCCCGTCCTGGTTCGGCCCTGCACCCTTTTCCGTCTCAACGCTCTTGAACGCCTTTGTCTCTGGCATGGCCGCTGGCGGCGTGGGTTTCTTATCTCCCCCGCCAAACGAAAGCAGCGCTGCCAAGATGGCAGCACCGCCCATTCCTGCCATCACTGGTGTCTGAAGTTTCTCCACGGTTATGCTCCCGAAATGGTGGTTTGACAGAAGATCTGTAACAGAGAGTGCGGAAAAATCTGTCACGATGGGACACGATTGAATCGGAGAATTTGCTCAGTGCCTGGATTTGAAATCGCGGAGATCGCGGACCACGGCGCCATCAAGATCGCGCCACCGTTTTACGCCGAGGGCGCCGAACCACTTACCAGAATGTGGTTCAAGTGTTCCCTCGCTCTTATGCATAAAGCAATCGGAATTCCGATTTCTTGGCGTTGCTGAAGCTGCAGGTCTCACTGGAGACGACGTACTGCTACCTTCTTAGCAATTTGCTTATCTATGGCACCGGAAGCGCCGTGCATGACTTAATAGAGACGGAATCGATACGCTGGCCGGGGTAAAGGGTGGCCAGCGTATCGCCATCCTGTGGATGCACTTTCCACCTGTGGTACGCGAATCTGGGCGTTGCGAGAGATCGTGCCGGCCACGCGCAACATGCATCGCAACTATGTATCAGGGAATTGCACTTTCCTAAGGCTTTCTCTCGGCGGATGGACGGAATGCTCGATCCGATTCGGGTTGATTTCCATCCGCCCGCGTCTTTTAGGGTTGGATTGGATCGAAGTAAATGTTACACCGGGAGAAGAAAGATGTTGCAAGCGTTGCCCGAAGGGTAAGGTCTGAAGCTGCCGTTTTCACCAGATCGCTGAGTGTCTGATTATCTCCAATGGAGATTTTGCCGACAACGCCAAGACCAAACGAAACGCCTCCAGGTGTGTTGACAATCATGCCGCCGACAGCAGTAGCCTGATCGCTCGCAGCACTCGTGAGATCCTTCAGCACCCAAACATTCTTGGCCGTGATGCCGCAGCCATCAGGGGGAGTGTCATGTAAGCCGCAAAGTTAGTTGCAAGGGTCGTGGGCTCATTAGACGAATTGCGTGGATAGTATGTTGTGCGTGACTGATGGCCGGGTGGTGTACCCGATCTTTTGTATCAGTGAGATCGTTAGTGTAGTGCGGCACGTTTTGTAGTCATCCCGTCGCGGTCGGGGGTGTGGAAAAGTGAGAAGCGTTGTTGGCTTTCCACTTTTCCATGCCCCTGGTTGTTTTCGGTCTGCCAGGCAGCCGGTGCGGGCGGCCTGGAACACGACGAGGAGTGTGGCCTTACGGTGTTGTAATGCACGGGTCACCGTTGGATTTTAATTGAAGTGAGCGTGCGCCTTGCAAACTGGTAGGCGTAGATCAAGTACGTCGTCGTTTACGAGCCCAGGCAGAACCGCAACGCGGAGTTGCGCGAGAATTTGACCAGCTCGCCGGCAGCAGCTGCCGTCGGAAGATCTGGGGATAGAGTCGATTTTGAAGGGTGTCTACCAGCGGTGTGCGAAGGCAGACTAGCGCTGCAACGCGGGAGTCGCACAGGGCTGTATCCACCACGTTCGCTTATGTGCCAAGCAGTCTAGGTAGGAAAGCTACTGTAGGCATGCTGCCGACCTATCGACCTCGTGAACGTCGTTTACACGTGAAAAGATATCAATAAAGCCATGCATTTGAGCAGCCCGGATGAGTCGTGGAAAGGTGTAGAGTCGATCATGTTCCTCAACATCGGTAATCTCTATCGCCAACTGCTCTAGAAGGTCGGCAAGTGCCCTCGGTTTTTCGCAGCCGCGAACGACGCATGCCATCCAGTCAGATACGCTATGAAAGCGGATAACACCCGCACTCTCCTCACGACCAACGTAAAACTTTCTACCCCGCTCTACACTAGAAATATTCGCAGTCTTTAGGCCATCCAAGAGTTGCTGAAGGTCGGCCGAAGACTCTATCAGGTGGATATTGGAGCCGCTGACGATGATGTCCGTGTTATTCAGAGGTGCTTCGACCGAAAGCGTCTCGCCCGCAACATGGTGATCACGTTTGATCGAGAGAGATTCAGTAATCCGAGTCTCATAGTCTATTAATACTTCGACACGGAACTCTTTGGCTAGAGCATGCCCTCGCAGAAACCTTAGAAATTCAGTACGAAACTCTAGTTGATAGAAGCGCCGAAGATCGAAACCGCTGAGGTGAGGTCGAGTTTTACAGCGGTATTCGCGCCAAGCGAGAAATAGGTCACTTATGTCTATGTTACTCTGCTCAATTGCGCTAAGAAGCCAGCGAAAGCATTCTATACCCACTAAACTGAACTCCCGCAGTTCGAGAATGCAAGAGCGGTCGAGAAAAGGCGTGGGAATCAAATAAAAGTTGGGAAAGATTTCTGGATACGCACGAATCAGGCTAAAATCCGCGGTATTTCGATTCGCGCTTTGAGCTGAAAGATCTGAACATAGGTCATCAAGTATTAGCTCGTTCCTGTGAGCCGAATAGATAGGCGTCGCTGCGAGCGGTGCCAATACATTCAACTGGGGGTTCGATCGTGAATGCCGCGCTGAATACATAAACATCCGCATGGTGTCTTTTACGTCGTCCCAAGTTTCTTCAGGGAAACCAGCGATTAACGATACCGTTGTGCGAATTCCCAGCCGGTCAGCCGCGTCCACTACGCTCTCTGCCCATTTTGGATCTAGATGCTTGCCAATGATAGCCTGTATCCTTTGTGATCCGGACTCAACACCCAAGAATATTCCGGTGCATCCAGCCAAGGCCATGATTTCGAGTAGCTCCTGGTCCACACAATCCGTTCGTGCGCTACAGGCCCAAGTAAAGTTCTCTTGCGCAGAAATCAACGTCTCACAAAAGGCCACGACACGTCGCCTATCAACCGTGAACATATCGTGCGTTAGATCAAAGTCTCGGATCGCATAGTGTGCGGCAATTGCGCGCATATCGTGAAGCATGCGCCCAGGCGAATGAAGTCGAAAATTACGTCGAAAGAAATCATTTGTTGAGCAGAATTTGCAAGCGAAGGGACACCCCCGACCCAATTCCAGTGACGCTCTGTTCGCGCCAGCTAAGCAATCCGTTAAGTGATAGGCAGGTGGAGGCAGAGAATCTAGGTCCTCAATCACGCGGCTATTGCAGTTTCGCTGTGGAATGAAGATGCCGCGATAAGTCAATCCATCAACTTTATCTAAGTTACGTGTCCCCGCGATTTCCTCGAGCAAAAGTGGAAAGCTGCGTTCCGCCTCGCCGCGCAAAATCATGTCTACAAATGGAAATGCTGTTAGAGTCTCTAAGTCAACCACTGAGGCTTGAGGGCCTCCAAGAACAACCAGCGAATCAGCGCGCAACAGTTTAACAGCTTCGGCAATTCGGATTGTTAAGGGATAACTACTGCAAATTGTTCCGAAGCCATAGACGTCGGAATCGTTAGCGACAATCAGCCGAGATGCAAATGCAACGAATCCATCATCCGCGCTCGCCACTGATGCAGCGTAGTCTAAATAAGAGCGATTCAAGTCGAAGATGTGAACGTCGTGTCCTTGTTTCTCAACGACGGCGGCAAGGCTCAGAATGCCTAACTGGGGCTCGCGTGCTGATCGCAGCACTGAGCCACAGTTGATTTCGTCAGGTATTTTAAATTCTGTTATTGTCGGAGCTGTGATGAGACAGATATTCATTCTGCTTACTCAATTTGAGGAGCTACGGCTTGATTGGCCTGGGGCCGCCGCCACCCTCGTTGATGAGTGTTAATATCAGCGTGTTTCCATGTGCAAATAACTCTGTTGGTTCGGTTTGAAGTTTTTTATGAATCGCTTGCTCGATATCCTGATGCGTGGGATCGGAATTGTCCTTAGACGGGCTCACCTCGATTGTGATTTCTTGCTTGTCTTTACCCAAGGCCATCTTCCACCTCCATTTTCGTGTAGAGAAATATACTCGGATGGGAAGGCGGGAGCAACAACTATCGTTCGCGCCAATCGGAGGATGTCAGATCTCGAGCATTCAGAAGGCCTGTCCAAATGCTGGCGCTAACTTCTGCCAGATTTAAATACACGGAATCGTTAGACGCTGATAGCTCGAAAGATGGCGGGGTGACAGCTTGCGGAGACAGTCGTATGTTGTGGAAGTGCATTACCGATGAAGGTCGACCGACCGTTTTTTTAGAAAGGGGATCAAATCTTTGGGCCCAGATGCATGGAAATCCGTCTATCGATGAACGATAGAAGATGCTTCTGCCGTCCCCGGACCAGCGTGCGCGATCGCTTGAACCTGAAGGATCCCCCACCGGAATCCAGCTTCCGGTGGCTGTCCCAGTTGATCTCGGAAAATGTACTGCATAGATTTGTTTAAGCCCCCCTTCAAGAGAAGCAGTAAACAATAAAAATTCATTTTCTGGAGACCAGGTGGCCTCGCTAAGAGACATGTTATAGGATTCAATTGCGGTCTTAGATTGCCCGGTCTCAAGAGCCATTATCTTGATCTTCGAGGGGTTACCAGCCCGATAGAGTACAGAGCGTTCGTCACTAAACCAACTGGTAGGCTTACCGCACGATGTGCACAATAATTTGGGAGAGTGCCCACGATGAACCATGAATATTGATGTCGACTCGTGACTTCGCTCTTCATAGATGACCTTGTCGCCGGACTCGCTTATGATCGGCGACGTCTTGTCATTCGCAGAAGAGAAGGCTAGTGATTCAGTGCCTGATCGAATATCCTTGATCCAAATGTTATGAAGGGTTGCGCTGCCTCGGCAGAAGACTAGCCATCGCCCAGAGTGAGAGATGAATGGAGAAATATCAATGGCGGCATCATCAGTGATCTTCGTCATATTCCGCGGATGTGGACCTAGTGAATTGTCAATTCGCCAAATATGCAGCGCACTTGAAAGTCTGGAGAATGCAATGGAGCCATTTTCTGCAAGGGACGATGCCTCCGTGACATTAGTCGCATAGCCTGAGGTTAGTTGCAGTGGAGCACCCGCAGCCAAACGGTTTGTTTCGGAAAGATGAAGTCGCCAGAGACTAGTGGTTTGTTCGTGTCTGGCGCAGAATAGGACGCTGTTTCCGATCCAGCCCGCAATCGGACCCTTTGGTAAAATTCCTCTAGCACGGAGCATTGTTAAGGCCCCAGTGTTCTGAAGGCTACTTCCATCCCTGTTGGTTACCCACCACTCTGAGCAGGTTGACATAGGCTGTTCCCCGGCACGGCATGCAGTAAAAAGAAGGTATCGTCCGTCAGAACTCCAAGCTGGTAGCCTCGCATCCTTGAAATCCGCCGCTATGCGAACCTGTGGTCCACCAGAAAGAGAAAGCAAGTACAGTTGCCCAGAAGCGATCGACTTGTCTTCATCGCCGACCCAGTATGCGATGTATTGTCCATCAGGGGAGAACCGTCCCCCACGTCCATGCGGAACAAGTAAGTGTTCTCTTCCACTTGTTTCCGTACTTGACCAATAAATACCCCCGCCATCGCGATCTGAGTGAAAAATTACGGATTTTCCATCTGGAGCGAGATCGGGATCGCCATCGGCGGCGGCGTTTGTGGTGAGGCGCAAAGGAGTGCCAGAAGGCAGGCGTTGTACCCATATGTCAAGGTTGCCTGCTTCGGCTCTGTCCGACATATAGGCAATGACCTTACCGTCACGCGAAAGGCTCGGTTCGCTAGATAGATCTGTGCTGGCCGTGAGTTGTGTCACTCCCTGAAGTCGTTCCTGCTCATTAGTCGACGAATTGAAGAATACGGCCCCTGTAGCAATAAGCGCCAGAATAGACACGACACTAATCTGCCACGCGATCTTGTTTCGTCGTTGCCGAGGATTCAGTATCGCAATAATCTCGCCCACGTCGCTGAAGCGATCCTCGGGACGTAATTCGAGACAACGCCGAATGACGGCCTGCCAACGGGGTGCTAACTTGTGATCTGGGATTGAGAGCGACAAAGGTGATGAATTCTTAATTTCCGGGCGTTCTCCCGTTAGCATTTCGCAGATCACAACACCCAGCGCGTATTGGTCAGCGGCAAAGCCGACTTCTCCTCCCACTCGCTGCTCGGGAGCCATATAATCGGGCGTGCCTTGCCCAGCAGGCTCACTGGTCCTTGAGTCAGCTGCCGAAATGGTTCGGGCCAGTCCGAAGTCAGTGATTACCGCCCGCGTTTTCTCAGCGGCGGTCTCTACCAGCATTACATTGCCACTTTTGAAATCTCTGTGAACGACACCGCATCGGTGCGCGGCGGTCAGCCCCGCCACCATTTGCTCGGTCAATGCAAGTGCATCTTCAATAGATAGTGTTCCCTTGGTGCGGACTCGATCGAGCAACGTTTCCCCTTCGAGAAATTCCATTGTGAGAAACCAGATTCTCTCTTGGGAATAACGATCTTGATGACTGAATAAGTCGTAAACGCGACAGATGTTAGGATGTGAAACTCCTCGAGCCTGTTTAACTTCAAATTTGAAGCGGGCAATGGCTAGTGGATTTGAAGCTATCTCTGGGCGTATCGTTTTGAGTGCGACCCTGTCGTTCAACTCCGAATCCCAAGCTTCATAGACTTCGCCCATACCACCTTTATTCACGAATCGCTGAATCTGGAAACGCTCTGAAACAGTCTTGCCTAACTGAAATACATGACCTAACCCTTCAAATTCCTGACGATGCCCTTGGATGAAGCCGGCAAAAACCGGCACCTCTAGGAAGCCTCCGGCATGTTCATCGGCCTCTAAGAGTTTGCAAACTTCCGCCTCGAGTTGATTGTCGCCATCACATAAACGCTTAACCGTGGGGTTTCGTTCCCAGACGGGAGCACTCAATACTTCCTCGAAGATGTTTTTGATCCGCTCCCATTTGTCCGGACTCATCGGTGTCGTTTCTTGACTCAAATTCAGCCTCACTCGTTTCCTCATCAATACCGGGGCAATATAGGATCATCACCATGTTAATGAGACGAGGACCTCAAATCAGTGCATGAGTTGGTCATAGAGCCAAGCTCTCGCCAACCGCCATTCCCGTTTGACTGTACGCGAGGAGATGCCCAGAATTTCGGCGATTTCCTCTTCGCTCAGTCCCCCGAAGAACCTCAGTTCAACAATTCGACTCTGACGATGATCTAACTTAGCCAGGCGATTCATCACTTCATCCAGAATGAGAAAGTCGTCAGGATTTGGGAAGGAACCGATCATAGCCTCGTCCAGGCTGACCTTTCCCCACGACCCACCCCTCTTATCGGCCCTGCGCGACCGCGCATGATCGACGAGGATACGCCGCATCACCTGGGCTGCAATCGCGAAGAAATGAGCTCTGTTTTGCCATTGGATCGTCGCATTTCCGAAAAGTCTTAGGTAGACCTCGTGCACCAAAGCGGTCGGCTGCAAGCTGTGGCCGCGACGCTCCTGGGCTAGGTAGTGCCGGGCTTGTCTTCGTAACTCATTGTATACAAGAGGCATCAGGGCCTCAACGGCAGCAGTATCTCCTGCACGAAGTTCTTCTAAAAGGCGTGTGATTTCCCCACCATGGCAATCCATAATGGCCACCAGAGATCAGCCGATCTTGCGCCGCATATTTGGGCAGCACCGAATGCTTGATCGACATGATCCTTTTCAGTCCATCGCGAGTGCGCGAAACCAGAGGCGTCCGGATCGTCGCCACCGGTTCAGCGGTCAAGAGATTCTCCCACAACCTAGAGCCGTTGGGAAGAGCAGGTTAGCTTGAGGATTCGGGGGTTCGATTCCTAATATGTTCGGGGCCGATCGTAGGAGGTGGTGTTTCAGTTTCCACGCTTGGGTCATTCACTGCAGCGATCTACGTTAGGCCGTCGACTTATCGAGGAGGGTGAAAACAACGCGACACTAATGTGCTCCCCAAAATCCCCACCCGTTGAATGCTGGGTTCTCTCGTAAATTGAACGGGAGGACGTAGGATGAAGAAGAGTCGGTAGACGGAAGAGCAGATCATCGGAATGTCTAAGCAGCATAAGCCAGTAGCCAAGACGGCCGACCTGTGCCGGGAGCACGGGATCAACACAGCGACATTATCGAGTTATCGTTACGAGCCGAGACCGGACCGCAGCGCGGAGTTGCGCGAGGATCTCGTCAACCGGGTGCGGCAGAAGCCTCTATGGTATCGCCGGCTACATGCGGTCGTCGAGCGGCCAACGTGAAGCGGATCTACTGTCTTTACACCGAGGCCGGCTGGCCGTGCGCAGGCGCAAGCGGCTGCAGAACGGCTATGTGGAGAGCCTCTACTTATGGCCACGGCTGAGTGCCTGAACGCGAGTTGGTTTTGCACCTCGAGAAAAAATGTGTGTACGAATCTGGAAAACTGGCGTCGGAATCATGACTCGGAAAGACCGCATAGTTCCCTGGGTATCGAACGCCGGAGGAATCCCGGCGGAAAACAGACTGGAATGTGAAAACCCAGAACGCCTCACAGCCTCGACGGCGGCTGCGGAATCTTTCCAAAGCCAACCTAAACCGAGAATCTCCAGTTATCTCTGGATGAGAATTTAGGGACAGGTCGACAGGTCTCTGGACGGCCTATAACCTTCAACTTCTTAGTTGGCGGTGTACTCTGTACGACGCCGTCGTTTCAAAAGAACTTGAGCGTAAGCTACTTCGCGACTAGAATTCGGATGGATCACCGTAATCTCGATAGCGGAGGGAGTCGAATGGTTGTCTTACTGCGGCCGTATAAGATGAGCGGAATGGTATCGACGAGTGACCGTCTACACAACCTAATGGCAAGCGATGCTGAAGAGATCGCGCCCATCTATGTTGTGGTGCCAGGTGGCAAAAAAGTTGCTCAATATTCCCCCACAATTGTCGGATCCACCCTGTCTTACAGCCCCGATAAGGATTGTGATGGCAATTTTACCGCCAGCAAGTTTCAGATGAATAACAACTGTTATAACTATGCGTGCAGAGTAGCCACAAACTCTTTCGCTCAACCTGGCCGGAAGCAAGGTTTTTTCTTGGAGTCGGAAGGCGGCCCCACTGGCCCCGTCACAACGAGGGGCGCTGAGATGGATGGCCTCATCTGGATCGGAAGAGCCGAAATCTCGGACGCACAGATGAGGGACAGTGAGGGAGCATACGGTAGCGGTCATTTGGTCGCCTTACTAATTTCGCAGGCGGACCACGATATTGGATGGACCGGAGACTATCACTGGGTTCGGTGTGACAACAACAGTTTTTCATCGTGGTCGCAGAAGGACGGCGGCGACCAAGCGAGCGATCGTGATTTTGCTGGTAAAAAACTGCGCGATCCGAGACGGGCCATCTGGAAAGTAAACGAAGGTCCGATAATCGAGGGCAATATCGATGATATTAAGGTTAAATACGATTTTTACGGCTTCATGTTTGTTCCTGCCGGACGAATAGACATTATCTGACATCCCGTTCCGTGAGTTGTGACAATCGCTCGAAACTGACAGGTCGGCGTTTGCGTTCATTAAAGCTGGGTAATTCGTCCGACATCGCAATCCTTTAGAGCCGTCACAATCGCTCCAGGGCCGAGCTGTGCCGCAACTGACCTTGCTCCCCAACCCTATGCGTCGTGAGCCCCCTTGCCAAGGGGCTGGACGTATCAGAATACTTCCCATGAGCGCGTTTCACAGGACTAATGACCCGAGATCGGCTCAAACCTGGCTTAGCGCAGTGATGATCTGCGCTTCCGTATGCTTGCTCCTGCCATATCGCCCTGTCCTGAATCCGAAAATCATACTCAGTTTTGTGCGGATCCCTGGGAGCAGGTCATAATCTTCGGCTAATTCACACGCTAAATAGATATCTTGCGGAGCGTTAAGTAGAAGAGAATATTTTAATCAGAATGCTTCTTCTCCAGTCGCTGCCGGCATACTTTTGCGGGGTTGCCTACACTTACGGTCAGAGCCGGCATGTCCGCGGTAACGACGCTACATGCTCCGACTACTGCTCCATGGCCAACTGTCACGCCAGGCAACACGAACACACCGGCAGCCAACCACGCTTCAGATCGGATATTGATTTTCTTTTCGATGATATCGAAGCTCGGTTTCGAATAGTCGTGAGTGGCAGCGGCAAGATAACACAGCTGGGAGATGCAAACGTTGTCTCCAATGCAGATTTCACCCATGGAATGCAAAGTCGCATGGTCGCCGATCCAGCAGTGGCTCCCCACCTCCAGCTTCCACGGATAAGTTATCTTTGCCGTGGACCTTATGATCACGCGTCTGCCAATAGTCGCTCCGAATAAGCGAAGCAGTGTGCAGCGCCACCCGTTCAGGAAGCTCGGTGAATAACGGAACAGCGTTGCCTGAACCAGGCGCCAACACGGAACATGCCAAATCGGACGCCCACGAAAATCGGGCGGTAGGCGGTACGCCGCTAAGTCTTGAACCGGTAGTGAGGGGCCATGTTGAATGTGAACGTCGGACATAAAATGTGATTGAGTGCAGCGGTGGTGTATATGTCAAATATCGTGTCTTTACACGTCAAATAATCACGTAGGCGACTAATTACTCTTTTTCGCCCAAATATTTGAAGAGCAAGTCACGATAGAGCAGGTCACGATAGATCAAGTCACGATCATTCCAAAAGGCTGACTCCCAATAGAAGGTCGAAATATTGCTGAAGCAGTTCGTTCCGTGAATGAGCCCTGCGCACATAGGCGCCACCGGAAATTCCCATATTTCTGAGTATGTCGGGTGCTCCCAGCAGATTAGTCGCAGCCTCAGCTAAAGCTTGTGGTGTGCCTCCGGAAACAACGTGACCACCCCCGCTTGTCAAAGCAAGATCTGCAAGCGCCGATGTTAATGGCGCGTTGGTAAGAAACGGAATCCCGGCGGCCAACGACGTTATCGCTTTGGACGGAATACTCGAATTGGACGCTGAGTCCAACACGAGCACAAGTTGGAGATCGCTCTCGGCAAGTGTTTGTGCTAACAAATCTCTAGGCACGGTTGGCCGAAAGGTCACCTCGCCACCGACCTCCTGTAACGCTTTCTTAGTTTCAGCAAATTGCGATTCTTCCCCTTGGATAATCAACCGACTGCCCGGCAAATTTACCTGCAGCTGCCGCCACAGTTCTGGTAAGACATGGCTGCCATGACGACGTGCAAGACCGCCCGCATACATCAGCGTATTGGAGTGTTTCTTCTTCTCCGGCTCACCGCCCTCGATCGAAGGCCAGATAGGCACAACCGAAATCGGCCGCTTTACGCCAATCGACTCGAGGGTCCGCTTCATTTGGGGGGTAAGCACGAGGATCGCGTCAGCGCGGTTAAGACACCATCCCTCAAAGGCATTCAGAAACAATGAGAATTTGCCAGGAACAATGCCCGTCTCGCATGCAAGTGTGCTCTCAATGTCATAGACCGCTGCCACAAGGCGTGTTCGAGGCTTGGCTATTCGCACCCATGGGATTGTCAGGGCCGGGGGCGCAAGGAGCATTACGGCCTCCCAATCGCTCCCCATCAAGACGGAGGCTGCGCAGGCCTGAGCGGCAAACAGCCAGTCGTTCAACAAGCGAATGCCGAAGCCACCTCCAGAGCGATCGAATACCCATGCACGCACGATCGGGGTATCTCTTAATTCGTCGTTCGCTACAAGATCCCAGTTGATCGCAGCCCGCTTACTTGGATAATGAGGCACTGCGGCAAAAACGTCGAGATTGCCGACGTTTCTTTTCAAGTAACGCGCTACGTCGCTTATGGGCGCCGCACATCCCAGGCGCTCGGGCCAAAAGTATGCAGATATCAGCGCAACTCGACTCGGCACCATCGATGTCGTACTGGTGATCATGGTTTAGAAGTCACGATGGACTCTCTTGAAAGGCTCCGGCAACGGATCTGGCGCCACGTTTCATTATCTCTCCCGCCATGCCCGCCACAGCTGTTGGCTGAATCAACATGCTCACCGAGAGGAAACACTCTTGGGTGCACTGGCAACGACTTTCTTGAATGTGACGGCGCAGCTTACGTGCCGCATCAGCCTGCCAAATAGCAGTTAGATCGTAGTCAAAGTCATGAAGGTTTCCCAGCTTGTCGTCCAAAAGTTCGCACGCGTGGACGGCCCCGTCGGCATAGATCACTCCACCCAGTGAGCCTGCAGCGCAACCTCCACCGTGCCTACGACCTTGAATAGTGTCGGCTATGATGCGTCTTCGAACACTGTTTTTGGCCGAGAGCAGCGGCCCCATAAGCGTCCCGCGATGCCTATGCGATGAGCCGATGCCAATACTCATGTCGGCGAGAGCGGCAGCACGTTGGTAGTTGGCAAGATCTACATCAATTGCCCGGGGATCCCGGGATTGCCCGCGGGCGACGTTAATCATCCACTCCCCCGGATGGATTGACTTAATCATTTGAGATATCTCTTCTACGTTGTCCTGATTGCTTCGCGAGACGGTAGTAATGACTCCTACATCGAAGTGCGGATATTTGATTTTCAGACGATTAAGGCGTTTTATGGTTTCAACCGCTCTCGCCCATCCTCCGTCGATACGTCGAATGCGATCGTGAATTGCGGCGGTACCGTCCAAGGATACATCTAAGCGAAACGGCGTATCGGGGTTGCGCAACAAAAGCTGTGTGGTTTTGTCTTCGATCATATCCGGCAGGTAGCCGGAGGTCGGAATCGCATATCGAGTGATCCGCGACTTACGACGCATCATTGTCACCAACTCCACAATGTCATCACGGCGAAGAGCTTCACCACCTGTGAAGCTGACAAAATGTAGTCGCGCGCTATCAGCCAGTCGGGAGTATTGATCAAACGATAGGAAAGGACGGGTGTGATGAGCGGTCTTCCAGTCTTCCGAAAACCAGCAGTGTGAACAACGCATCCAGCATTTATCACTCACAAATATTATGAGATAAGGAGGCGCACCGTACTTGCGGGCGAGCAACTCTGTAGCGACCGTTCGCGCGAACGCGGTCGTCGAAAAGCAATTCTTTACAGTCGTTACGGGAGCCTTAGTAGAGATGATCGGAAAAAGAGCTAATGCTTGATTTGAATTACTCGCGCCAGTGAGTGAGAGGGCGGCAGTCCTCGGAGACTCACTTAGGCGCGCTCGAGCAACACGAAGCACAAATCTTGGATACAAGATCCAGGTTCGATATGCTTTAGCTCTCGGTTCGACGATCCATCTGAATAGCCACTCCAGTCGGGCTTTCCTCACACTTAGCGGCGCGCGCGGATGAATACCCGCTACGAAGTCGAAAAGGCCACCGACCAGCCAGATCAAGCTCACCCTCAAGCGAAACCGATTGCGGAGGACAAATTCCTCCTGGAGAGGGCAGCCGAGTCCAACCAGCAAGATTTGTGCGCCGCTACCGTTGACCATCTCACAAATCGCTGGCTCATCAGCTTCCGCGAAGTAGCCGTCACGACATCCCGCGACAGGAATAGGCCAACGAGACTGGACATTTCGGGCAGCCCGCTCGACCGCATTCTTGGTGCCACCCAACAAAAACACGCTCATTCCGCTGTCTTTTATTCGAGACATAACCTGAGGAAACAAGTCTGTGCCATTTATATCTGGCCTCCATCCTTTGCCGAGATATGCCGCGGCTAGTTTGACGCCAACACCGTCCATAAACATTGTCGCGTTTTGGCGCAGCCCCTTAAAAAGACCATCCCGTCCCGATATATGTTCGAAATTGTTCGCGTTGATGTGGCAGACAATTTGAGTTGGCGCGCCCTTACTCTTTGACGCGTCAGAAATATAAGTGGTCGCATCCTCTAGCGTGCTGGAGATCAGAGGAAAGCCCAGAAGATCGATAGTTTCCACAATGTTATCCCTCCTTATTTTGCTTTCGCGACAAGTCATCACGAATACTAAGCCCAGAGGGCTCAGCTTGAACGACGCGCAGCAGGAGGGTAAGATCCTTCTTTACAAAGAACGACATTGCACGATGAAAATGCTTGGTTAAATGTATTGACTATTAAGATGACGACTATAGCATCGTACTGAAACAGTTTCAAGGCTGCAGTCGCTGTGAATAGAACGTTTGCGTTACGGGCGTCCGGCTCGGTCGGGGCGAGCATAGGCTTACGGTGATGTGCTTGAGCTGTGATGGGACATCGCGACCCTACTCTGAAGTAGTGCTCACGATTCTCGGCGTCACAGGAAAGCGGCGGGTAATCGCCCCCAGAAGGCTTAGCAATTCGTGCGCTCCCCGTTGAATGTCAAAGTGCTGTTCAAAGCAAAGACGGGCGGCAGATCGCATCTTTGACTTTGCATCCGGCGATAGACTTGCCCATTGTCCAAGACTTCGTGTTGTTCCCGCAAGATCGTCGTTATTGATGAATCCAGCACCCGTAGATTGGACCTCCCGCCAAATGTTGACTTTGTTGGAAATCAGAACGGGCACTCCGCAACCCAACGCTTCGGCAACTGAGATGCCAAAATTTTCCGCATGTGACGGCAAGACTAGGGCATCCGCTCCTCGTAGAGCGGCCCACTTCTTGTCCGAATATACGGGGCCAATGAAATGAATTCGATCTGCAGCAATTGATGCCCGAGCATCCCGTTGCAGAGCATGTGATTCACCCGGACCGGCGATTACCAAGTGTGTCTCGGCCAAGGGTAACTGAACTTCAAACGATTTCAAGAGAAGGTCTATACCCTTCTTTTCATGGAGGCGGCCTAAATATAGAAGGTACGGAGACTCACCTAACCCTTTCACTGCCCGTCGGAACTGCTGCTGCGGCTCATTGGTGGCGGTGTCCGGTGGGCTGGCGGTTCCATATGAAATCACTCGTTCCTTACAGACATAAGGGTGATATGCGTTCCTTGCTAGAAGTCGTTCCTCTTCCGTGGTGAATACGACCGCCGCCGCATCGCGGAATACGCGAGCCTCTATTAATTTCCAGTAGAGCGCTTTTTTTAAATGCTTGACTGGATAGTGCTTCTTAAACCAAGGGTCGAGGGCTCCATGTACATAGAGTATGTACGGCACCTTGGCCTTTATGGCTGCGGCACGGGCAGCAAATGAATGAAACAACCAGATGCTAGATATCACGACGACGTCAAACCGCGTAATTTCGGCGTTTAGCCATCTCCAGAGTTTTGCATTATAGCCATATTTGCCTAGACCGCCCGCGCCCAGTGCATGAACGGGGAATTGCCATTTTGAATGCCAGTCTGTATTTGGCTCATCGGAGCAGGCGATCTCAATCGAGAGGTCACAATTCTTGCAAGTCATAACGGCTTCGGACATACGCCGATGACCCTCTACCGGGCCTCCCCACGCCGGATCTAGAGTTCTCAAGACGTAAAGTATCCTCATATCATTGGGGAAACGCCCATTGGCAAATCAAAGCTTAATACATGGCGTTGGTGGCCTTTGTGTCGGCGACGCCACGCTTCCGTTCTGGAATATCGGTGAGTCATAAATCGGGTGGCTGCTGATAGTTCGACTTTCGCAAGAAACAGCATGATTTCGGACTTTCCTGACATTGGGGAATTACTTTGGTGCATATAATCAACTGTTCTCATATGCGCCGAGGAAGCAACCCCCTTTGACTCATGACTGTGATGGAAGATTTATGAGAACGGATTTTGCTAAAGATAACATGTTCGTTACCGTCGGCGGCGTGGGCCCAATGGCGATTGCATTACGCTACGGCCATGTGGGGCGATTCTTGAACAAGAGTGACCCGCACGGCATTCACTGTCCCGCCAAGTTGGGCCGGCCGGGCGAGGAGAGCCCTGATTTATCGGCTTCGTATGAGCGGCGCAGGTTTGGTGTCTCGCGAAAGATCTACACCCGCGCCGGAAATTCCGTCCGGCGGCCTGAGCTATCAAGATTGCGACAAAATTTAAATGCAAAAACCCGGTCATGAAGACTTCAGGCATTTATCCGCATGAGATCAAGAGGGTACTAATCTACCGTCTCGGGAGTCTCGGCGATACGGTTGTAGTGTTACCCACGCTGCATTTGGTCGCCCGTACTTTTCCGAATGCCGAGCGGCTGATGCTGACCAACCTTCCGGTTCATGCGAAGGCGCCTGCTGCCTCCGCAATTATCGGCGAGTCAGGTTTAGTCGATGGTTATCTAAGCTATCCCGTGGGCACCAGAAGTGCGGCTACTCTTGCTTGGTTGTGGCTGCAGATACGCCGTTTTCGTCCACAGGTCTTGGTGTATCTTAAGAAACCCCGTGACAATAAGGTGGTTCTAAGGGATCAGCGGTTCTTTCGAACCTGCGGGATCAGAAAAATCATCGGCCTGCCACTGGGGGATCGCGCTACTAACCTGCGAGTTGGCCCGGCGTTGTGGGAGAGCGAAGCATCCAGACTCGCGCGCAGCGTGAACGAATTGGGCGCGATCGATCTTAACGACCCGGCCGCGTGGGACCTTCGTTTGACTGCTGAAGAGCTGAGCCGGGCAGAGATGGCATTGAAGCCCACTGGCGGTCGGCCGTTGATCGCCTGCGGTCCAGGCACAAAGATGCATGCCAAGGATTGGGGGACCGCAAACTGGAGCGCGCTGATGGCGACACTTGCGATGAAGTTTCCCGGGCACACGGTGGTTCTGATTGGAGCCAGGGAAGAACGGGAAGCGTGCGAGCATGTAGCCGCGGCATGGCAGGGGAATTCTATAAATCTTTGCGGTGAACTCGCACCACGAGAAAGAGCGGCTGTATTGCGCCGCGCCGAGCTGTTTTTGGGCCCGGATAGCGGTCAAATGCATCTCGCAGCGGCCGCGGGCATTCCCTGTGTGATAGCGTTTTCCGCACGCACTAAGCCTGGCATCTGGTTTCCCCACGGAAAAGGACATCGAGTGCTTTACCGGACCCTCGATTGCGTTGGGTGCAAACTTGAGACCTGCATTGAACAAAGGAAAAGGTGCCTTACTTCGATCACGGTCGATGACATGTTGGCAGCAAGCCTGGAGGCCTGGCGTGAGAAGCACAAACCGGGCGAACACATTGGCATCGGAGATTGAGAATCAGATCGACCTAGAGTCACGATGTTTCCTCCTGGTCGACGTGGGCATTAAGAACGATCTCGCTGCCTCGAATCTCCCTGATGATCGGCATTCCATTGGAGGGAGGCGCACTCTCACGAGCGCGCCTAATGTGGTCTGCGGAAGGAAAATACAAATCGAGGCGCCAGACAATTTCCTGGCTGCGTATTGAAGTGAAACAAGGAATACAGATTGTTGCCAATTTACCATCGAGGCGCTCAATCACAAGATCACCAAAGTCATGTGTCATTTGTAGAGATTACAAACTGGCTAGAAACTTCATAAGGGCCGGATCGTCCCTCCACCTTCTATATCCTCGTTGTGGGCTGAGCTTTCGCAACTGCTTGCGATAACGCTCTGGTGTCAGCGCGAGATACTGCTCTGTCGTCACAAGACTGGAAAGGCCCATGTATGCGGCGAGGGCCGGTAGCATTCGATTTAAATCAGCCTTTTCCTTGATCCAGGATGTGATCCGATGAACCGCGAAGGTTGATCGCAGATCGTGCATCCGAGGTTGATAAAACACTCCGTCGTGCCGCTCAACAGTAGCAAGTTGACGGAGGTACATAAAACTATGAGCGCCGGAGCAAAAATAGGCCACAGAGCGCCGCGAGAGCGGTGCTTTGCGGCGGAGTAAAAGTAGTCCATCGCCGGAACTTGGTTCCGTGAGCGAAGTTGCCTTGCAGACATGGTTCATGGAACACCGGAGG
>Ga0206963_10222_pt1 | contig 18352 bp, 8 predicted proteins | sample Alteio_BWOrgHeat_28_FD_152958 | JGI IMG/M metagenome (GOLD analysis project Ga0206963, IMG submission 152958) | Enriched cells from forest soil in Barre Woods Harvard Forest LTER site, Petersham, Massachusetts, United States -... | ecosystem: Environmental > Terrestrial > Soil > Temperate forest >... | reverse complement strand
CCGATTCTGAAAGTATATATGCTCCTTTTTCAAGACCCGTTGCTTTGGCATATTTCTCCTGATCAATGATCGGAAGTCCCTGCCGGGTCAATATAAGGGCCACAGGTCCTCCGCTATGTTCCAATGCCACCCGCCATGCCTGGGCCGTTTCATTGGCATCAGCAGGACGAATAACAGTCATGTTTGGAACAGACCTCAGGCCAGCCAGCTGTTCAATGGGCTGATGGGTCGTTCCGTCTTCACCCAATCCAATACTGTCGTGTGTAAAAACATAAATGGGTTTTATTTTACTGATCGCAGCCAGCCTCATCGGCGGTCGCATATAATCAGAGAAAATTAAAAAAGTTGCTCCATAGGGAATAAAACCTTTGGTAAGTGCCATACCATTCAGGATGGCACCCATGCTATGCTCCCTTATTCCAAAATGAAAATTCCTGCCATCCCTGTTTTCTGCTGAAAAAGAATCATACTGATTCAGGATGGTATCAGTAGATGGTGACAGATCTGCAGAACCACCCATGAGGAAAGGGATCTGGTCTGCAATTGCATTCAATACTTTCCCGGAAGCCTTACGCGTAGCTATTTTTTCACTGCCGCTGAACACAGGAATTTTTTCTTTCCATCCCGAAGGGAGTTTACCATTGGTGGTAGAAACAAATTCATTCGCCTCCACAGGATACTTTTCCCTATACTGGTTGAAGAGATTATTCCATAGTTTTTCTTTTTCGATTCCTGCTTTTCCGGCGGTCCTGTAAAAAGAAATCACATTTTCAGGTACTACAAAATACTGGTCAGGGTCAAAACCAAAGAATTTTTTTACCAGTTTGACTTCATCTTCACCCAGGGGCGAACCATGCGCCGAAGCAGAATCCACTTTATTCGGGCTACCATAACCAATATGGGTTCTCAATTTGATTAAAGAAGGCCTGCCTGTTTCTGCTTTCGCTTTTTTAAGAGCATCTTCCATAGCCGCCAGATCATTTCCATCTGGCAACACCTGCACATGCCAGCCATAAGCCTGGAAGCGTGCGCCTACATCTTCCGTAAATGTGATCGAAGTATTTCCCTCAATTGTAATATGATTGTCATCGTAGATATAAATCAGGTTCCCTAATTGAAGATTACCTGCAACGGATGCAGCTTCGGAACTAATTCCTTCCATGATATCCCCGTCGCTGCAAATAACATAAATACTGTAATCAAAAAGATCGAACCCGGGTTTGTTATAGCGGTCGGCCAGCCATTTCTGGGCAATGCCCATCCCAACACCATTTGCAAAGCCTTGTCCCAGGGGACCGGTTGTTGCTTCAATGCCATCCAATAATCCATATTCAGGATGACCAGGTGTCTTACTGTGTAATTGCCTGAATTTTTTAATATCGTTCAGGGTAAGATCATACCCCGTCAGGTACAAATAACTGTATTGCAGCATGCAGGCATGACCCGCAGATAAAATAAAACGGTCACGGTTGGGCCAGTGCGGATCCTGGGGATTGTAGTTCATTATTTTCGACCATAGCAGGTAACCAAGAGGTGCAAGTGCCATAGCTGTACCCGGATGGCCCGAATCGGCTTTCTGAACGGCATCTGCCGCAAGTACCCTCACTGTATTGATACAAAGTGCCTCTAAACTGGTCGTTGTTTTTTCTGCTGTTTCCATGAAATTAATATTTTAATGTTTGCCTCATAAACCGTTCCAGTGCTCGGGGGTTTATTTTTCGAAAGCCTCCTTATTTATTATTGTGTATAAAGTTAATCCATTCCGGGAACCTTATAATTTCCAATATTCAGTATAAGAAATGAGATGCTGTCCCGTATATTCAAATGTGGAAAAATAAAATAAGGAGACCGGTTTTATTTACCCGAACGAAGATGAAAAAATAATTTATCTTATCAATATACTCGTGCCCTTCATAAAAAAATTCTTGCCTGAAGCCGCATCAGTATACCGGAGTGTCCAGACATAAGCGCCCGGTGGTTGGGGCTTTCCATTGATGGTTCCGTCCCATTTATTTGTCCAGTCGCGCGTTTCAAATACCAGCTGGCCATATCGGTTGAATACCCTGAATTCCAGGTTCGTTGCTTTGAAAGCATTTAATGGATACAGATAATCGTCTTTACCATCGCCATTTGGTGTAAAGGCATTTGGAACAGCTATATAACAACTCTGCAATTTTATAATCTGTTTGGAAAGGGTGTCAAAACAACCCAGGTTATTTTGCACAGCAAGACTCACTGTATATGTTTCCCCGGCCCATGTATCCGGGTACAGATGGGAAGGCGGCGTTTGCTGGTTGCTGGTAGTGCCGTCACCGAAATTCCATTTCCACGATAATATATTGCCAATGGAAATATTTGTAAAATTAACCAGGTCCTTGGGACAAACTTCATTGGGACCCTGAAACGCAGCTTCCAGTGTATTATTCAAATTAATAACCTCTGAAACTGTATCGCTGCAAAATCCATTGGATACAATATGCTGCACATTCTTCAATCCGTAAATACTATAAACAATGGATGGATCCATTAAATTGTTTTGAACAGAAGAATCTAAATTCCATTGCCAAAAGTTTACATCATGTTCCGGCTGATAGTTTAAAGCGATCGTATCATATTTACATCCGAATCCAATATTATAATTGAAGGAAGCAGAAACGGTATCTTTTGTACTGAATGAAAGTACCGCCCCCGGCGGTGTTTCAAGTCCGCACATATCAATAATCGTATTTCCATCACTTCCCGTTACAAGTGTTACATTAAAATTCCCTGTTGTAACGATTGGCGCATTCAGGGTAAGATTTATGACGCTGGATAATCCATTAGTGCATGTTCCTGAAGCTCCGGAAATACTTACAGACGGGTCTCCTGTTATAGTAAAGTCCGATCCGTCCGGTGCTATCGAATTGCATTGAATAGGTTTGGCAAAAATAAACTGCAGTATGTTCGGTGCACAGAGAGGTCTTGTGAGACTGTCAAAAGGCGTGGGTTGAACGGGTAACACTTTAAAACTGATGCTGTCTCCGGGAGGAATCTGTGTACCACAATCGTCCAGTAAAGTATTATTGTCGGTCCCGATTTGTGCCTGAAGTGAATAATTCCCCGGGGGTATCGGAATATTTGTTGTGATTTGGACCGTGTCCATATCAAATCCATTATTACAATTCATTCCGGAAGCTCCGGTGATAGAAACCGGATTGGATGCAATCAGAAAATCAGAGCCATTGGCAGCGAGACTGTTGCACCACATTTTTTTATTCAGCGCTACAGTTAATGTTTTTCTGTCGCAACTGATGGTTACTGATTTCAAATTTGGTTTTAAAGTATCCGTAATAACTGCAGTACCGCTGCCGAAAGCCAATGAATATCCACTTTGTGTTTCAGTATAATGACTGACCAGGAGAAGATATTTATGTCCCTGAATCAGGGTTGGCATAGCACTGAAAGTCGATTCATAAATAGCAGGATCTGACGCACATTCAATTGTAGTACTGCCACCTCTTATTGCACCGGTTAAACCGGAAGAGCCGGACCAGTTTCCTGTGACAATCAGTGAAACGTCTGTATAAACATCATTGGCATTGTGGCCGGTAATATCAAAAAGCATCCAGTCATAATCGTCACTACGGTTATTTGGGGTAATAAGAAATCCAAGAGTTCCTCCCACAAAACAGGTAAAAGAATACCAGAAAGGATTGGTGTCGGGATAAGTACTGCAACCGGGGACGAACAGACCGGCCGTGCTGCCAATCGGGACCACTTCCTGATGAAATATACTTGTACCGCATACAGGAAATGCCGTGGATGCGAGCTGACCAGGTACGGGAAATGTTTGAGACCAGCTGAACATCGAAATAAGCAGTAAATGTATGAGCAATACAGTTTTCACGATTACTAATATGACAACTCATCCAATATGAACGTTGCAGCTAATGCAGAATAGAATAAAGATCTGATATTTATACACCCTCCGGTCCCTTTCAACAATGCGGGCTTCATATTGATTAGTTAATTTCGCAATAAAGCGCCCTTGAAGAAAGCAGTCCGGCTCTCCTTACGGATTTTGAAAATCACCGGCATCACATTAGCGTCGGTACTGATTTTATTGTTCCTGGCACCCTATCTTTTCCCTGATATGGTGGGTAAAGAGATCAAACATTGGACAAATCAATCCATCAGGGGAGAATTAAATTTTTCAAGGGCCCGCCTGTCTTTCTTTACCCATTTTCCATCACTCACGCTTACTTTGTATGACGTGGATTTAAAAGGCTCGGCTCCTTTTCAAACGGATACTTTATTGTCTGCCGGCAAACTCGGTTTTGGTGTAAACATTCAGAAATTAATCTTCAACCACCAGGTAAGCATTAATAAAATATTTCTGAACGACGCATATATGCATGTGCTCGTAAATCAAAAAGGAGAAGCCAATTATAATATTTATGTTTCAGATTCAACGGCAAAAACAAATAACCAGGATACAGCAGCTGCCTCGCTGCAATTAGAAAAAATAATTATCAAAGACAGCAGACTGGAATATAATGACCGGTCTGTTCCATTGCTCATTCAGGCAGAGCACTTTTACTATGAAGGATCAGGCGATCTCAGCAAATCTGTTTTCGACCTGACTTCCCATATCCAAACAGACTCGCTTAATTTCATTTTAGAGAATGAATCGTATGTAAGGCGAAAAGCAATCGATGCCGTTCTCACGACGCATATTAATACGAAAACACTGGCACTGATATTTGAAAAAAATAATATCAGGATCAATAAATTAAATTTTGGATTTGAAGGGAGACTTGATTTTCTTAAAAACGGCTACGATATGGATGCAGCCATATCTACCCAAAATGCAGACCTGTATCAACTTATCACCATACTTCCGCCGGAGTACCTTGACTGGTTAAACAAAACGAAGGTTAAAGGAATTGTCAGCCTGTCGGCTAAACTGAAAGGAAAATATATCGCATCTGCAGGACAGAAACCAGATCTTGAAACAAAACTCAGCATGCAGGACGGCTATATTGCTTATGAAGATGCGAAGTTGCCAGTTTCACAGCTTAACGGTCAGACAGAAATCGAATTGCCCTCTCTCAATCCTGACAAACTTCATATAAAAATTGATTCGCTTAATTTTCATATCGACAGGGATTTTTTCAGGATGCAAATGGAAAGTTTCGGACTGGATGAGCCACAAATCAGTGCCTCGGCTGATGCAGAAATGGATCTGGAAAATCTAAAAAAAGCACTTGGTATCAGCAGTTTCGATGTAAGGGGTCAGATCAGGATGCATTTGTCAGCTAAAGGTAAATATGCAAAAAAAATCATCGCTACTTCATTAAGAACTAAGGACACTGTAATTGCAAGCATCCCTGCTTTCGATTTAAAATTCGACCTTAAAAACGGGTACGTCAAATACTACAAGGTTTCTGAACCTGTTCAAAATATTGCCGTCAGCATGGAGGCCGCTTGTGTGGATGCAGATTATCGTCACGCTTTTTTTAAAATTGATACACTGCATGCATCCGCATTGAATAATTATATTGATGGAAAGTCGGTTATTCATGCCTCTATAAATTTTCCAATGGATGTGCGTCTTAAAGGATCTATCAATCTGGGGGATTTGCAGAAAGTATATCCGATGGACAGTCTGTCGCTTTCGGGAATCATGTTATTCGACATCAATAGTTCGGGCAAATACGCACCGGATCATCAAATATTCCCAAAATCAAACGCACAATTTTCACTGCGGAATGGATTTATCCAAACAAAATATTATCCCCATCCTGTAGAAAAAATAAATATTGAAGCAAGAGCAGAGGATGATCAGGGAGATTTAAAAAGCCTGCATTGTTCTATTACCCCGGCCAGTTTTAGTTTTGAAGGAAAGCCATTTTATTTCTCCGGCGACTTCAAGAATTTTGATGATTTGGTTTATGATATAAAAGCAAACGGCGAATTAGATTTGGGAAGAATATACCAGGTATTTGTCCGTAAAGGTCTCGGTATAACCGGATTTATACAGGCGCACGCTGAATTCAAAGGCAAACAAAGCGATGCAAAAAACGAGCAATATGATTTGTTGAAGAATTCCGGAACCCTTGATGTAAAAGAATTGAGTATTACCAATGAATTATTCCCAAAACCCTTTCTGATACATCGAGGTCATTTCAGATTTGACCAGGATAAAATGTGGTTTGAAACATTCCAGGCGTCCTACGGGAAATCAGATATGCAGCTGGATGGATTTATTAAAAATGCCATCAATTATGTTTTGGAGAAAAATGAAACGCTCAAAGCCAATTTTAATCTGAAATCAAAGAATATTGATCTGAATGAATTTGCAGTATATGCCGGTTCTTCTACAGCAGATGGCAAAAATCAAGCTCCTACCGGTGTTATTTTAATCCCAACCAATCTGGACCTTACTATAAAAGCAGATGCAGACAGGGTTACCTTTAATGATATTTCTTTAAATCATTTCCAGGGAGGATTAAACATAAGAAACGGTGAAATTGAGCTGGATGAAACCGGCTTTGAATTGATCGGTTGCCAGGTTTCCATGAAAGGAAAATACAGCAGCACGAGTCCTCTGCGTGCACAATTTGAATACAAGCTGCAGGCGAAGGACTTTGACGTGCACCGGGCCTACCAGGAAATAAAATTATTTCGCGACCTGGCCAGTTCAGCCCAGCATGCCTCCGGAATCATTTCAATTGATTATACACTTAATGGAAAATTAAATGAGCAGATGGCGCCCATATATCCATCTCTGACAGGAAATGGGATACTGAGTGTAAAAAGTGTAAAATTTAATGGTTGGAAATTATTCAATACGGTAAGTAGTGAATCCGGGAAATCCGAATTAAAAGATCCTGATCTTTCCAAGATTGATATTAAATCATCCATAAAAAACAATCTCATCACCATTGAGAGACTGAAATTTAAAACCGGCGGCATGCGCATCCGTTTTGAAGGACAAACATCATTCGACAATAAGGTAAATTTTAAAATGCGCATCGGCCTCCCTCCTTTGGGAATCATTGGTATTCCAATACGCATTACAGGCAGTTCTGATAATCCAAAAATAAAAATAGGAAACACCGACACTGATCCACTGGTTGAAAAAGAAGAACCCTAACAGTATGGGAGTATGGGAGTATGGGAGTGTGGAACTCACTTACAAAACCCGAACTAATAATTCTCATCAAATATTTTTGATAAATTAAGTGTTAAAGTTTCTCACTCCCATACTCCCATACTCCCATACTCCCATAATTGCTCTTACCTAAACTGGATCAGTGTCGGCTGAGAAAGCGCAAAAATGGGGAAATTAAATGCAGTTACAGAAGTCAGTGATAAGAAAATAGTACTCGGGCCATTGGCGGCTTCCGGACCATGCGCTACAATAGGTTGATAACTGGCGGAGATCTGGAGCGTATTAAATGACAGGTTTTCATTTCTTATCTGACATCCTACAGTGAAACCGGAATAAAACGGACTATCAAAAATGGATGCCTTTTGCGATGAGAGCAATGAGGCCTGCAACAATAAATAAAAATTAAACTTAAACCCATATATACTGATGGGACTATAATAATTTGTCTGGGCACTCACATTCAACCGCTGGTAATCGTTAAATAGAGTATTGCGATATCCGAAAATACCATTGTCGCGGTTAATATTTACCGGTTCATATAAAACAGGGTTGAAACAAATGATATAATCGGCATGCAGGAATTCACGAACTTTTGGCCCGTTGAAATGAAACAGGTTACTATAATAATCTGTTGCGATATGCAAAACCGAATCCTGCGACTGATGATTATACCAAAAACCTCCAAAGCCGATGGTAGAGCTGATCAGATTCTTTCCCAGGAACCAGTATTTTTGTGTCTGTATAGCCGTATAAGTTCGTTTTAAACCAGTCCAGCTATCCAATCCAAAACTTGCAGCATAGGTATATCCCATCGGAATATCTTCCGTTCGCCCAAATCCAAAAAAGTAATTGGTTTTAAAGAAGTCCTGATGGTAAAAGACCAGCTGGCTCAAAAGGAAGTAATGAGAATTGTAATTCGGATTAAATCTCAGATCTGATTCCGTCGGTTCCATTGTAAAATCCTTATTAAAACTCCTGAGCTCAATACCGATATTTGGTTTTGTACTATTATAACCTGTTTTTTTATACTGGTTTGTGAAATTGTATCCCGCCCATGCATCTATCAGGTTGTATTCATAATTTCTGTACAAGGTATCCGGCAAACTATAAATATTCACCGAGCGGTTAAGCGACAACGTTAGACCCCCGGTGAGAGAAGCCCAGGTACTGTATAGCGGTCGATTAATAATCAGATAAGCAGAATTCTCATATTGCCCCGTATCCGTGTTTACCTTATCATTGAGCATGGTATACCCAACTGAAATATCCGCAAAGGATCCGCCGGCATTGTATTTAGTATAACTGGCACCGGTACGCCATTGCGGGTTGTAGGTATTGTCCCAGCTAAAACCGAATGCGACTCTCTGACCTGCACCGAGGAGGTTATTATTGAAAACGGTTGCTGAGGCATTCGTGTTATTAACAGATGTAATGCTGGTTCCGTATTCAAAAACGTCTTTTGTCAGAACAACAATATCGATTGAATCATTGCTTTCGTAACTGTTGATTACATAAATTCTGGCGTCCTGAATAAAAGGCAGACGGCGCAGGTAACGTTCATTATCCACCAGCTTATAAGCATTTACCGTATCTCCTTCCCGAAAAAAAAGCGATTGTTTGATCATCCATATTTTCGTGTCATAATGCAGCATATTAGCAAACCTGATCAGTTTGTTGGGTACAACGGTTGTGTCTTCAATCGTTGTACCAAATACTTTGAGCTGATTATAATATATATAACGAATCTGCTTGCCGCCATAAACGTTGAAACTATTCTCCCTTGATTTAAATATCATACTGTCAGACATGGGAACCGGGGCATTTGTCTTTGATAGTTTTAAAAACAGGGAATCCCTTTGCTGCTGGTCGGTTATAATATTTAAATAACGTGTAATACTACTGCGTTTCTTAGGCGGCTGAGCTTTGGGAACGGTATCCGATTGATTTTTTGGAACCGTGTCTTGTTTGATGGAAATACCAACACAGTTTCCGGCTTTTAGCGTGGCCCAAAAGCACAGAAAACACGATAGCAAAACAATTCGGTAGATGATATGCAAAAATGTATTCAAATTTCGACTCGCTACTCAAAAATCCAGGAACACTTCAAATTCAGCTTTTTTCGACAGGAAGGTAATTCAAAGCCGGAGCCAATTGAATTTGTTCCCAAGTAAAAGGAAATCCCGGGATTCCCAAAATTATTTTGGAATTTTAGTGTACTGGTTTCGTTTTCAGAAGCTTATAGATGAAATAATCAGGCACCGTCTGCGTTTAGTTTCAGGAAGCTTTTAAAGAAATTTCACATTTATTTTTGTAGATCCCGGCCCAAAACCCAAGCCCCATGTTCCGAGTCCTGTGCGTATTGCTGATAATCATCCTGATAAGGCCGGTTTCCTATGGACAGGCTGTCCTGCCCTCTCCCACATTTAAGAATGGTAAACTGACTGCCGAAAACGGCCTTCTGAATCATAAAACCAGTCACCCGCTCTGGCAATCCGCCCATTATGGGTCGAATTATTATGTGGTAATCCAGATGAACCAGATCGCTGATCCGGCATTAAAATCCGAACTGGCAAATCGTGGAATTAAACTGGAGCAATGGTTATCCGGAACGAATTACCTGGCTGTTTGCAAGCAGGGCTTTTCTTTTAAAAATCCTTCAGGTATGGGCATCAGGAATATATATGCTATACCGCCATCTTTAAAAGTGAATTCCGGACTGAATAATTATTCTGAAAAAATCAAAGGACCTAAAGACCTGATCGCTCTCACATGTTTCCCGATAGATGAAAACATTGTCGAAAAGGCAATCATAGAATCAGGCGCTTACATCGTGGAAACAAAAATAAAACCCGCACATACCTGGTTTGTGCGTGGTAGTTCTGAAACCATTCAAAAACTTTCCCAAATTCCTTTTATTCATTCCATCAGCCGAATTCACCTGGAGGATGTTCCTTTAAATTATAATAACCGCGCCATACATGGGGTCCAGTCTCTTGCAGCTACAATGGGAAGAAATCTCAGCGGTAAAAATCTTATCGTCGGTATTGGAGATAATGCAGACCCTTCCCAGCATGTTGACCTCGCAGGAAAACTCATCATGCGCACGGACGAGCCGGTGGATCTCCATGGCACTCATACCAGCGGTATTATTGCTGGCGGTGGAATCCTGAATCCCATGTGGACAGGAATGGCTCCCAGAACCCACCTGGTAGTGAATGATTTCAGCAATATTCTTGTCAATAGCCCGACCTATGTAGCTGATTATAATATGCCTCTGACAAATAACTCCTATTATAATGGAGATGCAGGCTGTCCGGGTGAAGGTGACTACAATGTACTCAGCTATTATGTGGATTCACAAATGCTTGGTTATCCCAAACTTCTTCACGTGTTCGCTGCAGGTAATGACGGTTATATCACCTGTTCTCCTTACACAATTGGTTATGCAACTATCAAATCGGGTTTTCAAACAGGTAAGAATATTTTAACGGTTGGGTCGATGGATAATATGACTTATTCTATTGGTGGGGCTACAAGTCTTGGACCTACCAATGACGGGCGTATAAAACCAGAAATTGTTGCCGGTGGGGTAAATATAACTTCGACAATCCCTGTGAATTCTTATGCTACTTATGATGGTACCAGTATGGCGAGTCCGACTGTTGCCGGCATCCTGGCACTCATTGTTGAAAGATATAAACAGCTGCATGCTGGTGCATATCCCGACGGCGCATTGCTCAAAGCCCTGGCAACGAACAGCGCAGTTGATCTGGGAAATCCAGGTCCTGATTTTATTTTTGGTTTTGGAATGATCAGTGGTCGCACTACCGTGGAGGCGCTCGAACAAAATCATTATTTCTCTGGTTCTGTAAGCAATCTCGGAAGCCAGCAGTTCACGATTCCTTCCATACCTGCAGGAACTTTTCAATTAAAGATTCTATTGTACTGGCCTGATGCGCCCGCTGTGCCGGAAGCAGCCACTACCCTGGTCAATGATCTGGATCTTACGGTAACGGAGCCAGGTGGAACCATCCATCATCCCATGATCCTGGATCCTTCCCCCGGAGGTGTAAATAATAATGCGGTGGAGGGAGTTGATCATACAAATAATATCGAACAGGTATTGGTAAATAATCCTCCGGCTGGAAATTATACTATTTCAGTAAACGGTTCTACAGTTCCAGCAGGACCACAGCCATTTTATGTAGCCTATGAAATCATTCAGCCATCGGTTACCGTTGAATATCCTTTTGGAACTGAAACCTGGGTTCCCGGATCGACAGAATATATTCGATGGAGCGCCTACGGTGGTGATCCGAATACTTTTACCATTGAATATTCAATTGACGGTGGAAGCAGCTGGAACACTATTAATAATGCAGTTCCTTCTGCCAGCCGGTCTTTTGCGTGGACGGTTCCGGCGGTAGTAACCAACAAAGCACTGATACGCATTACACGGAATGTATCCGGATACACAGACACAAGCGATTATCCTTTCACCATTATAGGCCAGCCCGTACTAACGGTTACCAATAGCTGCCCCGGATATGCGCAGTTGAACTGGAATAGTATTGGCGGTGCTGATTCATATGATATCATGAAATTATCCGCCGATACGATGCAGGTTATCGGAAACACCACCGATACATCTTTCCTCGCTACTCCTTTGAATAAGGACAGCAGTTACTGGTTTTCTGTCAGAGCCGTACATGCAGGTTCCGCAGGCAGACGTGCCATCGGACAAAATACCATTCCTAATTCAGGTCCCTGTACTGCCAGCGTTCTGAACAATGACCTGATCCTCGATTCTGCATTGGCACCAGTGAGTGGAAGACAATTCACCAGCTCACAACCCGGAATTCAGCGTATAAGTATCCACGTTAGAAACCCGGGAAACCTGCCCACTTCTTCTCCCGTCAGCTATTCATTCCAGGTAAATGGAGGCGCCACTGTAACAGAACTGAGTGCCGCCGTCATTCCCGCAAATTCGGGAACTATATATACATTCTCGCCGGCGAACAGCTATGATTTTTCTGTGGCAGGCAGTTATACTATAAAGACCTGGATACATTATGCATCAGATACCATTCCATCGAACGACACAATTGTTTTCACCATAAAAAATTTGAGAAATGATCCATTGGTTTTAAGTCCTTCTTTCACTGAAGGATTTGAATCTGCTACAGACCGTTCCTATAATCTGCCACAGATGGGTTTGGATAGTCTGGACCGGACTGATTTTTCCAATTCCATATTCAATGGAAGATTAAGTACTTTTTTCAATTCGGGTTTTGCAAGAACAGGTAAGCGTAGCATGTTGCTCGATGTAACTGAGCAGGGAACAAATGCTGCGGATTCAATGATCAATACTTTTAATCTGTCGAATTATAATGCTTCGAATCAGATCTGGCTGGATCTGTATTTCAAAAAACAATCAGCGGTTCCCGCACTTCCGGGAAATAATATCTGGATACGGGGAAATGATCAGGCGGTATGGATTCCGGTGAAAAGTCTGAGTGATCCGATAGATCCTGCAGGTGTATATGTAAAACTAAATCTGGATCTGACAGGCATATTAGCCTCTGCATTACCTGCACAGTCCATCAGCAGCAGCTTCCAGGTAAAATGTGGTTCAGAAGGAAAAATTCCAGCAGCTTCTTCCGATCCAATGGCTTTACCCGGAGGAGGAATCAGCTTCGATGATTTTATTCTTACCAATGCCATAAACGACGTGGGTATGCGTGCCATTCTTCAACCTTCAGTAAAAAATATCTGTGCGTTGAGTAATGCTGAAACCGTTACTGTTTTGATCAGAAATTATGGAACGGACACCCTGATAAATATCCCGGTGACCTATGCAATAAACCAGGACACCGTTACTGAAATCGTCGCGAGCCTGCCGCCGAAAGATAGTCTCCAGTACAGCTTTACTAAAACAGCAGATATGTCTGCTTATCAGGCTTATAATATCAAAGCTTGGGTAAGCGATCCGACGGATAATTACCATAATAATGATAGTTCGGGAAATTATACCATCCAAACCACTCCCCTTATCAATCAGTATCCATATCTCGAGGGCTTTGAAAATAATAACGGTTACTGGTATACGAACGGGCAGAATGACAGCTGGCAATGGGGCAAGCCGATGAAAAAAATAATTCATAAAGCCGCCAACGGATCCAATGCCTGGGTAACAAACCTCACGGGCAATTATAACGATAATGAATACTCGTTTTTATATTCTCCCTGTTTTGATCTGACAAGTTTAACCAAACCTGTTTTGTCTTTCAGTCATATTTTTCAGACAGAAGACGATTGCAATTGTGATTTTCACTGGGTGGAATACAGTCTGGATGATTCTACCTGGACCGTCCTTGGCAACGCAAGCTCAGGCGTAAACTGGTACGATGATGTTTCCATGAATGCATGGCAATTATCCGACACGATATGGCATGTTTCGAGTTATGATATTCCGGTCGTCGCCAGCAAAATAAGATTTCGAATCGTGATGTACTCTGATCCCGGAACGAATTATGAAGGGATTGGTATAGACGATATACATATTTTTGAAAAAGCCCCGGTGTTTACTGACAGTCTTGTTGCCAGTCTTTCATTGCCTGTTAGTGGAACGAACTGGATTGATTTTGATGAAAACGGGGAACGGTTATTCTCCATCAATCCAAACGGACAGAATCTTGGAAATACACGTCTTACTGTATTCCGTGATACAACTGCCATCAGAGATACCGCGGGACAGTATTATGGAGAAAGGAACTGGGTGGTACAGACATCCATTCCGGCTTCTTCGGCTGTGGGTGTGCGTTATTATTTTACCGACTCAGAAGCAAACAAACTCGTCCAGGCCAATAGCTGTGCCTCCTGTTTAAATATTGAAGACGCCTATTCATCCGGTATAACTCAATACAGTAGTTCTTTCATTTCGGAGGAAGACAGCAGCCTTGGCAATAACAAGCGGGGTACTTATATATTTCACAAGCCGCAGCAGGACGTACAGATAATACCCAACGACAATGGTTATTATGCAGAGACGACCGTACAGGGATTTTCTGAATTCTGGATCAATGGTGGAGGAAAGCAACAGGATCATCCCCTCGCAGCCTGGCTAAAGGACTTCACGGCCATACAACTGGATTCGGGCGGACTCCTGAACTGGTCGAGCTGGCAGGAAACAGGTTCATTAAAATATATTGTTGAAAAAAGTAACGATAGCGTCCAATTTAACAGGATCGGTCAGGTTACAGCAATTCCCCATACTGATTCTGTTCAGCAATACAATTTCACAGATCCGCAACTTTGGACCGGGAACAATTATTACCGTCTGGTATTGTACTTTCAAAATGGAGACAGCCTGATTTCTCCCGTTCAGAAGATAGTTTACGAAGAGATTTCTGGATCTGTTCAGGTATATCCCAATCCGACGGATGGCGATATCACCATTAAATCCCCCTCAAGCTGCCGGGAAATACAGATATTTGATGTTCTGGGCAGAAAACTGGTAGATAAAGCAGTGGAAGGCTTCACCCAGCAGGTATCCATCGGCTCTTTTTCACAGGGTGTTTATTTTCTTAAGTTGTTCACAGACAGTGGAAATAAACTCATAAAACTGGAAAAAAGATAGGTAAAATGTGCCTGAAACGCACTACCTTTGCCGACTATTTAAAAAAGTGCTCATGAACAGCCGCAGAGAATATGAACTTGCGTTTGTGGGACTAAAACCCGGAGTTCATGCGTATGAATATAAAATAACTGACAGGTTCTTTGAGGCATACCAGCGGCAGGATTTTACGGACTGTGATGCAGAAGTAAAACTCTTTCTGGAGAAAAACCTGGGTTTCATGTTACTCAGGTTCGAGGTCAATGGAACGGTGAAGGTCTCTTGTGATCGTTGTGGGAATCCGTTGCCTCTGGATCTTTGGGATGAATTCAAAGTGATTGTGAAGCTGGTGGAAAATCCTGAGATCATGAATCAGGAAGAAGAGGATCCGGATGTATATTATATTTCCAGAACAGAAAGTCATCTTCACCTGGCCGATTGGATTTATGAATTTGTAAACCTGAGTATTCCGTTTCAAAGAATGTGTAAGGAAGATGAGATCGGAGGACCGAATTGTAATCCTGAAGTGCTGGAGATGTTGAAGAAGATGGATGCCAGTGCCAGCAATGCGGAGAACCCATTATGGAAAGGACTTGAAAAATTCCGTAACCCGGAATAGATTATAGATTTTAAAAAACAGATGAGTCATGCCAAATCCCAAAAGGAGACACTCACAACAAAGGAGTGCAAAAAGAAGGACGCATTACAAAGCGTCTAAACTAACCCTGAGCAAGGATTCTGCTACAGGTGAACTGCACGTGCGTCACCGCGCACATGTAAGTGAAGGAAAATTATTTTACAAGGGCAAAGTTGTAGTTGAAAAGGCACCGTAGAGTAATTCTTTATTGCTTATAATGTAGTTTACGCGGATGAATATTGCATTAGATATGATGGGCGGAGACTTTGCACCGGAAGAACTGGTGAAAGGTGTGCGCGATTACATATCAGAAAAGACTCCTGCAAAGGTATCGCTGATTGGTGACGAGCAGCAGCTCTTACCGCTATTGGCCAAATACAATATTCCTTCAAATACTTACAGGATCATTCATTCTTCAGAAGTCATCGAAATGAATGAACATCCTCTGAAGGCCCTGAAAGGAAAACCCTCTTCATCGATCGCTATAGGTTTTGAAATGCTTGCTTCCGGAAAAACGGATGCATTCATCAGTGCGGGAAATACCGGAGCCATGCTTATCGGTTCTTTATATACGATTAAACCCATTGAAGGAATATTGCGACCTACTATCGGAACGGTTGTACCCATGGAAAATGGCGCTACGGGTCTTTTACTGGATGTAGGCGCCAATGCGGATTGCAAGGCAGAACATCTGAACCAGTTTGCGACGCTTGGGACTTTATATGCAAAACATATTCTAGGAATAGAAACGCCCAGGGTAGGCCTGATAAATATTGGTGAAGAAGAAGGAAAGGGAAATGTTCTTGCACAAGCCACTTACCCCCTCCTCAAAGGAAATACCCAGATAAATTTTATTGGCAATGTAGAAGGAAGGGATGTTTTTCTGGATCATGCCGATGTGCTGGTATGCGAAGGATTTACAGGAAATGTGATCCTTAAGCTTGCTGAATCCCTGCATGGAATTATGGAACGCCAGAAAGTCCATTCCGAATACTTCGACCGGTTCAATTTTGAAGACTATGGAGGAACACCGGTACTTGGCGTAAACAAACCCGTGATCATCGGTCACGGTATCTCCCGCGCAAAAGCATATAAAAATATGTTGCTCCTCGCGCAGAAAATGATTGAGTCGAAACTCCTTGAGAAAATGGCCTCCGCTTTCAAGGCGTAAGGCGTAAGGCGTAAAGCGTAAGGCGTAAGGCGCAAGGCGTAAAGCGTAAGGCGTAAAGCGTTTGGCGTTACGCGTTAAGCGTAAAAAGGCTACCGGCTCATAAGCCGGATTCTGTTCTACTGCCATCATTTATCTTGTCCTTTCATTACTGAAAGGATCCAGCTGCCTACCCATCATACAAAACATTGCTGTTTTATGAACGAACAGTTCATCCCGCTTATAGCGGGATACGATTTACATGGCATTTCAGCATGCAAGGTTTACCCTCCCGCGAAGTTACCTGCGCGGGACGTAGGCTCTTACCCTACGTTTTCACCTTTATCCCGGCTAAGCCGGGACTGTTATTTTCTGTGGCACTGTCTGTATCATGAAGCCCATGCAACGATGACCCCGGCTATTAACCGGTGCATTGTTCTGTGCTGTCCGGACTTTCCTATCCCGCTTTTAGCGGGAACGATGGCCCGGCCGGTAGCCGGCGCAAATTTAAAGAAATATCTCTGTAGCACCGTATCCATATCGCGGATCATATTGATTGATGAAAGAACGCACTTCGCGCCTGCTTTTTAAAATCTCGTGGATTTCATCCTTCAGTTTCCCTGTACCTACTCCATGAATTACAATGAGATTGTGCTGATGATGCGCAATGGCGAGGTCGAGATATTTTTCAAAATTATTTAATTGCAATGTGAGCATTTCAAAATTGCTCAGGTTTCTCCAGTCAGGCGTGAGTTTTTCAATATGCAGGTCCACTTCATATTTGGGTGGTTCCAAATGCTGACGTCCCTGGCTGGCATTGTATAATTTGTTTTCTCTTTTACCCGAAGAATTCCATTCCGGTTTTTCTTCTTCAGTTAATTTATCCGGATAGCGGTCAAATAGTTTATACGCAAAACTCGCATCCCCTTTTTTACGAATCTCATCAATTCGAAGAAAAACCTGTTTTGCTTTTAACTTGAGTGAAGATTCAAAATGGGGCGCTTTGGATTTATCAGGATGAAGTGGACTGAATTCAAAATCCATCACCGGTGCATCATTCAGATTTTCAAAAGGAATATCATGCAGATAAAAATCTTTGGATACCTGTAAATCATTCGTGAGACTAAAATCCTCTTTCCCGGCGTATTCAAGCCTGTATTTAAAATGAAGCCCTGTATTGGTGTTGTTTACAAGATAAAATTTCAGGCTTTCCACTACTTCATCACCGAATTCATCACTGTCAGAAACGGGCAGGATCCTTACCCAGCATCCATCCAGGGAATTATTAGTTTTTTTTGATTTGTCAGCGGGCAGCTGATCGATAAAAGTTTTTGATTTTTTCTGAGGCTCCGTTTTCTTTTCAGTGAACCGCTTGAAATATGGAAAATCGAGCTGGTCAATATATGCCGGGAATTTTACACCGCGTACATCTACCAATACCATTTTGTCATTGATCAACTCAACCACTTCCGCCTCTTCGTTGGAATGCAGCACTGTTACTTTATCACCGATCTGGAATTTCATCTTGAAAGCTTAAGGCTTAAGGCGTAAGGCTTAAAGCTTTTTTTATTTGAATTGCTAAATTAATATTGTTTCGCCAAATCTCCTGCGTTACGCGTTAAGCGTTACGCGTTACGCGTTCAAGGTTTCACACACTCAAGTCCCTGATAAAGCTTAATCAGTTTTTGCCATACAGGATCGGTCATTGGTTTGGGGGAGATTTCAAAAAAGATATAAGAATGATTTTTATCCGGACAGTTCTTTTTATGAATCAGCACATTCAAAACCATGGGCGTC
>Ga0206963_10220_pt1 | contig 18457 bp, 20 predicted proteins | sample Alteio_BWOrgHeat_28_FD_152958 | JGI IMG/M metagenome (GOLD analysis project Ga0206963, IMG submission 152958) | Enriched cells from forest soil in Barre Woods Harvard Forest LTER site, Petersham, Massachusetts, United States -... | ecosystem: Environmental > Terrestrial > Soil > Temperate forest >... | reverse complement strand
GGAGCATATAAAACGTGTTTATACCAGGGCCGCAGCGGAAGTCCAGCATTCAGCAGGAGTTCCTGCTCTGCCCTGTATAGCATCCTGTTCAGGCTGTCTTTTTGTAAAGCATTCAATCCCTTATTGTCCATTACTTCAAATGCATGCTCTGAAGATTTTCCCAGACTTATTACAGCATTTTCTAATGGTGAAAAATCAATATAGGGAACTTCCTGTTTGGCAGTAGGGGGGAAGTAAGGCGTTGTCGGATCTGAAGCGATGATTAAATATTTCTTCCTAATAATTTCATTGTTGATAGAAGTGGTTTCCCTGAGGTTTGCAATCAATGTTTGGAGTTCGGATGAATAGGATTTAATTTCTTTGAACAGAATTCTGAAATCAAAAGGCAGAACATCTGCATCAAGCATGCGAAGCGATATATGACCGGCAATTTTTGAAAGCGACGCGCAATAGTAAAATCCCGGATCGATAAACCTGATAAAATTATCATAAGAATCATATATCGAATGATAAGAGCCTCCGTTGTCTTCGCCTGTAAACTCCAGGTTGATGGAAGGAATTCCAAGATGCTGGAGGAAAGGAGAAAAGTCCGAGCCCGTCCCCAATGCTTCCAGGTGCAAACTTGTTTTTTCCATAAATTCTTTTGCTTGTAAAGGACTTGCGGCTGTTGCAATTTTATGGGCCTTTAATCTTTCATAAAAGCTTACACCGGTTTGCGGGTCATTAATATTTTTGGCGACTTCATCTACCATTCCCTGTAAAGCATGTGAGCCGCCGGCATTTAAAAATCCTCTGCCGTTTTCATCTGAATTAATATAGACAACCGTGTTTTTCTGCAGTAATGCAGCATGGTCCTCTACCCATTCTGTAGATCCCACCAAAGCAGGTTCTTCACCATCCCAGGCACAATAAACAATAGTTCGTTTCGGTTTCCAGCCGGACTTTACCATTGCACCTAGTGCCTTAGCTTCTTCCAGCATGGAAGCTTGTCCGCTTATCGGATCCATAGCGCCATTTACCCAGGCATCATGATGATTTCCTCTTATTACCCATTCATCCGGAAATTCTGTGCCTTTTATACTACCTATAACGTCATAACAGGGCACCATTTTCCAGTCAAATTGCAATTGCAAATGAACGACTGACTTCCCCGGTCCTACGTGGTAGGTAATCGGTAAAGCGCCCCGCCAGTTCTCGGGTGCAACTGGCCCTGTCAGGGCTTCAAGCAATGGTTTTGCATCATGGTAGCTGATAGGTAACACCGGAATTTTAAGCAGGTTTGGAGCATCCAGATGCGACGCATACCTTTTAGCATCCTTTGTTGCGCCAATTCCGGGTGTGAGCGGGTCACCAGGATATATAACCATATCCATAACGCTGCCGCGTTGTACACCAAATTCATTTTTGAATGATCCTTTCGGGTAAATGTCTCCCTGATAATAACCGTCATCTTTCGGATCGGAATAAATTATACATCCAATAGCCCCATGTTCCTGTGCAATTTTCGGTTTAATACCGCGCCAACTTTGCCCATATCTTGCAATAACGATTTTCCCTTTTACATCAATTCCCATTTTAGCCAGTTCGTCATAATCGGCATGTAAACCATAATTCACATAAACCAGTTCTGCAGTTACATCCCCATCAGCACTCCAGGCATTATATGTCGGGAGTTGGCCCTGCTGGCCGCTTGTAAGATCTTCCTTTAAAGCAGGTTCTTTCAATAATGCCCGATAAGTTATAGGTGAAGTCATTTCAAGAATCCTGATTCTGGGCTCTGGGAACAGGACCTGGTACACATCTAAATGCGTATCAAATCCATAGTCACTTAGTTTTTGTTGAATTTTATCTGCTACTTCTTTACTTCCTGCGGAACCCAGATTATGAGGCTTGGACGAAAGATCGCGAATAGTCAGGCCTATATTTTCCCTGCTTATCAGATTATCAAACGCTTTTTCTTTTCTCAACTCTTCCCTGGCACTACTGTCATTGAATCCTGATATCTGATTTTGCTGAGCCGGCAATATTGTATGCAGGATAACAAAAAATAAAACAAAAAACCCTTTACGCATAATTATTTAGATATGAATAAAAGTACTTATAAAATTGAAATAGATTCTGGGTAAATGTATCTTCATCCAAATCAATATTTGCAGACTTCAACAGATAGTCTTAGTAACTTACATTAAACAACGATGATGAAAACATTCGAACCAGAAAAAGTCAGGCAGTTTTTTTTTATCATGGTTCTGATGATAATGGGCATCATCCTTTTTGCTTACCTGAAATCGTTCCTGCCTTCTTTTTTGGGTGCCATAACTTTTTATGTGCTGATGCGGAAATATGTAAAGCGCATGATCGAGAGAAAATGGTCTCCTTCCGGAGCTGCACTTTTGCTCATGCTGCTTTCGTTTTTAATCATTCTGATGCCAGTTTTTATTTTTGTAAATACGATCAGTTCAAAAATTGGCTATGTAATTAATCATTCTACGGAGATAACTGGATCACTCATTGCATTTCTGAAAAATCTTGAATTGCATATAGGATATAACTTTTTGAATGAGGAAACTGTCCGAAATCTCAGTGGTATGGCTCTTCAGGAGCTTCCTCTCATACTGGGGGCAACCGTAAATTCGCTGGTGGCTCTGGTGATCATGTATTTCCTTTTGTATTTTATGTTAACGAATTGTAACAAGATGGAAGAGTGGATGGAAGATGTATTGCCATTGCGTAAGGACAATCTTGATCGTGTAAAACGCCAGATGAACCAGATGGTAATTTCAAATGCTGTAGGCATTCCGCTGATTTCAATTTTGCAGGGAGTTGCCGGATTAATCCTTTATTTGATTCTGGGAATTAAAGAACCTTTATTATGGTTTGCTCTTACAGCTTTTACATCCATACTGCCTCTCGTCGGTTCAGCGCTTACATACGTGCCGCTGGCCATTATTCAGATTGCCAGTGGAGAAACTGCCAAGGGTATAATTATACTGGTATACGGACTTGGTATTATTGTAACCATGGATAATGTCTTTCGTATTTGGCTCCAGAGGCGGATAGGGAATGTACATCCTTTGATCACTCTTTTCGGCGTATTTGTAGGTGTACCTTTATTTGGTTTTATAGGTCTCATCTTTGGCCCTCTGCTCATTTCAATATTCATATTACTAATGCGTATCTATCGAATCGAGTTTATTAGTCCGGATGAAAGTCTTGCAGATTAAAAACAAGTATGGGAGTTTGGGACATATTTACTTCAATCTTTAGAATGTAAAAGGGCCGGTATGTCCGGCCCCTTTAAAGAATAAACTGAGATATTATTATTATACGCGACTTGCTAATTCTTTGCCTGCTTTAAATTTAGCCACTTTTTTAGCTTTTATTTTAATGGTCGCACCTGTTTGAGGATTACGGCCATTACGTGCTGCACGTTTTGAAACTGAAAAAGTTCCAAAACCTACAAGTGTTACTTTGTCTCCTTTTTTGAGAGTTTTTGCAATGGCTTCAGTAAACGAATCGAGGGCAGCGCCAGCCTGTGTCTTTGTCAGGCCTGCGTCATCGGCTAATTTTGCAATCAGTTCTGCTTTGTTCATGGAAAATGTTTTTATTGATTTCGATAAAGGGCAAATATAAGGCTATGAACCTAGAAGCCCGATCCGGGAAAAGAAATTTAGTCTGTAAACTCCCTGAAACAGGCGTTTTTAGCTGAAAACAGCCATTTGCGTATAAAATGTGCTGTTAAACTTTGTCAACAGTTCCTCAGGAAGGCCCAATCTCCACTATATGTACTTCAAGAGCTGTTCTTTCAATGATCTTATTCCTTCGGTAGCAGGTTTTTCAATATTGTACAGGTTTTGAATGCCGCGGGTATAAGGAATATTTTTATCAAGTATAAATTTAGGTATTTGTGTAAGGGCAAAATCTATCAGGCCGGCAGCGGGATACACGGCCAGGGATGTACCTATAATTACGAAAATATCGGCTCCCTGTACGAAACGACTCGCATTCACAATGAGCGGAACAGGTTCTTCGAACCACACAATATGCGGTCTTAATTGGCCGCCATCGGGAGCTCTGTCGCCAAGTTGAATATCATCCCTGATAGAATAGATGAGAGATTCATCCAGCTCACTGCGCATCTTGAAAATTTCACCATGCAAATGTAATACTCGGGTAGATCCTGCTCTTTCGTGCAGGTCATCAATGTTCTGTGTGATTATCTGAACATTAAAATATTCCTCCAGACCTGCAAGTTCCATATGTGCTGCATTAGGAATGGCATCACGAACATTCCGGCGGCGCATATTATAAAATTGCAAAACCAGATCAGGATTTTTCCTCCAGCCTCCTGGAGTTGCTACTTCATTTACGTCATAACCTTCCCAAAGTCCGTCGCTGTCTCTGAAAGTTTTTAATCCGCTTTCAGCACTTATTCCTGCGCCGGTTAAAACAACTAAGTTCTTTTTCATGCAAAAATTTGCAATTAAATTTTGTACAGAACGGAGTTGATCACACTCTCACACTCTCACACTCTCACACTTACTCAAGTCCCTTAAATGCTTCCTTCAAATTAATCCCATTCCCGAATACCGGTTTGAAAAGATCCCCTTCACGAATTATCCGATTCAGAATATTGTAAATAGTAAAATCTTTCATCTTCAATCCTTTTTTGACTTCCTCCCAATGCAGGGGTGTGGAAACGGTAGCTCCGGGCTTTGGTCGCAGGGAATATGCTGCAGCAAGTGTAGCCTGCGGACGATTTTGCAGAAAGTCGAGATATATTTTTCCTTTTCGTTTCTCCAGAGGTCTTTCAATACTTGTAAAACCAGGGATTTCTGTATTCACTTTCGTCACGACCGATCTTGCGAATTCTTTTGACTCATCAAAAGTATATTTTGCCCCGAATGGGATATAAATATGTAATCCTGTTGAACCTGAAGTTTTACAATAAGAATCAACACCCAGTGTCTTTAGAATCTGGTAGGTTATTTGTGCTGCTTCAATTACCTGGTTAAATGGATTTGTATCCGGATCAAAATCTATGATACACCAATCAGGACGATCCGGGTTTTTAATGGTACTGGACCAGGGATTCAGTTCGATACATCCGAGGGAAACCATATAAAGAAGACTCGCTTCATTGGTGCAGACGAGAAATTCTTTATCTCTTTCATCGCCTTCACTACGATACGCAAATTTTTCAACCCAGTCAGGCACTTTACCTTTTACATCTTTCTGATAGAATCCTCCTCCTGCAATTCCATTTGGAAATCGGTTAAGTGATTGCGGCCGGTTTTTCAGATAAGGCAGGATAAAAGGTGCCACCTGGGAATAATAATTCAGCAAATCCCTCTTCGTCAATTTTTCTTTGCGCCAGTAGATCTTGTCCAGATGAGAAAACTGTAATTCATGCCCATTGATATTCCTCGACTGGGTTTCATCTGAAGAATTCAAAAGTAATTTTCCGCGCTTTAGCCGGACTTGCTTTACTTTTTCAGGCATTAAGAGGAGCTTAATTTTCTGTTGAAATGATCGGTACTCTCACACTCTCACACTCTCACACTTGGTTATGATTTAATACCCATCTTGCCAATTACATAAGTATAAAGATCCTGCATACTTATTATATCAACAAGGTCCGCGGGGTCAACCTTGATATGCAGGTTTTTCTCCATTACTACAACGAGGTCAATATAATCCAGGCTATCCAGTTCAAGTGTTGACTTCAGATCTGCTGAGGGTGTAATTTTTGACAGCTCCACTTCAAATTCCTCGTGAAGAAAATTATTTATTATTCCAATAATTGTTTCTTCCGTTAACATTTTATTGTTCTCAGTCTGCATAAGTTAAAATTACCATTTTCCTTTTGAATGTTTTTTTTATCTCATTAGGGGAGAATTCCTTAAATTACTAAAATGCTGCAACGTGAATTCAATGATTATTATGATGTTATCGTAATCGGCGCCGGAATCGGGGGGCTGACTGCAGCTGCTTTACTGAGCAAGGCCGGCCTTTCTGTCTGTGTTTTGGAAAAAGAACCCCATGTGGGCGGCTATCTGGCAGGCTTCAGGAGAAAACATTTTATATTCGATACAGCAATCCATTGGCTCAATCAATATGGTCCGGGCGGAATATTGGATAAGTTGTTCAAAGCCATAGGCAGCGACCATCCCAAAGCCATCGAACAAAATCGCATCCGCCGATATAAAGGGGAGAATTTTGATTATCTGCTTACGAATAAGCCGGATGAGATGCGTGACCAGCTGATCAGGGATTTTCCGGAAGAAAAAAAGGGTATTGAAAGAATGTTTATGAAAGCAAGGCAGATTGGGCAGTCTTTCAAAAATTATAACAGAATCTTCCGCTCAGAAGAAACCATGTCTCTTTTTCAAAGACTGAAAAATAAAATCCGTTTATTGGAGTTTGCTATTCCTTTTATTCCCTATCTCTCTTACTCGGGAGAACAAGGATTAAAGAAAGGCCTGAACCGGTTCATTAAAAACCCAAGGCTGCAAAAGATATTTTCAGGGGAACAGGAAATACTTGGATGCCTGATTCCAATCGGGTGGTCTTATTTTCATGATTTCCAGAGTCCTCCGAAAGGTGGCAGTCAGGTAATTCCACAATGGCTTGAATATGTTGTCAATTTTTATCAGAATCCCGTAGGACTGCATTGTAAAGTGAATGAAATTTTTGTGGAAAAAGGTCGTTGCACTGGTTTGTCTTTTGAACAAAGGGGTAAACATCACCACCTGAACAGTAAATATATTATCGCTGCCTGCGATATAGAAACTCTGTATGAAAAAATGTTGCCTGCTGCTGCGGTTCCAGCTTCCCTGAAAAAGAAACTGAAAAAAGCAGATCTGTATAGTTCTTCCATCACAGTTTCCCTCGCCTTGGATTGTACTGCCGAATCTCTTGGTTTTAATGAAGAACTGATTCACCTGGTGGATGAAAATCAGCCTTTCAATGATCAGAGCGGAGGGGATCCAAGCCGTTCTGAGATAAGTATTATTGCTCCCTCCATGCGTGATAAATCTCTGGCTCCGGAAAATCAGGGGACTCTTACACTTTATATGCCTGCCAGCATGGAATATAAAAATGAATGGGAAACACAGCTGGACATCTATGGAAAACGGATCAGGGGAGAAGCATATCAGCATTTGAAAAAGGAAGTGGCTGAAATCCTTATTGGAAGAGTTGAAGAAAAACTCGCTCCTGGTCTGAGGGCGCATATACTTTTTTATGAAGTGGCGACTCCGGTTACACATTGGCGTTATACAGGGAATAAAAACGGAACCATGATGGGTGCCCGGCCAGGCAGAAAGAATATGAAAAATAAAATTTCTCATTACCGGACACCAGTAAAGAACCTGATTCTCGGCGGACACTGGGCTGAACTCGGAGGGGGCGTTCCCATTGCTGCAAAAGCAGGAGCAAACGCCAGCTTACTGATCTTACAAAAGGAAAATCGGGGGGCATTTAAATCACTCGCAGGTTATATGAACAACACTGTTTCATTGGAATCTTTAAATGAAAATGCCTGCTTCTCGCCATACAATAATTCCTGGCTGCAGCCCCGTACGCCAGCCGAAGTGATCATTCAACACAATTTGGAAGTAATCGGTTAGATAGTAAAATCAGAAAAATATACCGGATTCCGGCAGCAGTTTAAATATAGGAACAAGGGGCTATGGTCGACAATCTGTATTAACATTTAGATGAGGGAGTAATAGGTAAAAGGACATCAATCAGTATATTAAGATAACGAAGAAAACAACTGATAACAGTTGTTCCCAGTGGAATAAAATAAGCAAATGGGAATTTTGGGTTCCGGCAAAAAAGTTAGAAAGTTTTGTTAAATTTAGGTACAACAAAAAACGATTGCTATGAACTCACAATCCATCTACAAGGTTGGCCTTGTTATGTATGCACTCGTGATTGGTTTCTTCGGAGTCAATCATTTTCTAAATGGCACAGGTTTCCAAAATACAGTTCCTTCTTTTATCCCGGGTGGAATATTCTGGGTTTACCTCACAGGAGCAGCATTGATAGCTGCGGCAATATCCTTCCTGACTGGCAAACTAACCAAAGCTGCTGGTTTGTTTCTGGCTATTTTTCTTTTAATTATCGTTTTTACTATCCATTTACCAGCTTTGGTGCATTCGACAGGATCGCCGACAATTAGCATCGCTTTGACGAACCTGGTTAAGGACACCGGTTTGGCTGGTGCGGCCCTGATGATTGCCGGTAAAGGAAATTAATCCCACCCTGAAGAGGTTTGAACTATCGCGTATGCTAAAGTGTAGCATCAGCAGGATTCACTAAACAGTTTGTTTATTGTACTTGTTCCTGTATTTTATTGGCGTTAATCCTGTTATTTTTTTGAACATGGTCCTGAAAGCTTTTGAATCTGTATAACCAATATCATAAATCACTTCATCAACTGAATTTTTTTCATGAATATTATTTTCTATAAAAACCTGCCCTTTCTTCACCTCTGCAATATCGCAAAACACCTATTTATTTGGCATTAATGTACAATCTGGATATCATTTTCATATCGCATCTTTGTATCGTTAACCTTCCAATTTTAATTCATGACCATTAAAAAATGAATAATGCAAACGACAATTACGATAGATGCAATTGTAAATGCTCCTGTGGAAAAAGTATGGAAATTCTGGACAGAACCAGGGCATATCACAAAATGGAACTCGGCATCGGATGACTGGCATTCTCCATATGCAGAGAATGACTTAAAAGCCGGAGGGAAATTTCTTTCAAGAATGGAAGCAAAGGACGGCAGTTTCGGATTTGATTTTGGTGGTGTGTACGATGAAGTTAGAACACATGAGCTGATTGCTTATACTTTAGGAGATGGAAGAAAGGTTAAAATTGAATTTTCATCCAAAGCGAATGAAACTAAAATAGTAGAAATCTTTGAAGCAGAAAATGTTAATTCCATCGAAATACAAAGAACGGGATGGCAAAGCATTTTGAATAACTTTAAAAAATATTCTGAGAGAAATTAGCAAATTTAAATTCTAAATAAATGAAAGCTCAGAAAATGTCAATCTGCCTGTGGTTTGATACTCAGGCTGAAGAAGCCGCAACATTTTATACTTCCATATTTAGAAATTCTTCGATCAGTAGTGTAAGCCGGTACGGAAAGGAAGGATTTGAATTCCACAGAATGCCGGAAGGCACGGCAATGGTCGTGAATTTCAGAATTAATGACCTGGATATTATGGGTCTGAATGGAGGCCCTGTGTTTAAGTTCAGTGAAGCTATTTCAATAGTTGTCAATTGCGAAACACAGGATGAGATTGACTTTTTGTGGGAAGAACTAACAAAGGGCGGGGAGGAAAATCAGTGCGGCTGGTTGAAAGACAGGTATGGCGTTTCCTGGCAGATCGTACCTGCTGTATTATCAAAGTTGATGAGTGATCCTGCAAGATCCCAGCGTGTAATGAAAGCATTTCTAGCTATGAAAAAGTTTGATATAGAAAAATTATTGCAGGCTTGAAGCAACTGTAAATAGTGAAATTTGACACGTAAACATTCAACGGTAACTGCCGGGCCGCCATGAAGAAGAAATATGATATTGTTATCAGAAACTTTCTGCCGGAGGCAGGGCGATATATCGCCTGGAAAATACATTTTGGGGTGCTTTATTTGGTGAACTTAACGACAAATACGGATATCGATGGCTGCTCAATTATGATAAAGACCGGAAAGAGTAAAATAACCAAAATAAAACATTATTACTGATTGGTCATTTATTCCTTTAATTGTAGATCAATAGCCTTAAATCCAAACAATGAGAGGTAATTCAGCCGTTTAATTTACGAAGACTGATATCTTGTAATTAATTTATCCACAAGGTTTCATGAGGTTAATAATAGAAGTTTTCTCCGCAACCTTTTTTTCGTAAATTACGTAATACTAACCTGTTCTGCTCAACTGGAATTCTTTCCTTTGGATGACAATTTCTTCTATATATAATAATTACAATATATTGTCTGATGAGGTGCAGGTTGAGTGTTTTACTATTTTTTATATGTGTACAAGCATTTTCCCAGTCACAAACATGTCCGGCAAATATCAATTTTGCGACAGGTGATCTCACTCACTGGTTTGCTTATACAGGAAATAATATGGATGGACATGGGGCCGATGCCATTATTCAAATCTATGATTCAACTACCACAGCCCCAAGAGGAACGATTGGCACGAAAATCATAAGTGAGTACCAGTTACCAACCTATAATGGCATACAGGTAATTACAACGAATGGAACAGATGGCTTTGGTTTTTTCCCTAAAATACCTACAATTAATGGGTATGCTTATAATTACTCTATTCTGCTGGGATCAACTGCAATTACCCGTGGAAACGGTAGTCCGGGAAGTGGAGGTGGTTACTATCGCGGCGTCAGTTACAACATCAGAGTTCCGCCAGGTCCGTCTACTGAGCCATATACGATGACATACGCATATGCAATGGTGCTTGAGAATGGATCGCATATTTCCGATTATCAGCCAATTATTTCAGCTACGTTAAGGACGCCGGCCGGAATTATCCTGTGCGCTTCGCCAAGTTATTATTTGCCTACATTTAATAATGTCGATGTATCAGGTCGTGGAGCAACGCTGGACAGTGCTGTTGCTAAAGCAAATGGGTTCTCAGTTAGTCCTACCCGTTCCCCAAATGCTGATCCCGACCCCGGAGGCGGATACGTGCAGGATGTCTGGACAAAAAACTGGACTGAAGTTACATTCGATCTGTCACCTTACCGTGGACAGGATGTAAGCCTCACATTTGAAGCCGATAATTGTATACCAGGCGGCCATTTTGCCTATGCCTATATCGCCATCCGCAATAGTTGTGCGGGATTACAGATCAGTGGTGATTCACTGGTCTGCTTTAATACTATTGTTACTTATTCAGTGCCTGCGCTGGCAGGCGCAACGTACAACTGGATTGTTCCTGATACATGGACCCTCGCTTCCGGTACAAACAGCAATATCATCCAGGTGAAACCTATTGCAGCAGGGGGAATTTTAAGTGTCAGAGAAAAAAATAGTTGTGCCGACCTGACTGATACCATTGAGATAAAAACCCTTCCGGGTCCAAAGGGCGGAAACGTTGATGGATCCACCACTGTTTGTGAAGGTGAAAATAACAGTGTCTTAAACCTGCTGAATTATTCAGGTACGATATTTAACTGGATGTCTTCAACAGATAGTGTAAACTGGTCGATAATTCCTGATTTAACGTCGCAATACCAGGCAGAAAATATCAGTTCGAAAACATTGTACAAAGTAGTGGTTGGTAAAGGAACGGTTTGCCCTCCTGATACCAGCAGTGTTGCAACCATAGCTGTTGACCTGAAATCCATTGGCGGATTCATTAATCCAACCAATGCAGTATTATGCGAAGGACAGGATGCCGGAGAAACCCTTTCTCTTTCCGGAAATAACGGGGTTATCCTGGATTGGCAATATTCTACTGATGGAGTAAACTGGTTGGATTTTGTACCAGCCGATAATACCCCTATTAACGTTGTTAAGGGAATAACTTCTTCTACGCAATTCCGATCGATTAACAAAAACGGGGTATGTCCCGCTGATACAAGTTCTGTTGCCAGTATTGCATTCAATCCAATTGCGTATCCTAAAGCAACAACTTCCCCCGCAGATACAACAATTTGTTATGGAACCATGGCATTATTGAATGCGACTATAGACATTGGAACAAGTTATACCTGGAATCCTGCTTCAAATGGTGCAGGTGCTATCGGCAACATCCCTTTCAATTTTGTTAAACAGGTATCTCCGGACAGTTCAGTAAATTATGTTTTGAGCATTATAAACAATGGTTGCCCAAATCCCTTACTGGATACTTTTCAAATAAATGTGTTGCCACCCGTAATTGTGAATGCAGGAAATGATACATCAGTTGTGGTAGGAGAACCATTGCAATTCAATGCTACATCCAGCGATCCGGGTCCTGATAATTTTACCTGGACACCTTCAACAGAACTCAATGATCCTTCTATTTACAATCCTTTAGCTGTTTATACTGCAAATGACAATGTTATAAAATATATTGTGAAGGTAGTTACGCCGGCAGGATGTTCGGGAGAAGGATCTGTCTCAGTTAAAGTTTTCAAAACAAAACCTGATATTTTTGTGCCGAATGCATTTACACCGGGTACTGACATCAATCCTGTGTTCCGGCCAATAGCTGTGGGAATTTCATCATTGGAGTACTTCAGAATTTATAACAGACTGGGACAATTGGTTTATAATACTTCAACCCTTGGCAGCGGCTGGGATGGTAGGTTGAATGGACTGCCGCAGCCTCTGGGAGGATACGTATGGATGGTAAAAGGAACCGACTATACCGGCAACACTATTATAAAAAAAGGAACGATGATATTGATCAGGTAATAGAATGAAGATTTAATTCTTCTAACAAACCCTTAACTTCTTTTAGCATTTCCCTTGATCCCGGCACAATTAATTTGCCGGTCAAAGTGGATTCATGAAGAATACATTGTTATTGTCAGTAACATTTGCAGGAATTGTAGTTTACAGTGGCTGTTCTCCGAAACTAATGCCGGAAGGGCATTTCCAGGATACAAAAGTAGTTGTAGACGGTAATATAAATGACTGGGGACTTCCATTGCGTTTCAGTAATCCCGAATACACAATGCAGTATTCTGTTACAAACGACGATAAGAATATTTATGTATGTGTTTACACTAAGGATGAGTCATTCAAAAAGCGGATATTGAAAGCAGGCATGAGTATTTGTTTTGATCCGAAAGGAGAAAAGGATAAAAAGATGAGCCTCATTTTCCCGGTGAAAAAGCCGGATGATCCTGCAGATAACAGGAATAATGGAGAACCAATCCGTTATACAGATACCAAATCAGCAGAACAACAATTACTTCTTCAATCGGATTATTATAATACTATTGGTTTTCTTAATTTCGAGAACGGACAATTCGATATTTCCTTTATGAAAAACAATGTACAGGTTGCCATAAAACTGAATGATGACAGCAGCCTTGTTTATGAATCAGCAATACCAGTCAGATACATCCTGGGTACTGATTTACAACCCGGATATGCCGCTAAGAATTTCAGTGTGGGAATTGTAGTTAATGAATTACATCATACTGCAAGTAATTCGGGTAATGGTTATCGACCTCATTCAGCTTATGGAGGTGGTGGCATGCGGGGAATGCATAGCATGGGTGGTGGCAGGAGCAGTAATTCCGGAAATACGGCTTCCAAACCTGAAGAAAACTGGTATCAATTCCGTCTTGTTTACAAAAAAACCTAATTAAACGGAATTCAACGATTATCTACCGGTATTCCCGGAAGGATAATTTAAATTTGTAATTGTTTAACATATACATTTTTGTTAGTCGTATATCTTCATCCCTTGAACAAACCAAACATGAAAACTGTAATGAAAAGATTTTTGGTTCTTTTATTGTTTATTGTGAGTTTTTTTTCATCTCATGCTCAGGTTCAGGTTGGATTTAAGGCAGGCTATAATCTTTCGTCTTTTGTAGTCACAGTACCTTCAAATTTTTATTCTTACTCTCCAAAATCGGATTTTAATGCGGGTATTGTAGTAGCCTTTCCTTTGGGGGGAGGATTTTTTCTTCAACCTGAATCTTTTTATTCTGGCCAGGGGTCGAAAGTCGACCTTTCCGGAATAAATGGTTCTTACCATATTGAATACCTCAACTTCCCGGTACTATTTAAATATGTTGCACCATTTCATTTGGTATTAGAAACTGGCCCTCAACTTGGATTTTTATTGGATGCCACATTGAGTGAAACTGGTTTTCCTATTGAGAATATCAGAAGTCAGACAAATTCCAGCTGCTACTCCTGGGTTTTCGGCGCCGGCATTCAGCTGCCTATGAATTTTGGGCTTGATGTGCGTTATAATCTGGGTTTATCCCATTTGCAGGCTGACAATAGTGATGCGTATAATGATGCCGGTATTAAGAATAATGTTTTTCAGGTTGGGATATATTACATCTTCCCAAATTTGTTTCCGGCGGATAAAAACTGATTTATAATTAATTATTATAATCATGATCTCATTTCTGGGCACAGGTCTTTTGGGTGCAAATTTTACAAGAGCACTATTGAAAAGAGGAGAAATAGTTCATGTCTGGAACAGATCTGCTGAAAAAGCAAAAGCCTTGGAGATTTATGGAGCCAAAGCTTTTGAAAATGTAAGTGATGCAGTAAAAGGCGCAAATAGAATTCATCTCACACTTTCCGACGATCAGTCTGTTGATGAAGTTTTGGAAAAGGCATTTTCAGGATTTGATCCGGAGGTAATAATAATTGATCATACAACCACCTCCTCAGCCGGTGCTATCAAAAGGTCAGCCTTTTGGAAAACAAAAGGATACAACTATATACATGCGCCTGTTTTTATGGGACCTCCTAATGCGCTGGAAGGCACAGGAGTGATGCTAGTTTCAGGTGAACAGAATATTGTTAAATTACTGGAACCCGAACTATCAAAGATGACGGGGAAATTATTGAACCTGGGAGAAAAACCAGAAAAAGCAGCCTCTATAAAACTGTTGGGAAATCTGTTTCATATTTCCCTTACAGGAAGTATTGTGGATCTTATTGCATTGGCTGATTCTTTGAATGTACCTGTTTCAGAACTTGGGCCGCTTTTGGAGATTCTCAATCCATCTGTCGTAGCACAGGGAAGACTGAAGAAAATTACAAGCAATACTTTTGACCAGCCTTCCTGGGAATTAAATATGGCCCGAAAAGATGCGCGCTTAATGATGGAGCAGGCAAATACAAAACAGAAGACTTTAATGATCGTTCCGGTCGTAGCTAAAAAAATGGATGCATGGATTGCAAAAGGTCATGCAAAAGATGACTGGACAATAATTTCAAAAGATCCCGACAATAAATAGAGCCATATTATTATCTTTAAGCGAGTGACTTGTGAGGAAAGTTTTGCAAAATTCCAGGACTGGTATTTAAAGAAAAATTATGCATATCCTCATAATCTTTGATCAGTATTTGCAATAATCGCAGTTCGTCATTATCACTGGAGCCGGGAAGCGAATTGGATATTTCTGATGCACGCCTGAGGGCTTTTTCATATTGTGACTTTGATATAATGGCATTCCATTTCATGATTTCAGATTTAAAATGCAAAATGAGTCCCCTGTATTTTATGGAAAGACATTCAATTAGACGATTTGTTGCATCTAAAGGTTACAATAGTTGCTGATTATTGATTTTCAATGAATTGCGCATCATTTTGAACCTTCAGACCACTGTTCTGCACTGAATGCCGGGTACACTCAGGCTCCGGTCAGACCCCGCTCATAATTAGATTGTATATTGTATTTCGATATAAATTTTTATCCATGTCCAGTGCAAAATTATTTGCCAACCACCTCAAACATATTTTCTTCAGTGTTTTTACCAATAAAAAGACACTTGAAGCTTACAGTGAAAAATATAACCTGAAATTCAGGTTCCACATAAAGGATGGTCTTGGGAAAGATATCTATTATAAGAAAGGCGTATATGCCGAAGATCACATTACTAGTTTTTTATTGGAAAAGATCGGAATAAAGGATGATGACCTTATTATTGATATTGGAGGAAATATCGGATGGTATTCCCTTGTTTTATCATATAAAAATAAACCACTTGTGCTGGCATTTGAACCGGACATTTTTAATTTCTCACTCTTAAAAAAAAATGTGGCCTTGAATAAAAAAGATAATATCCGGATCTTTAATGTAGCACTCAGCGATACACCTGGTAAAATGACCCTTTATCTGTATAAGAAACATAATCTCGGCAGGCATTCATTTATTCGCCAGCGAAATTCCATTGGAACAGCAGAAGTTGAAACGATACAACTTGACAATTTTTTAAAGGACCAGGAACTAACAGACAAAAGAATTAAACTTATAAAGATTGATATTGAAGGGTATGAATTTGCAGCGATGTCAGGCGCACATCAATCACTTGCCAGGACAGATTATCTTATGACTGAATTTTCACCGGGCATGATGAAGGAAATCCAACAAGATCCGATGGAATATATTAACTATATTAAAAGTTTTGGTTTTACACCGATGGTAATAAGTGAAGAAGGACTATCGGAACCTGATTTTGATTCAATTATCAGCAAGAATATCCAGGTGAATTTATTTTGCAGGAAGATGTAATGTTATTAGTTCTTTACTTTTAACCTGGGTATCCTTGGAAGTAAATGGTCAAAGTATTACGGATACTTCGTATTCAGTCTTTTACCAAAAAAGGCGCTTCAGCATTCGGATTTTCCTATTTACTCAGTGGCGGTATGAGGTATCGGCTTAATACTTTAAATTATGATACATAACCTTCCTGTATCTATATCAGAAAGACTTAAAACCCAGCATTTGTCTTTGGCCTCGGGCATTCTTCATCTGGATGCTATTAAATTAATTAATAAGCCAAAACCGGACAAATGGAGTATTCGGGATAATATGGCACATTTAGCCAGGTATCAGAAAATATTCAATGAACGGATTGATAAAATATTGAGTTCAGATACACCTGTATTTGAACCATATAAAGCTGAAAATGATATTCAATTTGAAAAATGGTTGCAGAAAACTCCGGAATCTCTGCTAATAGAAATAAATTCTGAGAGAGTAGGATTAATTCAAAAACTGGAAGATTTAACCGAAGCCGATTTACAAAAAAGAGGAATTCATTCGAGTTTCGGAATAATGAATATTCTGGACTGGACGGAATTTTTTCTATTACATGAAGCTCACCACCTTTTTACAATATTTAAACTGGCTCATTCTTATTACATCGCAGTTTGAATCAGTTATAATCACTTTAACAATCTCTTTATTAAACTGGCGTAAGCTCTTTGAGTCTTAATAAGGACAGCAATAATCGCTGTCAGACTTAAAAACAAGTATATGAAACGCATTATTTTTTCAAGCCTGTTAGTAGCCGGATTACTGATTTCCCTGAGTGGGTTTTCAGAACCCAATTATGGCCATCGCGGTGGATTCGGATTTCACGCCAGGGTTGGCTATATAGCGCCCCGTCCTTATTTCATACCTGTACCGCGCCCTGTAATATATGCTCCGGTTGTTCCTTATTATCCTGGATATCATAGTGCATACTATGGTCGCCCTTACGTCCGCAGACATTATTGCTGGAGATGGTAAATTGAACAAGAAATAAGAATAATTAAATTAGGTTCACCGAAAATGGTGGGCCTTTTTTATTGGGGATTTGACGCTATCAGAAACCTCTTCCGGTTATTAGAATAAATTTTGATTAAAGGGCTGCATGTTTTATTTAAACCGTTTAAAAATTGTCTAAACATGGAGTTTATTTTAAGTACTTTTAATGATCTCCAAATCATCAAATATGAAATATTTTTTCTTCCTGATATTATTAACTGCAATACTTTCCTCATGTAATACTTCAACCAACCCGGAGAAAGAAACAGCGCAGGTAGTTCCTCTTAAGGATACGCTCACTTACGAATATAAAGCAACCTATTCTTCTGATATATCGGTTCCGGGTAACCCGGTGAATGCACAAAAAGTACTTCAGGTATGGAAAATGTTTGAGACTGCGAATATCCAGGCAATGAAACCCTATTTTGCCGACTCAGTGAAATATGACGATGCCCAGGGCATGCATTTCTTTGGTCCAACGGATAAGTTGTTGTCTTACGCTAAATCAGATATCGACGGTCTGGATTCCATGCGTTTTGATATTGTGGCATGGCAGAGTTCACATGTGAATGATAAAAATGAAGACTGGGTAAATATCTGGTCAAGGGAAAGAAGATATGGGAAAAATGGCGGCAAGGCTGATACCGTTCTTATGCAGGAAAACTGGAAGGTTAAAGATGGAAAAGTAATTTTATTCAATCAGTATATCGCAAAACCATAAGGACTCCCGAAATTATTCATTAATTCTGACCCAGGCCACGAAATCAGTAGATGGAATCTTATCCCGACCCAATGCGCGCAGCATGGTTACCAGCTGCCCGTTGTGATAAGTGTTATGATTGAAAATATGGGTCAGAAGCAAATCGTAAGGCTCATGAAAGGATTGACCGGCCATATTGGTATAATGAATTTTTTGAGTTAATTGAAAATCTTCTTTCGAAGCAAACCAGTCCGCCCATAATTGGTCCACCGCCTCCAGGGCTTCTGAAAGTTTTTCCATCGATTCGGCAAATGGATCTCCTGTTATTTTTATTGGAGTCAGATTTAAACGTCCCAGCCATAAACTTTCCGCACTCCAAATATGAAATACGGTTTTATAAAGGCTATCAAAACTGCTGGGAATTATTGCATGCTGTTGTTCTGTTGTAAGCGTATTGATCAGGTCAAGGAGTCTTT
>Ga0206963_10219_pt1 | contig 18484 bp, 15 predicted proteins | sample Alteio_BWOrgHeat_28_FD_152958 | JGI IMG/M metagenome (GOLD analysis project Ga0206963, IMG submission 152958) | Enriched cells from forest soil in Barre Woods Harvard Forest LTER site, Petersham, Massachusetts, United States -... | ecosystem: Environmental > Terrestrial > Soil > Temperate forest >... | reverse complement strand
ACCTTCGCCATTCGCCCTTGGTTTCATGAACGCCTCATCGGTCATCAGATCTATCTCTCCGTGTTTTTCTACGACCAGAATAACAATCCAATCCCGGCGCTACGCAAAGATTTCACCGGCGGGCAGAATCTGGCAGCCGCCTCTATGAGTTGGGCTTTGGAAAGAAAAGATCTGGTACCGGATGACAATAATCCACGCATCCTGCGAGTCCCCTCGTCAGCGATTCGCTCTGAAGCGGAAAATGCCCCACAACCGGAAACCGTACGTCTGTTTGTGTACGATCTAACCGATAGAACGTCGCTCTTCGAAAAAGACTATCCGCTGGATGGCGAATTTATTTTGAATCGATAGCGCTTGCCCCCGGCTTCGCCAAAGGCAACGCCGAGCAGGCGGCTCCAGCGAAGCCGGGTTGACTATTCGGGCATTTCGTCTGAATATCGGCGCCATTATGCGATTAAATAAAGTATTTTTGATATCTCTTCTTTTGCTACGAACGGAGTACTCCATGGGAAAGACATTTTACGACTTTACCGTTCCTAATATCGATTCCAAAGAGGAGAGCCTCAAAGCCTATCAAGGGAAGGTCCTTCTCGTCGTCAATACCGCGTCCCGATGTGGCTACACACCACAATACAAAAGTCTGGAAGCACTTCATGAGAAGTATCGAGCCCAAGGGTTCACCGTTCTCGGGTTTCCGAGTAATGATTTTGGCGCCCAGGAACCTGGGGACAATTCTCAAATTAAGAAATTTTGCGATGTTAGCTATCACATCACCTTTCCCCTGTTTTCCAAAGCCGCGGTGACCGGGGAAAAGACCCAGCCGGTATTTAAATGGCTTACCGTAGAAGCCGATCCTAAACAGGCGGGCCCAGTGAAATGGAATTTCGAAAAGTTCTTAATCAACAAACAGGGAAAGCTCATCAAACGATTTCCTTCGTCAGTCACCCCCGATGACGCCGTCATCACTTCGGAAATTGACGCTCTGCTTAAATCGTAACGCCAATCCTTAATCATCACGATAGGTAAAAATTACCTTATGCCCCAATGATGTGACACCGACATGAGCCTGGACCAGCTATGCTCAGGCTTGCGTTCGATGGAACAATAAATGCATTCCATGCTTCCCGTTGGGGGGAGTCATGGATCCACAGTTAGATTTGCATCGACCGTCACCATCAATTCGGCATGATCACGTTGAGGAGCTCTCGCCCGATCCTCCACAGGAACCGTTTGGCTGCTTGCATAGCCTATTCGAAGCCCAGGTTGATGCGGCACCCCACGCTCTTGCCCTGATTTCCGAAGAAGAAAATCTGTCCTATCTAGAGCTTGATCGAAGAGCAAATCAACTGGCCCGTTGCCTCCAATTCTCAGGGGTAGGTCGCGGGAGTCTCGTAGGGCTCTATTTCGAACGCTCGATTCAGCCAATCATCAGTATTCTGGCATGCCTGAAGGCGGGAGCCGCGTATGTCCCGATCGATCCCGTTTACCCAGCGGAGAGAATTCGCCACATTATCGAAGAATCCGAACTCTCCATGGTTCTTACGGAGCGAGCGCTCTTAGATAGGGCCAAAAAACATTTTTTGGATAACCTGATCGTAGTCGATGATCCGGCAAGCGGACTCGATCATTTTCCCATTTGGCGCCTCAGCCTGGAAGAGACTCAGGTATCCCCTTCCGATCTTTGCTACGTCATTTACACCTCGGGCACCACCGGCCGGCCAAAAGGAGTGATGACCGAGCACCGCAATACTTATCAGTTTGTTCTGGCATTTAACGAGATCTGCCGAACCACTTCCGCCGATCGCGTTTATCAAGGCTTTTCGTTAGGCTTTGACGGTTCGGTAGAAGAAATTTGGATGGCGTTCTCCAAGGGGTCACCCTTGGTGGTTCCCTCTCGAGACACTCCAAAATTTGGAAACGATTTGGCGGCTTTCCTTACCAAGCATGAGGTCACCTATTTCTCGACGGTACCCACTCTGGTGTCGACTATTTCACAGGACATCCCCTCGCTCAAGTACCTCGTAGTGAGTGGCGAAAAATGTCCGCCGGATCTGGTCACTCGTTGGGAGAAACCCGGCCGACGAATCCTAAACGTCTACGGCCCCACGGAAGCGACCGTTAATACTACATCGGTGGATTGTATCGCCGGGCAACCCATCACGATTGGACGCCCGCTACGGGGATATGAGGCCCATATTCTAGACGAGACCATGCTCCCGGTAGAGCCTGGGGAAAAAGGCGAGTTATATGTGGGAGGGATGGGCCTTTGCCGCGGCTATCTGAAACGGCCCGACCTCACCTCTGAACGATTTTTGAAGACCACCTTGAATGGTAAGACGGCACGACTCTATCGCACCGGAGATCTCGTCAGAAAAAATGGCGATGGAGATCTCGAGTTCTTTGGGCGTATCGATAGCCAAGTCAAAATTAGAGGTTTCCGAGTGGAGCTTTCGGAGATCGAATCGGTACTTCTAGAGCACCGGGCTATTCTGGCTACCGCGGTAAAACTCTTAGAAAGAAATGGAATGCAGGAACTAGCCGCTTATGTGGTCCTGCGCGACCCCACCGAGGCCTTAGATCGGCTCCAAGTACTGGAACTACTGGAATCACGACTGCCGAATTACATGATCCCGGGTTTCTTGGACGTTTTGGACGCGTTTCCCATGCTGACCAGCGGGAAGACGGACCGTGCCAAGCTTCCTGTCCCACTTTCTCCTCTGGTGCGAGTTACCGAAAAGTTCGTCGAGCCCGTGACTTCGATGGAAAAGACGATCGCCCAAACGTGGGAAAAGATATTTTCCCTTCCTAAAATTTCGGTGGAAGACGATTTTTTCTTGGATTTGGGTGGACATTCGTTGATCGCCGCACAGATGGTCACCATGCTTCGCAAAGAGGTGAAGTGTGACGTCACCGTTCGAGACGCTTACCGATATCCTAGCGTACGAAAATTGGCGGACTACTTGAGTGTGGCTACCGTTGCCGTTCAGAGCGAGCCGTCCCATCCCACGATCGCAACGCAGACTAGCAAAAAGGTGTTCGAGAGCGTCTCTCGATTAACCCGTTGGACCACGTACGTCTTTCAGGCGGCCTCGATCTACTTCATGACCGCCCTGGTTTCTATTCCGCTGTGTGGATTATTCCTCTTGGGTCTGGGGTATTACCGAGACTTACTCTCTTTGACTCAGATATTGTGGGGTACTCTCGCCATTCTCTTGGGGACCTGGCCAGTCATGTTCTCCATCGGCATCGCTTCCAAATGGATTCTCATCGGAAGGTACAAGGCGACTAAAATTCCTTTATGGAGTTTGGGCTATTTTCGCTGGTGGCTTGCGGCCCGTCTGCAAGGATTAGCCGGAGCCGCAGGGTTTGTCGGCACCCCGCTGATGCCGGTCTATTTTAGACTGATGGGCGCCAAAGTCGGACGAAATTGCACTCTGGATACCGCGAGTTGCCTAGCTTGGGATCTTATCTCGATTGGCGATAATACCAGTATCGGGGCGGACACCTCCCTCTCCGGCGCCCGGGTTGAAGACGGAATGTTGGTTACGGGCACTGTCTCTATCGGCAGCGGATGTTTTGTCGGAATTCATTCCACTCTCGGACTAAACGTCACAATGGAAGATAATTCGAACTTAGATGACCAATCGTTACTTCCCGACGGCGGAGTGCTGCGTGCCGGAGAGTCTTACCGCGGATCACCGGCGCAAAAAGCGGAAGTCGTCCTGCCCAAAGTGACATCGGGGGTGAAACCTCGCCGATTTCTCTTCGGGGCACTTCATCTCTTAGTTATCGAACTCATGGCCGTCGTCATGTTTTTCCCAGGACTTTTGCTCTTAGCCGCTTTGATTGTGGCCTTTTGGAAAGGTGGCCTTGGGTGGGGAGCCCTCGCCGTCGTGACCTCCGTACCCTTGGGCGTTTTAGAGTATTGCTTTTTCATCGCCGGGCTCAAGAAATTGATTCTGGGCAAGGCTAAGCCTGGTGTCTATTCGGTGTATAGCCTGTTTTACTTGCGCAAGTGGGTTTCTGACGGACTGATGAAGTTTGGTCGGGGTCTGTTGCTGCCTCTTTTTACCACTCTCTACTTCCCGCCTTGGCTGCGCTTACTGGGGGCAAAAGTCGGGGCTCGAGCCGAGCTCTCTACCGTATGGTATTTCTCTCCCGAACTAATGGATATTGGCGAAGAGAGCTTCTTCGCCGACGGTTCGATCGTTGGTGGGAAGAGATTCCATCAGGAACATTTTCAGATCGGAGTGAACAAAGTCGGCAAGCGAAGTTTCGTGGGAAATAGTGCTATCCTACCGACCGGAGTTGGCCTAGGAGACAAATGTCTGCTAGGGGTGGTCTCTATTCCGCCTAGCAACGCCAATAAAACTGTCCCCGACGGAAGTGAATGGCTGGGATCACCTCCCTTCGCCCTTCCTAATCGACCCAAGGTCGGAAATTTCTCCGACGATGTGACGTTTCGCCCGACACGGAAATTATATATCCAGCGGGCTATCATAGACGGACTTCGCATCCTGATTCCGGGTTACCTAGGGCTACTCTCCATGATGGCTGGTCTATTTCTGCTATATGAAACTTTCGTCCGCAAAGGGACTTGGGTCCTGTTTGCCATGGCTCCGGTGATAGGCCTGTTCCTCGGTTTTATCGCCATTCTGACCGTCGTGGGAATTAAGAAGCTAGTGATGGGAACTTTCAAACCAGAGATAAAACCCTTGTGGTCGATGTACGTTTGGCTAAACGAGATGGTTAACGGTATCTACGAATCGGTCATGTCTCCCATCTTAGTTCCCTTTCTGGGAACCCCTTTCGTAGCACCTTTGCTTCGCATGATAGGTTGCAAGATCGGGAAACACACCTATATCGAAAGTACGCTTTTTTCGGAATTTGATCTAGTTGAGATCGGTGATTACACAGCCCTCAACGCCGGGTCCATCATCCAAACCCACCTATTTGAAGATCGGGTGATGAAATCATCCTACGTAAAAGTGGGCGATGAATGCACCGTGGGGAATATGGCAGTTGTGCTCTATGACACCGAAATGCAACGAGCCTCTTACTTGGGACCCTTGTCTCTTCTGATGAAAGGGGAGACGCTCTCACCTCTGGGACGCTGGCATGGCATCCCTACTGTCCAAATAAAGACATCGTGATGGCTTCCCACTCCCCATCTGCTTTTGCCGGTACGTCTCGAGTGACCGTATGGTCGCATGTGTTCTCGGGAGAGAGCGATCTCCCCATAGAGTTCATCCAATTACTGGATGACGGCGAAATTGAAAAGTGCAGACGGTATAGACTCCCCGAAGAGCGCCGGCGATTTGTCGCGGGGCGTGCCCTTCTTAGAAAGGGACTCTCGGCTTATACCGGGCAAGATCCAAAATTCTGGCACTTTGAGTTAGGGGACGCCTGCAAAACCAAAATCAGCGCTACCTCAGAAACGTTTCCATTGGATTTTAGCGTCGCTCATTCCGGCAAGGTGGTGTTGGTGGCTGTCTCGGATGTTGGTCCCTGCGGTATTGATGTTGAGAAAGTAAACCCCTCGGCGCTCTCCCATCCGATGGAAGGGATTTTCACTCAGAGCGAATCGACAGAAATGGACCGTTTGCCAAAAGCGCTCCGCGACGTACAACTGATTCGCTATTGGACCGCCAAGGAGGCTTATGCCAAATACCGTGGCCTTGGTTTCCACTTAGATTTTTTATCCTTTGAGGCATCCTTCGACCCACCTAAGATTCACCATCTCAGAGGGCTGAACGAGCAAGCGGTCGAACTGCAAACCGAGGAATTAAAGATTGGTAGAGACACTTACTTCTGGTCGTTGGTAACCAAAAGTGAGCCGGAATGAATCCCTGCAAATCTCTCTTAGAACGTCTTAGAAGCCGTGAAGATGACTCGCGTGGCGTCTACATCGTTAAATTGACGGTGGTTAACAAAGGTCGTCGCCAATTCCCAATTTACCGTGAGGAACTCTCGGCTAACGGCCAGACGGAAGTCGGCGTAGTTTGCATAGCCAATGGTGTCGGCAAAAAAGGAATAGCCCACAGCCGCTCCAAAAGTGATGTCGTAAATCACTTTATCCGCCCACCCCAATGAGACGTACCAGGATTGACCGTCTAAAACTCCAAGCTTCGGGGAGAAATCCAGTTCGGCCTTAACTTGCTTCCAACTTACCTTTAACGGGATAGCCCAGTTATTACCCTCCGCTCCCCTAAAATAGGAGTAGTAGACCACTCCGGTACCCACCAACCAATCTTTAGCGATGGGGTAGTCGAAACCGCCGTAGACATCTAACTCCAGAGCCGCCGGACCTTCGGCAAAGTGTACGTTAGATCCCCACGCTCCCAGATAGATACCCTGCGGCGATACCCAATCGAGTCCTCCTTGGATGGCCGGTTGATGATCCGTTTGCGACTGCCCTCTAAATACGTAATCGGAGGTCAGACCGACATTTCCTTGAATATTTCCAATAGATTTGCCACCAAACTCCTTGGCATAGGAGCTAGCTTGGACCGAATCAGAATCGTCGTCGGAATCCGAATCAGCAGCGGCAAAGCCAGTAAGGGAATACGTCGCTATCAACGACAGGACTAAGAGACGAGAGACTAGTGTCATGGGGCACTCCTGGCCGACCACGAAACACTAATCTGAGAAAAATAGCAACTCGTCAGTCAGGCACGACAGAGGCCGATTATCTTCGATAGGAAAGCCATCGTTGAAATCCTCTCCGTCTAATACAAAGAGTCCCCGGCGAAGGGTGAGGTCGAGGCGCAAGGCGAGATGACTATGGCTCCGACGGGTCCATGGGGACTCGGTTCCGCACTACCACTTATCCAGCACCCAATCTTGGGGAAGAGATTGCAGATCGTCGACCCTAGTCTTGAATCGGTTCAAGGCAATCAAAAGAGAAAAACCAAAAAGTATGGTGAAAAATCCCACGCCCATCGTCAAAAGACAGCTCAACGTATCGGCGCCAAGAATCATATCGTAGAGAAGCGAACCAAAGACACTTAAGGCCACGATTCCTGCAGGAATCATGACGACCATATCGAAGAGCAAAACCTCCCGCTTCTCTAGTGAGAGTCTAAACGGTTTTTTGGGAGGGGCTACGAAGTCATGGAAAAATTGATCGGAGGTTCTTGCATGCAACATATAAAATCTCCTGTGTTTATCCATGAATTACAGCAAGAGCCATACCAACTACCTAGGCTCAACGGAGATCTCTAACTGTGGCAAATTGCTTCGTTCGATGATTAAGGAGAGGATTTTTCAAGAGGTTGAGCTAAGTTCACTCTTTTCCAGACGAGGTTGGCGGGAGGATCGCAAGGAGACTAAAAGAGTTTTAACGTAAACCTTGGCATAAAGTACACCGCCGGTAGCCAGTCTCCCTTGCCAAATGGCCGGGCTAACTCGAAAACCTACCTGCGCTTTTTCCCGGCTACACTCTTTTCGATGGGGGCTTTTTTCGCTTTCACGGGCGCTTGCGCCACCGGCTTCACCGGACGAATCGCCTCCCAGAAATTCACGTGGGAAGCATAATTTCCGGCAGATGGCGACCGATAGGCTGAGCTGCCATGACTTGAATTCTTGTGACTTTTGATTCGCATGCCCTGCATACAGGCCTCCTGATACTTTAAGTCTAGCATGAGAAAGATAAGGGATTTTGACAGTGAAAACTCATTATCTTTCAAAGACTTAAGTCAGTCGCTTAGCGATCTTTCGGAAGATCATGGCTGCCGTGAGGTTTCACTGCCAGTTCACCCAGCGATGCCAGTGCCTTCTCCAATTCGTCTTGGTGCTTGTGGCTTTCCAATCGACTAAACAGACTGTACGCGCAGGGCACCACAAACAACGTTAGAAACGTAGAGACTAGCACTCCACCGATCACGGTGACCGACATGGGGCGCATCACCTCGGATCCGGATCCTGACGCCAGAGCGGAAGGGATAGCACCGCAAATCGTCGCAATCGACGTCATTAAAATGGGGCGCAGCCGAACCGGACACGCCTCGACCAGCGCATCCTTAACCCCCAAACCTTCGACTCGCTTATGATTGGTAAATTCGACGAGTAGAATGGAATTCTTCTTTACGATACCCATGAGCAGAAGAATACCGATGGCACTGTATAGATTGAGAGAGACATTGGTTAGTTTCATCGCCCACAGCGCACCGGTCACGCTGAATGGAAGCGCCAGAAGAATGATAACGGGATGAAGAAAACTATTAAACTGACTCGCTAGCACCATGTAGGCGACAAAGATTCCCAAAATTAAGGCTCCCGCTAAGCTGCTGGAAGATTCGTCAAACGCCTGTGAACTTCCGGACATCGTAAGGTGATACCCCTCGGGCAACACCTCTTTGGCAGTTTTCTGAACGTAGTCGATGACCTCCGACTGCGATTTTCCCGCAGTGAAATTGCCAAAGACGCTGATTCCCCGCTCTCGATTATACCTGGTAATCGTGAGTAGGGTACTTGCGTCCTTCATGCTGATAACGCTCGTTAGCGGAAGGATCTCTCCGTAGACATTTCGGACATAGATCTTATCAATGTCCGCAGAATTATGATTTTCATCGGCAACTAACTTCACCTGAATATCGTCTCGATGGCCCGCGGAATCGGTGTATTTGTTAGGAAGTAGTTTCAAACCTCCCACCATCGCCGCGACACTATTGGCTATCGTCGTAATATTGATACCGTGCGCCGCCGCTTTGGCGCGGTCGGGATAGATCTCGGTTTCCGGCATATTTGGGTTGTAGTCGGTATCCACGTCCGCCATATAACCCGAGGCCAGCATTCGCTTGCGAATCTCTAACGTCGACTCAGCGAGTTTTGCCCAATCAGGTCCCTGAACTACAAACTCGATGGGATAGCCTCTTCCGCCAGAACTAAAACCGCCTTGCGAAAGATCTAAGAGAGCGGCACGCTCGACTCCAGGAATTTTTAGAAGTTCCTTGCGGAAATAGGCCATGAACTCTTGTTGCGTCGGGGGTCGCTTCGTGAAGGGCGCCGTGACGGTGCGATCCTTGGGCTCTTTTAGCGTGATGAATGAAATCCCCTGGTTCACAAGTCCGCCGCCAAATCCGCCCACCGCGACATAATAAGAGAAGATTTCCGGACGAGATTTGTACAGCTTCTCCGCCTCCATAAAGACTTTATCCGTGTAGGCCAACGACGACCCCATTTTTGTGTAGAGCGTCAGCAAGAATCGGCTCTGATCTTGAGGCGGCAAGAACTCTTTCCTGAGGGTCTGCGCGGTAAACAGGGAAGTTCCAAAAACAATAAAAGCCACCCCAATCACTGTCCAACGCCAACGCAAGGAGACGATAAGCGCTCGCTTGTAAATTCCCGTCAGCCAATCCATCACCTTGGAAACCCCATTGGTCATGAAATTTCCGCCACCGATTTGAAGAAACTGCGAACAGCGCATGGGAGCCAGAGTCAAAGCCTCCAGCAGCGAGATCATGACGGCTACCGACAACGTCACCCCAAACTGATAGAGAAACTTTCCGATGATGCCGGGCATGAAGACGACCGGGACGAAGATCGCAAGAATGGCCAAGGAAGCCGCCACCGCGGCGCCCGTAATCTCCCTAGCCCCTACCAAAGCCGCCTCGACACGACTCTTTCCTAATTCGTTATGGCGCGTGATATTTTCAAGCACCATGATCGCGTCATCGACGACAATTCCGATCGAAAGCGAAAGTCCCATCAACACAAACGTGTTCACGGTGAAGCCAAGAAAATGAAGCACAATGAATGAGCCGATGAGAGAGACTGGAATGGCCAGAATAACGTTAAACGCCGAACTCCACGTTCCCAAGAAAAGATAGCAAACGACGGACGTCAGTACGACCGCCATGATAAGTGTCGTCCCGAGTTCGCGCACGGAATCACGGATGAACTGAGTCGTGTCCATCACGATGCCCATGTTCATACCCTTGGGGAGAACGTCTTTCAGATTTCCCAGCTTTTTCTTAACCAGATCTCCGATAGCCACCGCATTGGTCCCACGCTGTTTGATAATACCCAGTCCGATTGTGGGGAAGATGCTGTTAAATCGAGATAGGCGGCGGAGTTCGTCGGTCCCCTCAATACAGTTAGCGACATCTCCAATGCGGATCTTGGCGAAATTGGGCAGCCCTTGGCGCGCCGGGATGTATAAACCGTTGCAGCCAGCGGCATCTTCAAATTCCGAGTGCACCCTAATGTAGGTTTCATGGTCCCCGTCGTCTTGGTAACCGGTGGGTGCCAGCTGATGTTCTTGGTTAATGGCGTCGATAATGTCCTGAGAGGTGATCTCTCGCTTGCGCATCTCTTCGGCATTGAGCCAAACACGCATCTGCGGGTCGACGTAGCCGCCCATCTGAATATCACCAACCCCATTAATCGTGGTGAGCCTATCTTTAAGATGATCCCGTACGAACAGAGCCAAATCCCGATAGCTGCCACCTTCATAGTAGGCCGCTGTCCAGATGATGGGCTGATCATTGGGATTGGTTTTGGTAATAATCGGCGGATCGATAGTTTGGGGAAGATTTTTCTGAGCCTGAGAAATTTTTGTCTGCACCTGTTGAAGGGCTACGTTAATGTCTTGGGCCAAGTTGAAATTGATGGTGATCTGCGACTGCCCTTGCTGCGACGTCGACTGGACGAGCTGAATACCATCGACACTCATCACCGCGCTTTCGATGATATCGGCAACGGCTGACTCCATGACGTCGGGTGAAGCTCCCGCCCAAGAGACGGTGACCGTCACCACGGGAAAATCGACGTCCGGCAATTGACTGATTCCCATCATTAGATAGGAAATACTGCCAAAGACCAGTAGCCCAGCCATGAGCATCCAGGCAAAAACCGGCTTCTTAATCGAAATGTCGGAGAGAGTCATTTCTAGCACCCCAAAGGGGCCTAGTTTACTCAAAATGTCTGAGAGGGAAAGTTGTTAGTTATTTTTTATCGGTTTTCTCGGCAAGATCTAACTTCTCCAATCCGGGTCGTCTCGATACTTCTTTAGCGGATCGATATCGGGAGTGTGAGGCCTTCGCACTTGATCTAAAATCCACTCCGGGTCGATTCCTACCACTGGAGCGGGTCCCCATCCCGAAAGAGGCCCAACCGACCAAGCTCCCAGCTCCTTACCCTTACGGTAGAAACCTAATTTTTTCCCCACCACAAGCCCGTCTTGAGTGCCCACCACCACGCTGCTCCCCCCGACGAGTTCGAATTGGAAGACACACTTAAAATTTAAACCTCGCGTTCGTCGCACCCATGACTCGGGAAGGCCTTCTTGAAGGGCTCTTCGTAACACTCGCGCTATGTGAACTCTAAGATAGGGGGAGTTGGCTTCTACGTGAGAATGCGCCCTATCGAAAGTCCCCTCAGGGGAAAAGATAACATCGGCCTTAACCAATCCCTCAAACCCGGCCGAAATAAACTCGGATGGATAGTCCAAAACCTGATCGATTCGATCATAGAGGAGCTGGAAGCTCACCGTGCCCCGCGCCTCTTCCAGTAAGGGTGAGGTCCCGGATCCCAATCCCAGGTCCGTCCCCTCTCCATGAGGCCCTCTGGCTGGAAAGGTGCCATCACTGACCATCAGGTCGCTCAACGACAGATCCTCGGGCGACTTAGTCTTGCCACCCGTCCACCCTCGCCCCACCCCTCCCCGACCTCGAGGAGCATTACCAACCTCAGATCTGACTTGGGAGAGTTCAACGGGAATCGACGCTTCGATGAGATCGGACTTGGTCGGCAACTTGGGGAACTTGATTAGCCAGCCAAGCGCCAGATGGACCAGGCAAGAGATCAGAAGATAGAGGCTAAACCTAGCTTTTGCGGTTCGAATCATCCGAAGGGTGGTGTATCACAAACGGCGTAGAGATGCTCAGACGCACCCCGCTAGGGTCGCCCATAGTCATCGATCGTTTCACCCTTTATTCGCACTGTATAAGGTATTTTTTCATCGTTGGTGCCATACCATACAAAAAGTGAATTTTCGGCGAGACTAGGTGAGCCTCAACGGCGGGAAACCCAACGCAGGCTGATATTTGCAACTAAACTCAGCATCTGCTACAAGCACCAGCACACTGTGAACGGGGTCAGGGGCGGAAGCTGGAGATTCGATGTTTTGGAATGATACGCGCCGCACGATTACCCTAGTTTTACTTATAGTTGCCTCAAAAGGCCTCTCAGTGCAGCGAAAGGCCCCGCCGTCCTACTGCGTAGAAGAGATCGTATCGGATACTAGAGAGGTAGTAGACAGATACCGAAGCGATTTTGAATCCTTTACCATTGCTTCCTTAAAGGAACTCATCGGCTTTCGGGCGATCAGTTCAGAGCCTGGTTTTGAAGCGGAAATTATCAGAACCGCAGACCATGTCTCCACACTATTCAAATCGGCAGGCTTAAAGAACGTCAGAGTCAATACGGTCAGGGGGGCCGATGGGCAAAAAAGTAATCCCTACGTCTACGGAGAACGTATGGATGCGCCAGGAGGCCCGACCTTACTGCTCTACTCTCACTATGACGTCGTGATTGCCAACCGCAAGAACTGGAAAACCCCGCCTTTTAAAGCGGTGGAGAAGAACGGACGCATCTTTGGTCGTGGAACCACGGACAACCGGTCTGGACTCGCCGCAAAGTTATCGGCTATCGCCGCTTACCTAAAAGTGAACGGAAAGCTCCCCGTAAACATAAAATATCTAGTCGAAGGAGAAGAGGAGAGCGGCTCCCCCAATTTTGAACGATACGTCACGCAATATCCCGAGAGGATAAAAGCCGACGCCATTCTCATTGCCGACGCTGGAGACCGCTTCAAGGGCATCCCCGCCGTTGCAGTATCCCTTCGAGGTATCCTTCACATTGAAATCAAAGTGAGCGTTTTAAAGAACGCGCTCCACAGCGGAATCGACGGAGGTGCCGTACCCCATCCACTGATCGCGCTTAGCAAGATTATTGCAGGACTCTTTGACGAGGAACAGGTACCGCTCATCCCCGGGCTACGTCGCGGGGTCACTCCTATTTCCCAGGCAGAAAAATCCGAGATGCGGCGATTACTGTCGGACGATGCCTTTAGAAAACAATGTGGATTTCTTCCGGGCGTGGAAGTCGTAGGGGGACCAGAGTCGGCGCTTGAAAAAACTGGCTGCCTTCCGGCAATATCGGTGAGCGGCATCGAAGTCAGTGAATCGGGAAAAAGCACGATCCCTTCCTCTGCCAAAGTCACCCTTTCCGTCCGAACAGTGCCAGGAATGAGCGATGAAAGGGTGTTTGAGGCAGTCAAAACGGCGGCAAAAAAACTTATCCCTTTTGGGGTTCACCTGACGGTCACCCCAACGGGGGGTGCTCCGGCCTGGTCCACCGATCCTAACTCCCCGGAACTTCAAATGACCGGAGACATCTTTAGCCATGTTTATGGGAGAAAAAGCGTGCTCCAACACGATGGGGGAACGCTCCCTCTGTTGAGTGTGCTTAGCGCCGCCAATGGCGCAGATGTCCCGGTGATCGTGTACGGAGCAGACGAGCCGGGAAACAACACCCACGGGAACGATGAAAGCGTTGGCATAGACGCACTATATCGAACCGGGGAATCCACTATCTACCTCTTCCAAGGTTTCAGCGAAAAAGGACGCTAAGACCTTCTCTTTCTTGCCATATCGCCACTTTGCGAGGAAAAACAATGGGTGAGTCGGCCGAATATTTATAAGCATCTACCACTTCTTTTGCTAAACCTTTCGTTTGGTCTCATCTCACTGCTTTGGCTTCTCACGATTCCCTATAATCACGCACCGGACGAATATGCGCACTTTGAATTCAATGTGTTGTTCATGGTGGAGAACGGAAGGCTTCCCGTCAGTGGGATAGATGATGCCCGGGCTACCGAAATTGGAATCGGAACCTACGTTCCTTTTCCGGCGATCAATTATGTCATTGCCGCGGCGATCGCAAGTCCGCTCAACTCCCTATTCAAGCTCCCCCTCTATCTAGGCGGACGATTGGCGTCGTGGCTCTTTGGTTTACTTTTCGTAAATTTATTGTTCTTCGGTGTTAACCGAATACTTCGAGATCCGCTCTATTCAGCTATTCTCTGCGTCTGCTTTAGTCATCTCCCCCAAGTCATATTCATCTCGAGTTATATCAATCAAGACGTTCATGCTCTTGCCATATCCGCGCTGCTGGGACTCTCCGTGGTTTGGTTGTACCAAAAGAAGGGAAGGAAAGCAGACATCCTCTTCTTTTTTGCGTTCGGTCTGCTCTTTAGCGCGAAATACAACTACTTCGTGTATGCCCTGGTTTTGCCCTTAGTCGCATTACACCTGGTGATATCCGGTCGTTACCGAACTTCCGAGCTCCTTACCACGGCAGGCTTTGGCGTTCTGGGAGCCCTCAGTCTTTCGGGATTTTGGTTTGTTCGAAATTATAGTCTCTACGGGGAAGTATTGGGCGTGAAGATGGCCGTAAAGTCGAATCGTTTCCTTCGTCCCCAACCGGTGAATCTCGTCGGTCTAAAATCTTTGTACGATCGAGGAATGCTTAATTGGAGCTTCAAATCCTTTATCGGAATCTTCGATTACCTCAACCTTCATCTCCCTTGGATCTGGTATAAGATCTGTGCCGTATTTCTGGGAAGTTCTTTGGTTCTCTTTTTTGTGCGCATTTGGAAGCAGCGCAATTCGCAACTGTGGATGGCAACCGGCGGCGTGGCCTTAGTCTCCGCCCTACTTTGGACACAACATACGATCAGCTGTCTGACTTTGGATTTTCAGCCACAAGGCAGATACCACTTCCCGATCCTGGTCCCAGCCGCTCTCTTACTGGCGTTAGCGTCTCGCACCGATCCCTGGATTCGCAATCTCACGCGCACCGCTGCAGGGGCTGTCATGATTCTGCTCCTTCGATGCACCTGGCTCATTTACCACGCTTACCCTCATGGCTAGTGCCGACGACAAGTAAATCATTTAACCAAGAGAAATGATTAACGTTTCGACCGTGAAACTTTCTTCTTCCAAACGCATTTCAATCAATGTTAAAGAATGGCGCGAGGTGAACGTGCGCAAATATTCGTCTTTAATTTCCGTTTTGACGTATTCGCTACTGCTAGTCTCATGTGCCAGTGTTTCCCATACCGAGACTGTTATTCAAGACAAGTTCACGGGAGAAGTCATCTACACAGGTCCCATGGAGTCGGCCGAGTCGGTAGCGTTCCTTGATACTTCTAATCTTCCGACGGCCGTTCTGGTCAACGTCGGTTTGACTCCGCAGGCACTATTCCAGGACGCCGAGAAAAAAGTGACCTTGCGAATTCGTACCGAATATAACCGTGAAATGGCAGGAGAGAGTTATCTGAAGATTCGCTCCGGCGATTCCCTGACGCTTCTGGTTGACGGAACTAAGTATTCTTTCGCCTCTAAAATGGGAGGAGAGGGTTTTTCTACCGCGATGGGTACCATGTTCCGAAGCTGGAGTGAATATGCCTACTACGAACCTATTACCAGAGAGCAGATCAAAGCCATCGGCGACGCAAAGAAGGTTGAATTTAAACTCGTAGGTCAGAACAACAGCGTTACGGGCGAATTCTCTGCCGCTAATAAAAGAGCGTTCCAACTAGTCCTTGAAAAAATTCAACGTGTAGAAACAGGGTGGTCGAAACAAATTCCCGGACAAGAAAACACTAGGGCTGAATAACTGGCTGGGTAACCCAAGCGACTACATTTTCCTGGCTCTAAGAAGATTATTGGGTTAATCGGACTCTCAAGGAGACCTCTATGAAGTTTGCCAATGTAGTTGTGATCTTACTTTTTGCGTTGAGCCTACCTAGCCTCGCCGTGGAAAAGGTACCGACTATCGTTTTGGTTCATGGCGCTTTTTTCACATCGGCGGTGTGGAGCCGGACCCAAAGGGCACTTCAGGATAAAGGTTATAATGTGGTGACCTTGTCTCTGGCCGGGCGAGACGGAGATACCACGGGCCCTGACAAGATCAACCTTCAACTTGCGGCCGCGAAAGTTTGTAAGATCGCCCAATTGCAAGATGGGCCGGTGCTGCTTCTGGGACACAGCCTGGGAGGCGCGGTAATAAAGCAGGCCACCGATCAGTGTTCAAAGGACTTAAAAGCCTTAGTTTTCCTAGCCGCGGTTGCTCCTTCGGAAGGGGTACCGGCTTTTCCCGCTCAAATTGAGGAGACCGGATTTGGTAATTGTGCAAAATTTGATCCCGTAACTCAGACGTTTATGATCAAGAGCGGGCCGGCCTGCGCCGCAAGCTTTTTTGGCGATATCATCGATTCCGATCAACAAAACAAACTAGTGGCTCAAATGGTATCGGAACCCAAGGGCATCGGAACTTCCCAACTGGAATTTAAGCAACTCAGCGCAGACCAGTTTTTTAGGTTTCCCAAGTATTACATTCACACTACCCAGGACCAGCTGGTTCCCTACAAAGACCAAGTGGAGTTGGCCAAAAATTTGGGTGTCGTTGAGACATACTCCATGAACACCAGCCATTGCCCTTTCTTCTCTCAACCGGATCAACTGGCATCAATCATCATTCAGATCGTCCGTTCGCTTTGATTGCGTGAAGCAGTTACTTGCTCCGACTTAGACTTCCGATCAAGGTGTTGCCCGGGTCAATCGACTCTTTCTGCGGTCCAGCATGCATTTCCGCCTACGTTATTAGTCATTGTTCCCTTCATCGAGTCGCCCGTTCCAACCCCGGAGAAGGTCTCGGTATCCGAGGGCTCTCCCGGTGACAATTTTGTCTTCCGAAGATTTACCCGACGTGTTAGATAACGGGACCTTTATTGAACTTAAGAGGTCACGTGGGCAGGATTTATCTTCTTATCGCTTTGCTTGTTTTGTCTGGTGTTCCGAATTCCGCACGGGCGGGACTCAAACTAAGCTTGGAGACCGAACAGTCTGAGATTAGCTGCGCCCACCGTCTGATAGTTGGACCTTCCTGCGAAAACGCAACGCACTTTGTAGATTTTGAAAGTGTGGAAAAGACCTCAATCGTTGTGACTTCTAGACCAAGGGTGAGAGTAAAAGCCCCTTTGCTCGTAAGAATCGCTCTTAAGCCTCTCTCACTTCTAACGTTTCTAAAGATGGGGGGCAAGAAGACTTCAACTTGGAAACCGGGTCCAGATACCGGCCACTACAAACTGCGAATCTACAAAGAATCTGAACAGCGGGTTATTATAAAAATTGATGCTCTCCAAATTGCTGGTGTGAAGAAGCCCACCGAACCAAACTTCGTCGAGATACCAGCGCTTCGCACGGCAATTGACGCAAATAGAGTCGATGATAACGACCCTACTCTTTTCAAAGACCATGAATTTATTGAGGCCCTCACGGTGGAAGGAATTTTTATCGAGGGATCTTGGACTTCCTTTGTTAACGGCCAACCCTTTCTAATCCAACTCGATGAAGAGAGCCTTGAAAAGCTTCGTGTGAATACTGAGACTAAAATGAAAGAGATATTCCGCACGATGATGAGCGAAACTTCAAATCGGGTTGAGGCAGTGAGCGGTAGAATGACGTTAGATACTCAAATTGATTTTCTTACGCCGTACCAGATACATGGAACGATCAAAGAGCCGATTCTTGAAGAATCTCAAACTCACACGAAGACATCGATCAATCTCACCATCTGGGACGAATAGAGAACGTTTGGTCAGTGTTGACTTTTAGTTGACTTCCAACTGTCTCGGAGTCGATTTTTCGCATGATTTAACCAAGAGAAAATATCAGTGTTTCTGAAAACCGGGGCGTTCGCCTCCGCCCTTCGGGACTGCGGCGCAAAACGGAACGACCATCTATTCCAACTCAGGAGTATTGACCTGCAAAAACTTGCTGAACAGAAATTCAGCGATTTCTCTTCTCTGATTTCACAGTGGAAGTGAAGTGGCCTATAGCTTGAGATTGCGATACACGTTCGGATTGTGCACTTTCGGTGTCGGCGGCCCGAAAATTTCCCAATATTCATCCAACCAAAGAAGATATTCTTCAAATGTCATTTACGTTTTCCTTTTTGAAGGGACTCAATAAAAGGCCATTCACCAAAAAGCTCGGCGTACTCTTTGATTCTTACCCAATCTAAACCAGGCTGTGCATCGATAAGCGCTTTTATATCGGCCAGAAGAACATCGACTCGACCCATGCCTTCAAAATGCAGGACCTCGGTGGTCTCCATAGCGACCTTCCAGCCCGCCTTTTCCAGCGCGGTCTTGATTTCCATCTTTTGTTCCCCGGAAATTAGCAGATCGACATCAAAGGTCGCTCGATGAACGCCCAGGGCCGCAAGTCCCAGCCCCCCGATCAAAGCGTGATCGATGCCGGCTGCGTCGAGTGTGCGATGCACAGTGTCCAGTGTTTCTCGGAGGCCCATCTAGTCATTATCAGTGGGAGAATCGCTGGGCGCAAGGTATTGACTTCAAATTGGCTTCAAAGGGGTTTGTAAGAACATTCCAGATGACTTAACCAAGAGAAAA